>Ga0255338_1000152_pt1 | contig 291194 bp, 281 predicted proteins | sample MeOH1_35cm_T4_19_FD_203715 | JGI IMG/M metagenome (GOLD analysis project Ga0255338, IMG submission 203715) | Sandy soil microbial communities from University of British Columbia, Vancouver, Canada - MeOH1_35cm_T4_195 | ecosystem: Engineered > Artificial ecosystem > Sand microcosm >...
GCGTTCACCGGCGGATGGTCGATGCCGATCACCGCCACCGCGCCATGGCGGGTCACGGTGACCGGAGAGCTCACGGCGTCCATGGATCAAACCTTCTCAACAAGGGCCGCAATGCCCTGACCGACACCGATGCACATGGTGGCGACCGCCCGCTTGCCCCCGCGCACCTCCAGCGCGCTGACCGCCGTCATGGCGAGGCGGGCGCCGGACATGCCGAGGGGATGGCCCAGCGCGATGGCCCCGCCATGGGGGTTCACATGCTCGGCGTCGTCCGGCAGGCCGAGCTGGCGCAGCACCGCCAGCGCCTGCGAGGCGAAGGCCTCGTTGAGCTCGAAAAGGTCGATGTCGGAGAGGGAAAGCCCGTTCCTCTCCAGCAGCTTGCGGGTGGCCGGCGCGGGGCCGATGCCCATGATGCGCGGCGGCACCCCCGCCTGCACCACCGACACCAGCCGGGCGCGGGGGGTGAGGCCGTATTTCCGCGCCGCCGCCTCGGAGGCGAGGATCAGCGCGCCCGCCCCGTCATTGACCCCGGAGGCGTTGCCGGCGGTGACCGTGCCGCCGGTCTTGCGGAACGGCGTCTTCAGCGCGGCGAGCTGCTCCAGCGTGGTGTCGGCGCGCGGATGCTCGTCCCTGTCCACGACGCTCACCGCGCCCTTCTTCCCCTTCACCTCCACCGGCGCGATCTCGCGGGCGAAGAAGCCGGCCTCCTGCGCCGCCTTGGCGCGCTGCTGCGAGCGCCAGGCGAACAGGTCCTGGTCGGCGCGGGAGATCCGGAAGTCCTCGGCCACGTTCTCGCCGGTCTCCGGCATGGAATCGATGCCGTACTGCGCCTTCATCAGCGGGTTGACGAAGCGCCAGCCGATGGTGGTGTCGAACACCTCCGCCTGGCGAGAGAAGGCCTCTCCCGCCTTGCCCATGACGAAGGGGGCGCGGGTCATGCTCTCCACCCCGCCCGCGATGATGAGGTCGGCATCCCCCGTCATGATCGCCCGGGCGCCGATGCCCACCGCATCGAGACCGGAGCCGCACAGGCGGTTGACGGTGGTCCCCGGCGCGCTCACCGGCAGGCCGGCCAAGAGCGCCGCCATGCGCGCCACGTCGCGATTGTCCTCGCCCGCCTGGTTGGCGCAGCCGAGGATGACGTCGTCCACCGCCTCCCAGTCCACGCCGGCATTGCGCGCCTTCAGCACGCGGATGGGATGGGCGGCGAGGTCGTCCGCCCGCACGTCCTTGAGGGCGCCGGCATAGCGGCCGATGGGTGTACGCGCGAAGTCGCAGATGAAGGCGTCGGCCATGATGGTCTCCGGAAGGGCTCGGGTTCAGGCGGCGGCGGGACGGCGCACGCACACCACGCGGAAGCGGCCGGCCACGAAGGCCGCGTCCGTCAGGCAGGCATTGCCGGCGGGGTTGGCGCCGGAGACGTGGTAGTCGCTGAACGCGGCGCTCTGGTTCACGTAGATGCCGCCGGTGAGGTTCACCGAGAGAGCGACGCCGGCCCGCGCATAGGCCGGAATGGCCCGCTCGATTTCGGCGGCGTCGGTGCTGTAGAGGGCGGCGGTGATCGCGCCCTTCTCCCGCGCCGCGCGGGTGGCGCGGGCGACGGCGTCCTGCGCATCCTGCACCGCCACCACGAAGGCGATGGGGCCGAAGCGCTCCTCCAGCCAGGCCGCCTCGTCCTCGGCGGCCACGGCCAGCAGCAGCGGCGTCGCGGTGCGCGCGCCCTCCACCTGCAGCGCGGTGCTGTCGCGCACGATGCGGCCGAGGCCGCGCGCCGCATCGATGCGGGCGAGGGTCGCCGGGTTCTGAATGGCGCCGAGCACCGCCGCCGCGCGGGCCGGATCCGACAGCAGGACGTCGATGGCGCCGGCGATGCCGGACGCCACCTCGTCGAAGCTCCTGTGGCCTTCGTCGGTGGCGATGCCGGAGGCCGGCACGAAGATCGTCTGCGGCGCCGTGCACATCTGCCCGCTATAGAGCGACAGCGAGAAGGCGATGTTCTGGCACATGGCCGAGAAGGCATCGGTGGAGGCGATAACGATGGTGTTCACCCCCGCCTCCTCGGTGAAGACGAGCTTGTCCCTCACGTTCGCCCTGAGCCAGCCGCCGAAGGCCGAGGAGCCGGTGAAATCGACGATGCCCACACCCCGATGGGTGGCGAGGTCCTTGGCCAGCGGCGCCTCCGCGGTATCGGGGGCGAGTTGCAGGACATCGGGGTCGAAGCCCTGCTCCGCCAGCACCTGCCGTCCGATCCGCACCGTCACGGCGAGCGGCAGGATCGCCGCCGGGTGCGGCTTCACGATCACCGCATTGCCGGTGGCGAGGTCGGCAAAGAGCGCCGGATAGCTGTTCCAGGTGGGAAAGGTGGCACAGCCGATGACAAGGCCGATGCCCCGGGGCACCACGTGAAAATCCTTGTCGAGGCGGATGGAGGAACGCCCCATGGGCTTCTCCCAGAGCACCGCCCCGGGCACGCGTGACATCTCCGCATAGGCGTAGGCCACCGCCTCCAGCCCGCGATCCTGCGCGTGCGGGCCGCCGGCCTGGAAGGCCATGGCGGGCGCCTGCCCCGTGGTGTGCTCCACCGCCTTGGCGATGAGGAAGCTCTCGCGGTTGAGCCGGACGAGGATTTCGAGCGCGATGCCCACGCGGCGCTCCACCGGAGCGGCGGCCCAGGCCTGAAGCGCCCGTTCCGCGGCGTCGACGAGATCGTCCGCCGTCCGCGCGGGATAGGTGATGCCGAGCGCCGGGCCGAAGGGCGAGACCTCGGACCCCACTTGCCGCGCCGGCACGTCTGCCGTCCCGCCGAGGTCGAAGGGCCGGTTCACCAGCGCCTCGAACGCCGCCGCGCCGGCCGCCGCGGCGCCCTCGGGATAGGCCTTCGGATTTTCGGGAAAGGCGGACCAGAACCCCCGGTCGCGCGCCGCCGCAACGGCCGCATCCAGGAGCGCGGCGTGCGCCCGGAACAGATCATCCATGGCCTTCTCCCTTGATCCCGTTCCGGCCGCGCCGCCCGCCGGCGCATGGAACGGCTTCTTTTCTTGCCCCTGGAACCGGATTCGCCGCCCGGGCCGGGCGCCCTGGCGGATCCGGCCCTGCCGGCGGAGCGCGCGTCGTCGATGTTGACAAGCCCGCCCTGTCCGCTAAAGATTAACCGATCGACCGGTTAATTCAAGAGGCTCTCAAAGAGCCCCGGCAGGGAGGACGAAGTGGAGCCATCGCTTATCGTGGCTGAGCACGACGGCTGGACGGAGCTGACGCTCAACCGTCCCGACCGGCTCAACGCCTTCAACGAAGACCTGCACCGCGCCCTCGCCGCAGCCCTCGACGCCGCGGCGGACGAGGCCTGCCGGGCGGTGCTCCTCACTGGCGCCGGGCGGGGCTTCTGCGCCGGACAGGATCTCGGCGACCGGGCCAGCGCCGACGGCCCGCCCGACCTCGGCGCGACGATCGAGGCGTTCTACAACCCCCTCATCCACCGCATCCGCGGGCTGCGCAAGCCGGTGGTCTGCGCGGTGAACGGGGTGGCGGCGGGCGCCGGCGCCAACATCGCCTTCGCCTGCGACATCGTGCTGGCGGCGCGCTCGGCCAAGTTCATCCAGGCCTTCGCCAGGATCGGCCTCGTGCCGGATTCCGGCGGCACCTTCTTCCTGCCCCGCCTCGTCGGCGACGCCCGCGCCCGGGCGCTCATGCTGCTCGCGGAGCCGCTGAGCGCGGAGAAGGCCGAGAGCTGGGGGCTCATCTGGAAGGCGGTGGACGATGCCACGCTCATGGACGAGGCCCGCGCCCTCGCCGCGCACCTCGCCACCCAGCCGACACAGGGGCTCGCCTTGACCAAGGCGGCGCTCAATGCCTCCGCCGGCAACGGGCTCGACACCCAGCTCGACCTCGAGCGCGACCTCCAGCGCGAGGCCGGCCGTACGCCGGACTATCGCGAGGGGGTCTCCGCCTTCGTGGAGAAGCGCCCCGCGCGCTTCTCGGGACGGCGCGCATGAGTGCCGCCCCGCCGGTCCGCTCGCCGCAGGAGACGGCGCGCCTGTGCGCCGAGACCATGTGGGCCACCGACCAGGCGAGCCAGGGTCTGGGCATGGAGATCCTGGAGGTGGGGCCGGGCACCGCCACCCTCGCCATGACGCTCACCGAGCGCATGTGCAACGGCTTCGGCATGGCCCATGGCGGCTTCATCTTCGCCCTCGCCGACAGCGCCTTCGCCTTCGCCTGCAACACCTATGACGAGCGCACGGTGGCGGCCCACTGCTCGGTCACCTACCTGCGCCCCGGAACGCGCGGCAAGCAGCTGGTGGCGCGGGCGCGCGAGGTGGCGCGCAACGGCCGCTCCGGCATCTACGACGTGGAAGTGAGCGAGGACGCAGTGGTGATCGCCCAGTTTCGCGGGCACTCTCGCAGCATCGGCGGCGCGCTCATCGCGCAGCCGGAGCGCGCGCCGGAGAGCCGCGAGGAAAAAACCACCGCCTGATTGGAGGAGACGATGAACATGGCCCTGCCCGCAGTTTCCTTTGGCCGCTCCTTCGAGGCCGGCCTCGACCCCGCCGAACGCGCCTCGCGGGACGAGATCATGTCACTCCAGCGCGAGCGCCTCGCCTGGTCGCTCCGCCACGCCTACGAGAACGTGCCCTTCTACCGGCAGAAGTTCGACGCGGCGGGGGTGCACCCCTCCGACCTGCGCGAGCTCTCGGACCTTGCCAAATTCCCCTTCACCGTGAAGACCGACCTGCGCGACAATTACCCCTTCGGCCTGTTCGCGGTACCGCGGGAGAAGCTCCTGCGCGTGCACGGCTCCTCCGGCACCACCGGCAAGCCCATCGTGGTGGGCTACACCCGCGCCGACATCGACATGTGGGCGGACGTGATGGCCCGCTCCATCCGCGCGGCGGGCGTGCGGCCGGGCATGATGGTGCACGTGGCCTACGGCTACGGCCTGTTCACCGGCGGCCTCGGCGCGCATTACGGGGTGGAGCGGCTCGGCTGCACGGTGATTCCCATGTCCGGCGGCATGACCGAGCGCCAAGTGCAGCTCATCCAGGACTTCCGCCCCGACGCCATCATGGTGACGCCGAGCTACATGCTCGCGTTGCTCGACGGCTTCAGCAAGGCCGGGCTCGACCCGCGCGCCTCCTCGCTCAAATACGGCATCTTCGGCGCCGAGCCGTGGACCAACGCCATGCGCGAGGAAATCGAGCGCGACTTCGCCCTCGACGCCACCGACATCTACGGCCTCTCCGAAGTCATCGGGCCGGGGGTGGCGCAGGAATGCGTGGAGACCAAGGACGGCCTGCACATCTGGGAGGACCATTTCTACCCGGAGGTGATCAATCCCGACACCGGCGAGGTGCTGCCGGACGGGGAGAAGGGCGAGCTGGTCTTCACCTCCCTCACCAAGGAAGCCTTCCCCATCATCCGCTACCGCACACGGGACCTCACCCGCCTGCTGGCCGGCACGGCGCGGCCCGGCATGCGGCGCATGGAGAAGGTCACCGGCCGCTCGGACGACATGATCATCCTGCGCGGCGTCAACGTCTTCCCGACCCAGATCGAGGAGATCCTCCTCTCGGTGGAGACCTGCTCGGGCCACTACCAGCTGGAGCTCATCCGCGAGGGCCGCATGGACGAGATGACCGTGCACGCCGAGATCCGCGAGGACGCCTACGGCAGCACCGACCTCGACGCCTGCGCCACCCGCATCCTCGCCCGCATCAAGGACACGGTGGGCATCACCACCCGCATCGAGCTGCACGCGCCCGGCGACATCGAGCGCACCGCCGCCGGCAAGGCCAAACGCGTCATCGATCGCCGCCCGAAGGGGTGAGGAGCGCCTGATCCTCCCGGCGGCGGGAACGCCCGCCGCCATCCCCAACTGAAAAGGTCCGGCGCGCGTGCCGGGCTTTTTTTCGCTATGGACGATGGCCGCCGAAGCGCTTGCGAGGCCCGAGCCCGCGCCGCCCCCCTCCCCTTGCGAGAGAGGGGAGACCGGCGGAACAGGTTCCGTAGAATGGGCCAAGCACCGCCGCGCCCCCTCTCCCCTTGCGGGAGAGGGACGGGGTGAGGGGTCGCAGGATCTCTCCACTTCAGACCCCTGTGCCCGGCGGCACCGGCCCCCCTCACCCGTCTCGCGGCGGAGCCGCGATCCACCCTCTCCCGCGAGGGGAGAGGCGGAGAGGGGCCTGGGGGAACAGCTTCCGGGGCGCTCCGCCCTCCTCACACCTGGTCGAAGTCCACCACCACCCGCGCGCTGGTGGGCCTGGCCTGGCAGGTGAGGACGAAGCCGGCCTGAAGCTCCCACGGCTCCAGCGAATAGTTCACCTCCATCTCGGCCGTGCCTTCCACCACCTTCGCCCGGCAGGTGGAGCACATGCCGCCCTTGCAGGCGAAGGGCAGGTCCATGCCGGCCCGCAGCGCCGCGTCGAGGATGGCCTCGCCCTCGGCCACCGGCACGTCGCGCCGCTTGCCATCCACGATGAGGGAAGCCACATGCGCCGGCGGGGCATCGGGCGCCACTGGCGGCTTGGGGCGCGGCTTGCCACCCAGCGCCGAGACGAAGCGCTCCACATGCACCTTTTCCGGCGGCAGGCCGATATCCTTCAGGGTGGCCTCCAGCTCGTCGATCATGGCGGTGGGGCCGCAGACGAAGGCGTGGTCCACCACCTGCGCCGGCACCATGGCGGTGAGCAGCAGGCGCACCTTCTCGCCGTCCAGGTGGCCGTTGAGGATGGCGAGATCCTGCTCTTCCCGCGACAGCACGTGGAACACGCTGAAGCGGCCGAGGAACAGGTCCTTCAGCTCCTCCAACTCGGTGCGGAACAGGATGTTGTCGGTGGTGCGGTTGCCATAGAACAGGAAGAAGCGGCTTGCGGGCTCGCGCGCCAGCACGCCGCGGGCGATGGAGAGCACCGGGGTGATGCCCGAGCCGGCCGCGAACGCCACATGGACGCGCCCGTCGCCCGGCGCCTGCTCCAGGCCGAAGCGGCCGGTGGGGGTCATCACGTCGAGGGCGTCGCCACTTTTCAGGTTGGCATTCACCCAGGACGAGAACAGGCCGTTCTCCACCTGCTTCACCGCGATGCGCAATTCGCCATCGTCCGGGCCCGAGCAGATGGAATAGGAGCGGCGGATCTCCTCGCCGTCCAGCGTCGTCTTCAGGGTCAGGTATTGGCCCGGCGCAAAGGCGAAATCGGCGGCGAGATCCTGCGGTACATCGAAGGTGACGGAGACCGCATCCGGCGTCTCCCGGCGCACGTCGCGCACCGTGAGCCGGTGGAATCTTGGCGTGGCCGAACCCTTCAGCGCCGCACCGGCCAGAAGCGCCGGGCTCGCGCCGGAAGCGGCACTGGTGTCGAGGGCGGTTCCCGTTGCGGATCCCATGGCGTTTCCTTTGGCGTTTCCCGTCAGTGGCATTTGAAATAGTCGAACGGCTCGCGGCAGGCCCTGCACTGCCACAGCGACTTGCACGAGGTGGAGCCGAAGGGCGCGATCTCGACCGTGTCGGACGAACCGCACTGCGGGCATTCCACCACCTCGACGCCGAACAGGGCGCGGCGGCCGGCCGTCTTCGCCGGCGGCGCGATGCCGTAGTCCCTCAGCTTGCGCCGGCCGTCCTCGCTCATGAAATCGGTGGTCCAGGCCGGCGAGAGCACCGTCTTCACCGACACCGGGCCGAGGCCGGCCTTGTCGAGCGCCAGTTCGATCTCGAGAGCGATCATGTTCATGGCCGGGCAGCCGGAATAGGTGGGGGTGATCACCACCTCCACCCGCCCGTCGGAGATTGTCACGTCGCGCAGCACGCCGAGATCGGCGATGGAGAGCACCGGAATCTCGGGATCTACGACCGCGCCCGCCACGCGCCAGGCCTCCTCGCGCAGCGCCGCCGCGTCGGACAGCGCCGCGCCGGTCACCAGGTGGCTCCCGGGAAGGTGCGCTGGAGATATTGCAGCTCGGTGAGCAGCGGCCCGAGATGCTCGGAATGGCGCCCCTCGCGCCCGCCCTTCTGCATCCAGCCGTTCGGCGGCAGCGCCAGCGTGGCCTCGGCAAGCACCGCCGACACCGTCTGCATCCAGGCGCCGCGCAGGCTTTCAGGATCCGGCACCACACCTTCGGCAACAAGGCCCTTCTCGTCGGCATCCGCCTCGAACAGTTCGCCGGTGAAGGGCCACAGATGATCCACCGCCGCCTGGGCGCGGGCATGGCTTTCGCGCGTGCCGTCGCCGAGGCGGATCAGCCATTCGGCGCAATGGCGCACGTGGTACGCGCTCTCCTTCTCCGCCTTGGCGGCGATGGCGGAAAGGGTCGCGTCGGGCGAGGCCATCAGCGCCCGCCAGTAGGGATGGATGAAGGCGGAATAGACCAGCTGGCGCGCCATGGTGCGGGCGAAGTCGCCGTTGGGCTGCTCCACCAGCAGCAGGTTGCCGTAGGAGCGCTCGCCGCGCAGGTAGGCGAAATCGTCCTCGCAATGGCCTTCCCCCTCCACCTCGGCGGCGTAGGTGTAGAGCGAGCGGGCCTGGCCGATGAGGTCCAGCCCCATGTTGGCGAGGGCCATCTCCTCCTCCATGGTCGGGGCGTGGCCGCACCATTCGGACAGGCGATGGCCGAGGATCAGCGCGTCGTCGGCCCGCCGCAGCAGGTAGCGGACGAGCGGCGTCTCGCAGACGGTGATGGACGTGGTGGCCATGACAAGGTTTCCTCACCTCGGCCCGCCGTGCGGGCGGTTTTCCTCTTGATGGGGGGCGCCGCGCGCCCCGGTCACATGTGCCCCACTTCCTCCGGCACCTCGTAGAAGGTGGGGTGGCGATAGATCTTCGAGGCGGTGGGCTCGAACATCATGCCCTTGTCGGCGGGATCCGAGGCGGTGATGGCGCTGGACGGCACCACCCACAAGGACAGCCCCTCGCCGCGGCGGGTGTAGAGGTCGCGGGCGGCCTGGAGCGCCAGCGTCGCGTCGGCGGCATGCAGCGAGCCCGCATGCTTGTGGGCAAGGCCGTTGCGGCTGCGGATGAACACTTCCCAGAGCGGGGTGGTGGCGTCGACCATGGTGCGTTTCCTCTGTTCTTCGATTTCAGTTCAGGCCGCAGCGGCGGTCTTGGCGGCGGCGCGCTTCTCAGCGAAGGCGCGGGCAGCCTCGCGCACCCAGGCGCCGTCCTCATGCGCCTTGCGGCGGGTGGCCAGGCGATCGCGGTTGCACGGGCCGTTGCCGGCCACCACCTGCTTGAACTCCTCCCAGTCGATGGTGCCATAGCGCCAATGGCCCGCCGCCTCGTCGAAGACGAGGTCCGGGTCCGGTAGGGTGAGGCCGAGGAAATGCGCCTGCGGCACCGTGGCGTCGACGAACTTCTGCCGCAGCTCGTCATTGGAGAAGCGCTTGATCTTCCAGCACATGGAGGTGTCGGAATGGGCGCTGGCCGCATCCGGCGGGCCGAACATCATCAGGCTCGGCCACCACCAGCGGTTCAGCGCGTCCTGTGCCATCTCCTTCTGCTCCGCCGAGCCCCGCGCCAGGGTGAGCATGATCTCGTAGCCCTGGCGCTGGTGGAAGGATTCCTCCTTGCAAACCCGGATCATGGCCCGCGCATAGGGACCGTAGGAGCAGCGGCAGAGCGGGATCTGGTTCATGATCGCCGCCCCGTCCACCAGCCAGCCGATGGCGCCGATGTCGGCCCAGGTCTGCGTCGGATAGTTGAAGATGGACGAATACTTGGCCTTGCCGGAGAGGAGCTGGTCCACCAGTTCCTCCCGCGACGTGCCCAGGGTCTCGGCGGCGGCATAGAGATAGAGGCCGTGGCCGCACTCGTCCTGCACCTTGGCGAGCAGCGCCGCCTTGCGCCGCAGCGAGGGCGCGCGGGTGATCCAGTTGCCCTCCGGCTGCATGCCGATGATCTCGGAATGGGCGTGCTGGGAGATCTGCCGCGTCAGCGTGCGGCGGTAGGCGGCGGGCATGAAGTCATTGGGCTCGATGCGCGCTTCGTCCGCCACGCGCGCCTCGAAGCGGGCGAGCAGCGCGGCGTCCTCAAGCTGGGGGGCGTCGGCATCCGGATTGGCGTTGAGGGCCTGCGTGTACATGCGGTTTCCTCCCTGGTCCGGATTTTATATATTACAAAAAATAGACATTCAATATTTTTTCGTAACATATTGCGGTGCGCCACATCCCGGACGCACCGCACGCGACCCCGGACGCACGTGCTTACGCCTTGAAACGCCGCCTGATTTTCACATCCGCCGGCAGCGCGGCCCCGTCCTCGCCCACGGCATTTTCATCGAGCCAGCGCTCGGAAGCGTCGATGAGACGGGCATAGATGCCGGCGCACAGGGCGCGGGCGGCGGCGCCGGGCCAGTCGGCGGGCAGGATGGCGGCGGGCAGGATCGGATCACGCAGCACGATGCGGCGGTATTCGTGGATCAGCAGCACCCGCGCCACCATGGCCTCGAGGTCGGACAGGGCCTCCCCCGTGCCCAGGGCCGCGTCGAGGGGATCGAACACGGCGATGAAGCTGCGGTAGGCGTCCGCCGTCTCCTCCAGCCGCCACGCGCGGGCGGCCAGGGCCTGCTGGGCCTCCTGCGCGCCGGAAACATCGAGCCGCAGGCCGGCCCCCGCCTCCTCGGGCACCGCCGCGCCGGCCGGCGCGATGAACACGCCCGGCAGCGGCACGCCGAAGCCTGCCGCCTTGAGCGCCGCGCGCAAGCCTTCCCGCGCGGAGGGCTCGACGAGCAGCATCTCGAAATGCCCGCGCCATTCCGGCGGCCGGTGGCTGTAGATGTGCTCGGTGGCCCGCGCGAACGTCTCGCGGCCCTTGTCGGCGAGCCGGTAGAAGCTGTTGCGACCGACGCGCGTGCGCGTCAGCCAGCCATCGGCGGCCAGGCGCGACATGGCGGTGCGCACCACGCCGTCGGCGATGTCCAGCCCCCGGAAGAAGGCGAGCAGCGTGCCGAGCCACACCGAGCCGCCGCGCGGCACGATGGCGTCACCATAGATGGTGACGATGATGGACCAGGTGCGCGAGGGCTCGGCGCGGACATGGTCGAGAATGAGATCGAGGGCGCGGCGCGGCATGGCCGTTCCATAGCCGAGACGGGCGGATGCGCAAGCCTTCCTCTGTTCCGCCTTCCGCTGTTCCGCCTTCCGCTCTTCCACCGCCGGCTAATCCGTCGTCCGCTGTTCCGCCTTGCGGCGCCCGCCTTTCCCGACCGGGGTCGCCTCGTCCCGCTCCGGCTTGGCCGGCGGCGCCTTGGCCCGCCGGCGCGGCGCGGCCGCCGGCGCGACGGCGCGGATGCGGGGCTCCGGCCGCGCCTCGGCCGCGGGTGCCGTCGCGGCGGCCGCGGCTCCGGCGATGATCAGCTGGGAGACGAGACGGGCATATTCCGCGCGGGTCAGGCCCCGCCCCTCGCGAAACCAAAGGTAATGCCAGTTGAGCATGCCGAAGGCGGACATGGTGACCGGCTTGAGCAGCGGCCCCCGGCCGATCTGCGGCACCTGCGCCGCGATGGCCTCCGACATCAGCACCACGAGGCGCCGCTCCATGGCCCGCAGCGCGTCCTGCTGCTCGGCGGACAGCAGTTTCAGGTTGGCGATCTGCACCTGGTGCTCGGCATCGGCGTCGCGATACGATTCCAGCAACGCGGAGGCGATGGCGTAGACACGATCATCCGCCGGCGCCGCCTCCAGGGCTGCCTCCACCGCCTGGATGAGCTGCTCCAGGTGGGTCGACAAGATGTCGAAAAGCACCGCGCCCTTGTCGGGATAATAGTGGTAGAGCAAGGCTTTGGAGGCGCCGCAGGCCTCGGCGATCATGGTGATCGAAGTGCCGGAATAGCCGAACTGCGCGAACAGCTCCGCCGACTTGTGAAGGATCGCCTGTCGTTTGACGTCGTAGTCCTGAGCGCGTGTCCGAGCCATCTTGCCCCATCCATGCGGGCCGCCGCGCCCTTCCCTTCCGGTGAGGCCGCGCGCCCGCCACCATCCGCCACGGCGGAAGGCTCCGCATAACAAATATTGTCCGGCTGGTCGATCAATGGCCCAGCGCGGCGCCCTCGCAGGCCACCTCATCTTATATTGACCATCCGGTCGGTCAATTATATAGTTCCCCTCCGTCGGGCCAGGGCCTGCCGGTGGGCGGCGGGATTTCTGGTCCGCCGCCAGTTTCAAGAACGGAGGCCGCCCCTCCGGCCGGCCCGCCATGCGGGACGCCGAGGGCGGGCTCCGGGGGCGGGTCAACCCGCTCCTCGGCCCGAAATGGACCTTTTGGAGGAACGCTACATGGAAACGTCCGCACGCCTGCGGCCGATGCTGCGCGCTGCCGCCTTCGCCCTCTCCGCCTTCGGCGCCGCCGCCACCTTCGGCACCACCGCCCGCGCCGCCGATCCGATCAAGATCGGCTCGGTGGTCTCCGCCACCGGCCCCTCCGCGTTCCTCGGCGACCCCGAGGCGAGAACGCTCAAGCTCTATGTGGAAGAGCTGAACAAGAAGGGCGGGCTGCTCGGCCGGCCGGTGGAGCTCGTGCTCTACGACGACGGCGGCGACGCCAACAAGGCCCGCACCTTCGCCACCCGCCTGGTGGAGGACGACAAGGTGGTCGCCATGGTCGGCGGCACCTCCACCGGCGCCACCATGGCCATGATCCCGGTGTTCGAGGAAGCCGGCATTCCCTTCGTGTCGCTGGCCGGCGGCATCGAGATCATCGAGCCGGTGCGCGCCTTCGTCTTCAAGACGCCCCACACCGACAAGACCGCCTGCCAGAAGATCTTCGAGGACATGAAGGCGCGCGGCATCACCAAGATCGGCATGATCTCGGGCACGGATGGTTTCGGCAAGTCCATGCGCAACCAGTGCCTCAAGGTGATTTCGGACTACGCCATCACCGTCGTCGCCGACGAAACCTACGGCGCCACCGATTCCGACATGACGCCCCAGCTCAACAAGATCAAGAACACGGCGGGCATCCAGGCGGTGCTCAATCCCGGCTTCGGCCAGGGCCCGGCCATCGTGACCCGCAACTTCGCCCAGCTCGGCATCGGCCTGCCGCTCTACCAGAGCCACGGCGTCGCCTCGAAGAGCTTCATCGACCTCGCCGGCCCGGCCGCCGACGGCGTGCGCCTGCCGGCCCCCGCCATCCTGGTGGGCGACAAGCTCGCCGCCAGTGACAAGCAGAAGCCGGTGGTGGCCGAGTACAAGGCCTCCTACGAGAAGGCCACCGGCCAGCCCGTCTCCACCTTCGGCGGCTATGGCTTCGACGGCATCCAGCTCGTCACCAAGGCCATCGAGAAGGCGAAGTCCGCCGACCCGAAGAAGATCCGCGACGCGCTGGAAGGCACCAAGGATTATGTGGGCGTCACCGGCGTCTACACCTTCACGCCCACCGACCATCTGGGCCTCGACACGGATTCCTTCCGCATGCTGGAGATCCGCAAGGGCGACTGGGTGCTGGAAGCTCCCACGCGCTGAGCCGATCTTTCGGCCCCGCGCGTCCACGTTCCGCGCAAACGTATTGAGCCCGGAGGTGGGTTCACCGGTCAGCCAGCGCCAACCTGACCGGGATCCGCCTTCAGGCCGCTCCCTCCACCCTGCCCCTGCCCCGGCGGCGTGCGCGCCGCCGGGCATCCGGTGCGAGAGACCATGTCCGAATTTCTCCAGCTCGTGTTCTCAGGCCTCACGGTGGGCGCGATCTACGCGCTCATCGCCTTGGGCTTCACCCTCATCTACAACGCCTCCGACGTGATCAACTTCGCCCAGGGCGATTTCGTCATGATCGGCGGCATGGGCACCGTCTTCCTGATGGCCTCCGGCCTCTCCCTGCCGCTGGCCACGCTCATCGCGGTGGTGGCGGCGGTCGGCGTGGGGCTGCTGCTCCACCGCCTCGCCATCGAGCCGGCGCGCGGCGCCTCGCCGGTGACGCTGATCATGATCACCATCGGCGCGTCCATCTTCATCAAGGGCGTGGCGCAGATCGTCTTCGACAAGCAGTTCCATTCCCTGCCCGCCTTCTCGGGCGATGCGCCCATCCCCATCGGCGGCGCCACCCTCCTGCCGCAGAGCCTGTGGGTGCTCGGCACCGCCATCGGCCTCGTGGTCGCGCTCTACCTGTTCCTGGAACACACCCTCGTCGGCAAGGGCCTGCTGGCCACCGCCGCCAACCGGCTGGCCGCGAAGCTGGTGGGCATCAACGTCACGCTGATCCTCGCCATGGCCTTCGGCCTCTCGGCCGCCATCGGCGCGCTCGCCGGCGTGGTGGCGACGCCGATCACCCTCACCCGCTACGACATCGGCACCCTGTTCGCGCTGAAGGGCTTCGCCGCCGCCATGCTGGGCGGCATGGGCAACCCCCTGGGGGCGGTGGTGGGCGGCCTGCTCATCGGCCTGCTGGAGACCTTCGGCGCCGGCTATGTCTCCTCCACCTACAAGGATGCGGTGGCCTTCCTGATGATCCTCTTCGTCCTGTTCTTCCTGCCGCGCGGCCTGTTCGGCGGCCGCAGCGTGGAGCGCGTGTGATGCTCGGCAAGGCGCTCAGGGCCCGCTACACCCCCCTCCTCGTCCTCGCCGCGCTGATGGTGCTGGTGCCGCTCGTCTCCACCTCCTCCTTCCATCTGCGGGTGGCGGCGCTGGTGTGGATCTTCGCCCTCGCCGCCCTCGGCCTCACCATTCTCATGGGCTATGCGGGACAGGTGAGCCTGGGCCACGCCGGCTTCCTCGGCATCGGCGCCTATACGGTGGCCATCGGCCCGGTGCGGCTGGGGCTCGATCCGCTGCTCTGCCTGGTGCTGGGCGCGGCGGTCGCCGGCCTCGTCGCCTATGCGGTCGGCCGGCCGATCCTGCGGCTGAAGGGCTATTACCTCGCCATCGCAACCCTGGGCTTCGGCGTCATCGTCGCCTTGGTGCTGCACAGCGAGGCGGAGATCACCGGCGGGCCGGACGGCATGGCCGTGTCGCGCCTCTCGCTGTTCGGTTGGCGCGTGGCCGGGGCGGCGAGCTGGTACTGGGTGACGGCCGGCGCGCTCCTCGTGGGCGCCCTCCTCGCCCTCAACATCGCTGCCAGCCCCACCGGGCGGGCGCTGCGCGCGCTGCACGACAGCGAGGTGGCCGCCGCCGGCACCGGCATCGACGTGGCGTCGAAGAAGCTCGCGGCCTTCGTGGTGGCGGCGGTTTATGCGGCGGTGGCCGGCGGGCTGCTCGCCGCCATGAACGGCCTCATCACCCCCGAGGCGGCGAGCTTCTCCCACTCCATCGAGCTCGTCGCCATGGTGATCATCGGCGGCCTCGGCTCGGTGTTCGGCACCGTGGTGGGCGCCGCCTTCCTGGTGGTGCTGCCGCAGATGCTCACCGCGCTGCAGGAATACGAGCAGGCGGTGCTGGGCCTGCTGATCATGGTGTTCATGATCTTCCTGCCGCAGGGCATCGTGCCGTCCATCCGCGCCTACCTGATGGAGCGGCTGCCATGAACGGCGGACCCACGAGCCTGCTCGATGTCAGCGACATCGGCATCGCCTTCGGCGGCCTCAAGGCGGTGGACCGCGTCTCGTTCAAGGTGGAGGCGGGGCAGGTCTTCTCCATCATCGGGCCGAACGGCGCCGGCAAGACCACCCTGTTCAACCTCGTCACCGGCATCTACCGCGCCTCGCAGGGCAAGGTGCGGCTCGCCGGCGAGGACATCACCGGCCTTGCCCCGCACCTGCTGGTGCGCCGGGGCATGGCGCGCACCTTCCAGAACCTTCAGGTGTTCTTCCGCATGAGCGCGGTGGAGAACGTGATGGTCGGCTGCCACCTGTCGGAGCGCACCTCCTTCCTCGCCGACCTCCTCGGCCTGCCCGCCGTCGGGCGGCAGAACCGGGTGACGCGGGAGCGCGCCATGGAGCTGCTCGACAAGGTGGGCCTCGCCCCGCTCGCCGACGCCTCCGCCGGCGCCCTGCCCTACGGCGCGCTGAAGCGGCTGGAGATCGCCCGGGCACTGGCGGCCAGCCCGAAGATCCTGCTCCTCGACGAGCCCGCCGCCGGCTGCAACCCGGTGGAGACCGAGGCCATGGACCACCTCATCGCCGACATCGCCAGAAGCGGCGTCGCGGTGGTGCTCATCGAGCACGACATGAAGCTGGTGATGAAGATTTCCGACCGGGTGCTGGTGCTGGCCCAGGGCCGGCCGCTGGCGGAAGGCCCGCCACGGGCGGTGCGCGACAACCCCGATGTCATCGCCGCCTATCTCGGTGACCACGGCGCACGGGAGGCCGATCGTGCTCACGGTTGAGGGTGTCAGCTCGGCCTATGGCCGCATCAGCGTGCTGCACGAGGTGTGGCTTCAGGTGAAGGCCGGCGAGATCGTCGCGCTGGTGGGCTCCAACGGCGCCGGCAAGACCACGCTTTTGCGCACCCTCTCCGGCGTGCAGCCGGCGCGCGCCGGGCGCATCCTGTTCGAGGGCAAGCCCATCGAGCGGCTGGAACCGCACAAGCGCGTCATGCGCGGCATCTCCCAGTCGCCGGAAGGCCGGCAGGTGTTCGGCCCGCTGACGGTGGAGGACAATCTGCGCCTCGGCGCCTACCGCCGGCAGGATGCCGGCACGCGCGGCCGGCTCGACCATGTCTACGGCCTGTTCCCGGTGCTCGCCGAGAAGCGGAAGATCGCGGCCATGAGCCTGTCCGGCGGGCAGCAGCAGATGCTGGCCATCGGCCGCGCGCTCATGGCGGCGCCGAAGCTGCTGCTGCTCGATGAGCCCTCCCTCGGCCTCGCCCCGCTGCTGGTGGACCAGATTCTCGCCGCGGTGCGCGCACTGCGGGCGGAGGGCCTCACCGTGCTGCTGGTGGAGCAGAACGCCTCGGCGGCGCTGGCCATCGCCGATCGCGGCTACGTGCTGGAGACCGGGCGCGTGGTGATGGAAGGCACGGGCGCCGCCCTGCTGGTGGATCCGAAGGTGCGCGCGGCCTATCTGGGGCTGTGAGGCCGCGCGCTGCAGGGCCACCCCATCGGCAGGACGACCTCGCCGTCCCATCCCGGATCGGGCCGCACCCAGGCGATTGAGAAGGCGGGCCCGGCCCGCGGTCTTTATGAGATTCCTATATCCGCGCCGGGGCACCCGTCTCGACTCTTTATCCGCATCGCGCCAGCTTTAGGCACGAGCGGTCGGGCTGCTTCCTGTTCCGGGAAGCGGCCCGCCGCCCGTACCGCCGCTGATACGGATCGGAACGCCACGATGCTGGACATTCTCATGCTCGCGCTGGGCCTTGCCCTGTTCGCGCTGGCCATCGGCTACGGCCACGTCTGCGAACGGCTCTGACGCCGCGCCGATCGGCCCGCATCGCGACAGGCGCATGCGGGCCCCTCACGCACCCGAACCTGCATTCCGTCTTGAAAGCGGGCGCGGTCGCATGCCTGCGGCCACCGCCCCGAGGAGACATCCCATGATGCTTGATTACGCGCTCGGCGGGCTCGTCACCGCCGGCCTGCTCTTCTACCTCACCTTCGCCCTGCTCAGGCCCGAACGGTTCTGAGGAGAACCCCAATGACCCTCAACGGCTTCATCCAGATCGCGCTGTTCTGCCTCGTCGTCCTCCTGCTGACGCGGCCCCTCGGCGCCTACATGACCCGCGTGTTCGCGGGCGAACGCACCTTCCTGTCGCCCGTGCTGCGGCCGGTGGAAATCGTCATCTATCGCCTCGGCGGCGTCGATGCGGCGCGCGAGCAGCACTGGCTCACCTACACCATCGCCATGCTCCTGTTCCACCTGGGCGGCTTCGCCATCCTCTACGCGCTCATGCGCCTTCAGGACCTGCTGCCGTTCAACCCGCAGGGCATGTCGGCGGTGGCGCCGGACCTCGCCTTCAACACGGCGGTGAGCTTCATCACCAACACCAACTGGCAGAACTACGGCGGCGAAAGCACGATGAGCTATCTCGTGCAGATGCTCGGCCTGACCCACCAGAACTTCCTCTCCGCCGCCACCGGCATCGTGCTGGCGCTGGCGCTGATCCGCGGCTTCTCCCGCGCCTCGGCGCAGACGGTGGGCAACTTCTGGGTGGATATCACCCGCTGCACCCTCTACGTGCTCCTGCCCGTCTGCATCGTCTTCACCCTGTTCCTGGTGTGGCAGGGCATCCCGCAGACCCTCGGCGCCTACGTGGACGCCACCACCCTCGAAGGCGGCAAGCAGACCCTCGCGGTCGGGCCCGTGGCCTCGCAGGTGGCCATCAAGATGCTGGGCACCAATGGCGGCGGCTTCTTCAACGCCAATGCCGCGCACCCGTTCGAGAACCCCACCGCGCTCTCCAACTTCGTGCAGATGGTGTCCATCTTCGCCCTCGGCGCCGCCCTCACCAACGTGTTCGGCCGCATGGTGGGCGACGAGCGGCAGGGCTGGGCGATCCTTTCCGCCATGGGCGTGCTGTTCCTCGCCGGCGTCGCGGTGGCCTACTGGGCGGAGGCCTCCGGCACGCCGGCCCTCGACGCCCTCGGGCTCACCGGCGGCAACATGGAAGGCAAGGAGCTGCGCTTCGGCATCGTCGCCTCGGCCCTGTTCGCGGTGATCACCACGGCCGCCTCCTGCGGCGCGGTGAACGCCATGCATGACAGCTTCACCGCGCTCGGCGGCATGATCCCGCTCATCAACATGGAGCTGGGCGAGATCATCGTCGGCGGCGTGGGCGCCGGCATGTACGGCATGCTGCTGTTCGTGGTCGTAGCCATGTTCGTGGCCGGCCTCATGGTGGGCCGCACGCCGGAATACGTGGGCAAGAAGATCGAGGCGAAGGAAGTGAAGATGGCCATGCTCGCCATCCTCATCCTGCCCTTGATGATGCTCGGCTGGACGGCGGTGGCGAGCGTCCTGCCCTCGGCGGTGGCCTCCATCGCCAATCCGGGGCCGCACGGCTTCTCGGAAATCCTCTACGCCTACACGTCGGCCACCGCCAACAACGGCTCGGCCTTCGGCGGACTGACCGGGAACACCTTCTTCTACAACCTGACCCTGGCCTCCTCCATGTTCGTCGGCCGGTTCCTGATGATCGTGCCGGCCATGGCGCTGGCCGGATCCATGGCGGCGAAGAAGACGGTACCGGCCTCGGCGGGCACCTTCCCCACCGGCGGCGGGCTGTTCGTCGGCCTCCTGGTGGGGGTGATCCTGATCGTCGGCGGGCTCACCTTCTTCCCGGCTTTGTCTCTCGGTCCCATCGTCGAGCACCTCGCCGGGGCGGCCGGCCAGAGCTTCGGCGCAGGAGGCTGAGATGCGCCAAAGCCGGATGAGCGAGACCCCCGCGCCCAAGCCCCTCGCCAACGGCCAGGACACCGCCCCCGCCCGGCCTCGCGCCGGGCGGGACGGAAGGCCCGGCCTGCCCCTCCAGACCTCGGAGATCGTCCTCATCGTGAGCGTGGCCTGCCTCGTGGCCGCGGCCGCCATCCAGGCGGCGATCACCCTCGTGCTCCAGATCTCCGCGAAGTGACCCCTCTTTTCCCGGGAGTGCCTCCCATGGCCAAATCCCATTCGAAGTCCCATTCGTCCAGCCTGCTCGACCCGTCCATCCTGGTGCCCGCCATCGGCGCCTCCTTCACCAAGCTCGACCCGCGGGCGATGGTGAAGAATCCGGTGATGTTCGTGGTGGAGGTGGTGGCGCTGCTCACCACCGTCCTCTTCCTGCGCGACCTCCTCACGGGCGGTTCCAGCCTCGGCTTCTCGTTCCAGATCATCCTCTGGCTCTGGTTCACCGTGCTGTTCGCCAACTTCGCCGAGGCGGTGGCCGAAGGCCGCGGCAAGGCGCAGGCGGCCTCGCTCCGCCGCACCCGTGCGGAAACCCAGGCCAAGCTCCTCACCGGCGAGGGCAACGCCTTCCGTTCCGTGCCGGGGACCGGCCTCAAGGTGGGTGACGTGGTGCTGGTGGAGGCCGGCGACGTCATTCCCTCCGACGGCGAGGTGGTGGAAGGCGTGGCCTCGGTGAACGAGGCGGCGATCACCGGCGAGAGCGCCCCCGTCATCCGCGAGAGCGGCGGCGACCGCTCGGCGGTCACCGGCGGCACGACGGTGGTGTCCGACTGGCTCAAGGTGCGCATCACCGCGGCGGCGGGCTCCACCTTCCTCGACCGCATGATCGCCCTGGTGGAGGGCGCCGAGCGGCAGAAGACGCCCAACGAGATCGCCCTCAACATCCTGCTGGCGGGGATGACCATCATCTTCATCTTCGCCACCGCCTCCATCCCGAGCTTCGCCGCCTATGCGGGCGGGAGCATCTCGGTGGTGGTGCTGGTGGCGCTGTTCGTCACCCTCATCCCCACCACCATCGGCGCCCTGCTCTCGGCCATCGGCATCGCCGGCATGGATCGCCTGGTGCGCTTCAACGTGCTGGCCATGTCCGGCCGCGCGGTGGAGGCGGCGGGCGACGTGGACACGCTGCTCCTCGACAAGACCGGCACCATCACGCTGGGCAACCGGCAGGCCGCCGACTTCCGCCCCGTGCGCGGCGTGGCCGAGCGCGAGCTGGCGGATGCCGCCCAACTCGCCTCGCTCGCCGACGAGACCCCGGAAGGCCGCTCCATCGTGGTGCTGGCGAAGGAGAAATACGGCCTGCGCGGCCGCGACATGGGAAGCCTCAACGCCCATTTCGTGCCCTTCACCGCCCAGACCCGCATGAGCGGCGTGGACGTGGACGGCTCGTCCCTGCGCAAGGGGGCGGTGGATGCGATCCTCGCTTATGTCCAGTCGGGCAGCGGCGCGGTGACCGCCTCCGGCGCGGTGCAGAACGTGCGCCCCCTCGTCAGCCCCGAGGCGGTCCGCGAGGTCAACGCCATCGCCGAGGAGATCGCCAAGGCCGGCGGCACGCCGCTGGCCGTGGCGCGGGACGGGCGCCTGCTGGGCGTCGTCCACCTGAAGGACATCGTGAAGGGCGGCATCCGCGAGCGCTTCGCGGAACTGCGGCGCATGGGCATCCGCACGGTCATGATCACCGGCGACAACCCGCTCACCGCCGCCGCCATCGCCGCCGAGGCGGGGGTGGACGACTTCCTGGCCCAGGCCACGCCCGAGGCCAAGCTCCGTCTCATCCGCGACGAGCAGGCCAAGGGCAAGCTCGTCGCCATGTGCGGCGACGGCACCAACGACGCCCCGGCGCTGGCCCAGGCGGACGTGGGGGTGGCCATGAACACCGGCACGGTGGCGGCCCGCGAGGCCGGCAACATGGTGGACCTCGACAGCGACCCGACCAAGCTCATCGAGATCGTGGAGATCGGCAAGGCGCTGCTGATGACGCGCGGCTCGCTCACCACCTTCTCCATCGCCAACGACGTGGCGAAGTATTTCGCCATCATCCCGGCCATGTTCGTGGCCTTCTACCCGCAGCTCGGCGCGCTGAACGTGATGGGGCTGGCCTCGCCGCAGAGCGCCATCCTCTCCGCCATCATCTTCAACGCGCTCATCATCATCGCGCTCATCCCGCTGGCGTTGCGCGGCGTCGCGTTCCGGCCCATCGGCGCGGCCGCCTTGCTCAAGCGCAACCTGCTCATCTATGGCCTCGGCGGCATCCTGGTGCCCTTCGCCGGCATCAAGGCGATCGACCTCGCCATCACCACCCTTCACCTCGTCTGAGGAGAACCCATCATGCTCAAGGAACTTCGTCCCGCTTTGGTCGTGCTCGTGCTGCTCACCGCGCTCACCGGCCTCGCCTATCCACTGGCCATGACCGGCGCGGCCCAGGCCCTCTTCCCGCGCCAGGCCAACGGCAGCCTGATCGAGCGGAACGGCACCGTCGTCGGCTCGGCCCTCATCGGCCAGAGCTTCACCTCGGACCGCACCTTCCACGGCCGCCCCTCCGCCACCACCGGCGCCGATCCCGCCGACCCGACGAAGAGCGTCGCCCAGCCCTACAATGCGGCAAACTCCATGGGCTCGAACCTCGGCCCCACCAACCCGGCGCTGGCCGACCGGGTGAAGGGCGACCTTGACGCGCTGAAGGCGGAAAACCCCGGCGTCGCCGTGCCGGTGGACCTTGTGACCGCCTCCGGCAGCGGGCTCGACCCGCACATCTCGCCCGAGGCCGCGCTGTTCCAGGTGCCCCGCGTCGCCAAGGCGCGCGGCCTGCCGGAGGATCAGGTGCGCCGTCTGGTCGCCGCCAGCGTCGAGGACCGCACCCTCGGCCTCCTCGGCGAGCCCAAGGTGAACGTGCTCGCCCTCAATCTCGCCCTCGACAAGATCCGCGGCGAGTGACACACCGTTGAGGCAACGGACCCGGCGGCGCGCCCGCCGGGCATCCGGAGGAGGCCATGCCCGAAGACCGAGCCGCGGACCTGCGGCCCTCGCCCGAAGCCCTGCTCGCGGCGGCCGAGCAGGAGACGCGCGGCCGCCTGAAGATCTTCCTCGGGGCCGCGCCGGGCGTCGGCAAGACCTACGAGATGCTCGCCTCCGGCCATGCCCGCCTGAAGGAAGGCGCCGACGTGGTGGTGGGCGTGGTGGAGACCCACGGCCGGCAGGAGACCGAGGCGCTGGTCGCCGGGCTGGAGGTGATCCCCCGCCGGCGCGTGCCCTACAAGGGGCGCGAGCTGGACGAAATGGACCTCGACGCCATCCTCGCCCGCCGACCGGCCCTCGTCCTCGTGGACGAGCTCGCCCACACCAATGCGCCGGAGAGCCGCCACGCCAAGCGCTACATGGACGTGGAGGAACTGCTCGCGGCCGGCATCGACGTCTACACCACGCTGAACATCCAGCACGTGGAAAGCCTCAACGACGTGGTGGCGCAGATCACCCGCGTCAGGGTACGCGAGACGGTGCCCGACGCCATCATTGACCGCGCCGACGACATCGAGATCATCGACATCACGCCCGGCGACCTCATCCAGCGCCTCAAGGAGGGCAAGGTCTACGTGCCGCAGACGGCGCGGCGGGCGGTGGAGAACTATTTCTCCCCCGGCAACCTCACCGCCCTGCGCGAGCTCGCCTTGCGCCGCACCGCCCAGCGGGTGGACGAGCAATTGCTCACCCACATGCGCGCCCACGCCATTTCGGGGCCGTGGGCGGCGGGGGAGCGGGTGCTGGTCTGCCTCAGCGAGGATCCGCGCGCGGCCGCCCTGGTGCGCTACGCCAAGCGCCTCGCCGACCGGCTGCGGGCGCCATGGGTGGCGCTCTACGTGGAAACCGGTCGCGCGCTGCGGCTCGGCCCCGCCGAGCGCGACCGCATCGCCGATTTCCTGCGCCTCGCCGAGCGCCTGGGCGGGGAGGCGGTGACCATCCCCGGCGGCACCCGCATCGCCGACGACGTGCTGGGCTATGCCCGCTCCGCCAACGTCACGCACATCGTCATCGGCAAGTCCGACCGCGCCCGGTGGTTCGAGATCGTCTACGGCTCGGTGGTGCACGATCTGGTGCGCCGCTCGGGCAACATCTCGGTCCACGTGATCGCCGGCGAGCCGGAGCCGGGACCGCCGGCGAACCGGTCCGCATCCGGGGCCCCCGCGCGCCGGCTCGACGCGCCGCCCTATCTCGCCAGCCTCGGCATCGTGGCGCTGGCGACCCTCGTCGGCTTCGGCCTGCAACGCATTCTCGCCTTGCAGAACATCGCCCTCGTCTTCCTTACCGCGGTGCTGGTGAGCGCGGTGCGCTTCGGCCTCGCGCCGGCGCTGCTGGCATCGGTCGCCGGCATGCTGGCGTTCAATTTCTTCTTCATCCCGCCGCTCTACACCTTCACCATCACCGACCCGGAGAACGTGGTCGCGCTGTTCTTCTTCCTCGTCGTCGCCGTCATCGCCTCGAACCTCACGGCGCGGGTGCGCGCCCAGGCGCTGGCGGCGCGGGCGCGGGCGAAGACCACCGAGGACCTCTACCTGTTCTCGAAGAAGCTCGCGGGCGCCGGGACGCTGGACGACCTGCTGTGGGCCACGGCCTTCCAGATCGCCTCCATGCTCAAGGTCCGCGTCGTGCTCCTGCTGGCGGAGGAAGGGGCCCTGGCGGTGAAGGCCGCCTATCCGCCCGAGGACGTGCTCGACGCCGCCGACCTCGCCGCGGCCAAATGGGCGTTCGAGAACAGCCGGGTCGCCGGGCGCGGCGCCGATACCCTGCCGGGCGCCAAGCGGCTGTTCCTGCCCATGCAGACCGGGCGCGGCACGGTGGGCGTGATCGGAATCGACCGCGACAAGGAGGGGCCGCTGCTGACGCCGGAGCAGCGCCGGCTTCTCGATGCCCTGGCCGATCAGGCGGCGCTCGCGGTGGAGCGGGTCAACCTCGTGGCCGACGTGGAGAAGGCGCGCCTGGACGCAGAGACCGACCGCCTGCGCTCGGCGCTGCTCACCTCCATCTCCCACGACCTGAAGACACCGCTCGCCTCGATCATGGGCGCGGCCGGCACCCTCCGGGATTTCTCCGCCTCCATCGCGCCGGAGGCCCGCGCCGACCTGCTCTCCACCATCGAGGAGGAGGGCGAGCGGCTCAACCGCTTCATCGCCAACCTCCTGGACATGACCCGGCTGGAATCCGGCGCGGTGGCCCCCAACGCCGCCTTGTACGACGTGGGCGAGATCGTCGGCAGCGCCATGCGCCGGGCCCAGGCGATCCTGCGCCACCACAAGGTGGAGATCGAGCTGGCCGCCGACCTGCCCATGCTGCTGGTCGATCCGGTGCTGTTCGAGCAGGCGCTGTTCAACCTCCTCGACAATGCCGCCAAGTACGCGCCCGAAGGCTCGCGCGTGCGCCTGGAGGGCTGGTCGGACGGCGACCAGGTGACGCTGCGCCTGCTGGACGAGGGGCCGGGCATCCCCGAAGGCGACGTGGAGCGGGTGTTCGACAAGTTCTACCGGGTCCGCAAGGGCGACCAGGTGCGGGCCGGCACCGGCCTCGGCCTCGCCATCGCCCGCGGCTTCCTCGAGGCCATGGGCGGCACCATCACCGTCTCGCGGCGGCCCGAGCGGAGCGGCGCTGTCTTCACCATCCGCATGCCGGTGCCGGTGGGCGCACCGCAGCTCGAGGCATTGTCGTGAGTGTTCCCGTGAAGGTTCTGGTGGTCGACGACGAACCGGCCATCCGCAGGCTGCTGAACACCGGGCTGGCGACCCAGGGCTACGATGTGGCGAGCGCGGGGAGCGCCGCCGAGGCCATCGAGCGCGCCGGCCGCACGCCGCCGGACCTCGTCATCCTCGATCTGGGCCTGCCGGACATGTCCGGCCGCGACCTGCTCGCGCGCTGGCGGGCGGAAGGCTTCGGCGCGCCGGTGGTGATCCTGTCCAGCCGGACCGACGAGGCGGGGATCGTCGAGGCCCTCGAATGCGGCGCCGACGACTATGTGACGAAGCCGTTCGGCATGAACGAGCTCATCGCCCGCATCCGCGTGGCGCTGCGCCACCGCCTGCAGCAGGAGGGGGCCAAGCCCCTGTTCCAGGTGGGCGACCTCTCGGTCGACCTGGTGCGCCGCATCGTGCGGGTGAAGGGGCAGGAGGTGAAGCTCTCGCCCAAGGAATACGACATCCTGCGCCTGCTGGTGCAGCACGCCGGCAAGGTGCTGACCCACCAGTTCATCCTTCAGCGCGTCTGGGGCAACGCCTATGACGTCCAGTATGTGCGGGTCTATGTCCGCCAGCTGCGGCAGAAGCTGGAGGACAACCCGGAGCAGCCCCGCTACATCCGCACCGAGACCGGCGTCGGCTATCGCCTCAGCGAGCCCGACTGACGCAGGGCCGATCGCTCAGCGCAGGCCGAAGCCCAGCGCCGTGAGCGCCTCGCGCATGCGATCGCGGCCGCTCAGCGCTTCCGGTCCGCGCACGCGGTTGAGCGCCGTGCCGGCCCAGCCCACGACGGGCATCTCCTGCCCCCGCTGGAAGGCCTTCAGGGCCGCCTCGTACTGGTCCAGCGGCGGCTGCGGCAGGCCCGCGTCGTAGCGCTCGCGGTGCAGCACCAGCTTTTGGGAGAGGCGCGGCTTCACGTCCGCTGGCCGGGCGGCGGGGTCGGCATAACCGACGCACAAGCCGAACACGCCGACCACGTTGGGCGGCAGGCCGAGCAGCTCGGCCACCTCCTGCGGGCGGTTGCGCAGGGCGCCGATATAGACCGAGCCGAGCCCGAGGCTCTCCAGCGCCACCACCGCATTCTGCGCCGCCAGCGCGGCATCGATGATGCCGATGAACAGGGTTTCGAGGAATGCGAGCCCGCCGGTGGGCGCGCCGGCGCGGCGGCCGATCTCCTCCAGCCGAGCAAGGTCCGCGAGCCAGACGAGGACGAGGGGCGCCTCGACGATATGCTTCTGCCCGCCCGCCACCTGGGCGAGGCGCGCCTTGGTGGCGGGGTTCTCCACCGCCACCACCGAGAAGGTCTGGAGGTTGGAGGAGGACGAGGCCGACTGCGCCGCCGCCACCAGCGTCTCGATCAACCCTTCCGGCAGCGCGCGATCGGAAAAGGCGCGCACCGAGCGGTGGGCGAGCAGCCCGGCGATGGTGTCGTTGAGGAGCAGGCCCTGGGGCGCCTCGGCAGCGCCGTAGCGGGCTTCAAGCAGCGCGCGCGCATCTTGTGTCGCGGCGGCGGGGCGGGATGGCGCAAGGGGAGCGGACGTGGAAGCGGACACGGAGGAGGCGGGGGCGGAGGCGGAGGCGGAGGCGGACATGGGCGCGTGCACTTTCCAGGGGCTGGGGAGGGACCGCCGGGCGTCGCCGGGCATCCGGATCGGGTTCAGGCTCCGGCCACCCGCGCGGCTCCCTGCCGCCGCCGTCCCGGCCGCGCGGAAGGCGGCGGGGTGGCGGGCGTGGAGACGGGCTCCGCGGCCGGGAAGGAGCGTCCCGCGCAGCCTACCTGCTCCACAAGACGTCTTGTAGCCCCCCGCGCCCATAGCTTCGGCGCCACCCGCTCGACCAAGGCGGAAAACGCCTCATGGCAGATGAGGCGGCCGGAGAGCGGAGCGAGCTCGGGCATCCGCGGGGCGCAGGGCTCCACGATCGGGAGCTTCTTCGGGTTCTTCCCCTCGTCTCGCACGCTGGCCGCGAGGCCCGCGCCGGGTTTCAGCCTGATGGGCCCCGCCTTCCGGAACGGGAGCAGCGCACGGATGGCCATGGCGGCGCGGGATGGTCGCGCCTCATTCTCCCGCCGGGTGGCGAAAGATCCGCACGATCTGCCGGCCGATATCCTCGGGAGTCAGCCGGCCCTCGCGGTACCACAGGCTGGCGTTGTTGAGCAGCGTCAGCAGCAGCAGCCGGTAGGCGCCGCGGTCGATCTCGGGGTCGAGCGGCAGCTCGGCCACCAGGGCAACGAAGATCTTCTCGAATTCGTCGCGCTTGGCGATCAGCCGCTCGCGCACCTCCGGCGGCACCGCCTGCAGGTCGTTCATCAGCGGCATGGTGATGGACTGGGGGTCGAGCTGGATCTCCAGCATGGTGATGCAGGCCACCTGCAGGCGCTCCCAGGGATCCGTCCGGGCATCCACGGCGGCGCGGATATGGTCCTGCACCCCCTGGAGCGCCAGATCGTGAATCCTGATGAACAGCGCTTCCTTCGATTTGATGTAGTGGTAGAGCGACCCGCCCAGCAGCCCCACCCGCTCGCCGATATCGCGCACCGACGTGGCCGCATAGCCGCGCTCGGCGAACAGCGCCGCCGCACCCTCAAGGATCTCCCGGTGGCGCGCGCTCAACTCGCCCTGGAAGAGCGTGCGGGCGACCTTGCCCCTCCCCTCGCCTTTCACGGCGGTCTTCTCCGGCATTGCCCTGTCCTGCTCGGCCCCGCCCGCGCCCTGCCGGAGCGCCGGTCGTCGACGGGAGCCCGTGACCCGCGCGATGGCACGCGCGCTCGCCTCCTTCCCTTAGAACGCGATCGGTTCGGAGGAAAGCACGGCGCACCACACCGCCGGGATGCGGCCGGACCGGCAAGACGGGCTTGCAAACTGTATCGATCGTTTGGTACACACACGGCGCGACCAGTCAAGAAGCCAGCCTGAGATCGGCGGCGGGCGCCTGCGCCGGGCACCGCGGATTGCGATCCGCTCCCCGGGCCGCCAGCCAAATCCGCTGAAGGCGACGATCAGGGAACCCGTGCGATGTCCACCTATGCTCCTCCCGTCGACGACATGGCGTTCCTGCTCACCCGGGTGCTCGACTTCGACCGGGCCATGACCGCCTTGCCCGGCTTCGAGGAGGTGAACGCCGAGCTGGCGGTGAGCGTGCTGGAGGAGGCGGGCAAGTTCGCCGCCGGGGTGCTGGAGCCGCTCAACCGCCCGGGCGACGAGGAGGGCTGCACCCTCGCCGATGGCCGGGTGACCACCCCGAAAGGGGTGGCCGAGGCCTACCGCGCCTTCGCCGAGGCCGGCTGGTGCGGCCTGTCCGGCGATCCCGAATATGGCGGGCAGGGCCTGCCCCGCGTCCTGCAGATCCTGCTCGACGAGATGATTTCCTCCGCCAACCTCTCCTTCGGCCTGTTCCCCGGCCTCACCCGCGGCGCGGTGGAGGCCATCGGCCACCATGCCGGCGCCGACCTGAAGGCCGCCTACCTGCCGAAGATGATCTCCGGCGAATGGACCGGCGCCATGGCGCTCACGGAGGCCTCGGCGGGCACCGACCTCGGCCTCCTCTCCACCCGCGCCGTGCCGAATGGCGACGGCAGCTACGCCATCACCGGAACCAAGATCTTCATCTCCTCGGGCGACCACGACTTCGGCGGCAACATCATCCACCTCGTGCTCGCCCGCCTGCCGGACGCCCCCAGGGGAGTGAAGGGCATCAGCCTGTTCCTGGCGCCGAAGTTCCTGGTGGCGGCAGATGGCGGCCTCGGCGCTCGCAACGCCATGTCGGTGGGTGCGCTGGAGCACAAGATGGGCATCCACGCGCAGCCCACGTGCGTCATGAACTACGAGGGCGCCACCGGCTGGCTGGTGGGCGAGCCGGGCCGCGGCCTCAATGCCATGTTCACCATGATGAATGCCGAGCGGCTGTTCGTGGGCATCCAGGGCCTCGGCATCGCCGAGGCGGCCAACCAGAAGGCGGTCGCCTACGCCAGGGAGCGCCTCCAGGGCAACGGCCCCGACGGCACGCCCGGACCGGTGCCCATCATCGCCCATCCCGACGTGCGCAAGATGCTGCTGTCCGGCCGCGCCTTCGCCGATGCCGCGCGGGCGCTCGCGGTATGGACCGCGCTGCAGATGGATATGGCCGCCCACCATCCCGATGCCGCCGTCCGCGCCGGCGCGGACGGTCTCGTCGCCCTCATGACACCGGTGGTGAAGGCCGCCTTCACCGATTTCGGCTTCGAGACCGCCGTCGCCTCCCAGCAGGTGCTCGGCGGCCACGGCTACATCCGCGAATGGGGCATGGAGCAGTTCGTCCGCGACGCCCGCATCGCCCAGATCTACGAAGGCACCAACGGTGTCCAGGCCATGGACCTCGTCGGCCGCAAGCTCGGCATGGAAGGCGGGACCCTGCCGGCGCGCTTCTTCGCCCTCATCAAGGCGGATCTGGATGCCGCGGCGCCGGTGGCCGGCGCCGCCCTGGTGACGCCTGTCGCCGAGGCGCTGGCCCGGCTGGAGCGGGCGACGGCGCGGCTTGCCGCCCATGGCGGGGCGGTGGAGGCGGGCGCCGCCGCCACCGATTACCTGCGCCTGTTCGCGCTGGTGGCGTTCGGCTGGATGTGGGTGCGCATGTCCGCCGCCGCCCTCGCCCTCGGCGCGGACGCTCCCCCGGCCCTGCGCCGCAAGCCGAAGATCGCGCGGTTCTTCGTGGAGCGCATGCTGCCGGCGACCCTCGCTTTGGACGCCGCCCTGGCCCATGGCGCGCCGGCGCTGATGGCGCTGGAGGCGGAGACCTTCTGATCCCGCCGGGCGGGCGCGGCCGGCGCCCGCCCGGCATTTCGGCCGGGACGCGGGTAAGCTAGGCTGTCGCGTGATTCCCCGCGCGGAGACTGTCTTGCGACGCCGTATCTGGATCGCCGTCCTCCTTGTTCTGGCCGTGGCGTTGCTCGCGCGGCTGGCCGTCGTCGCCGGCGATCTTCCCGCCGTCGCCACGGCGGCGCAGTTCGAGAGCCTGCGCGCCGACCACCCCCGGCTGCGGGCCTTCCTCCATCGCATGCCGAAGGGTGGCGACCTGCACACCCACCTGTCGGGCGCCGTCTATGCGGAGCGCTTCGTCGCCTGGGCGGTCCGCGACGGCCTCTGCCTGCGCCGCGCCGACATGGCCATCCTGCCCCGACCGGAGGGTGGCACCACCGAGCAGCCGTGCGGCCCCGACCCCGCCATCAGCCCCATCGCCGAAGCGGTCTCCGGTGGGCGGGGGCAGACCACCTATGACCTTCTGATCGACGCGCTCTCCATGCGCTGGTTTCTGCCGACGCCGGCCGTTCCCTCCGGCCACGACCAGTTCTTCGGCACCTTCGCAAAGTTCAATGCCGCCACCGGCGGGTCCGACTGGGAGCGCACCGCGCAGGCCATCGCCGAGATGACCGTCGACCAGCTGCGGCTGTACGACGCCGATGCCGTCCAGTACGTGGAATTCATGGTCACCCTGTTCGAGGGGGAGGATCGCCGCCGGCTGGCGCAGGCCATCGGGAGCGAGAGCGAGCCCGCCGCCATGCTCGCGGCGCTGGAGCGCGCGGGCCTCGCCGAGGCGGTCGCGACCAAGGCGCAGCAGCTCACCGCCCTCGTCGCGCGCATCGAGGCGCTGCTGGCCTGCGGCGGCGACCGGAGCAAGCCGGGCTGCGGCGTGACCTTCCGCTTCATCGCCCAGGTCAACCGCAACAGCGCGCCCGCCGAGGTCTTCGCCCAGACCGCCCATGCCGCGGCCCTGGTGCGCAAGGCGCCGGGGATCGTGGTGGGCCTCAATTATGTGGGGCCCGAGGACTATCGCATCTCCCTGCGCGACTATCGCACCCACATGAAATGGATCGCCTTCCTCGCGGGCGCCGACGTGCCGGTGGCGCTGCACGCCGGCGAGCTGTGGCTCGGCCTGGTGCCGCCCGGCGACCTCGATTTCCACATTCGCGAGGCAGTGGAGACCGCCGGCGCGCGCCGCATCGGCCATGGCACCGCGGTGGGCTTCGAGCATGACATGGGCAGCCTGCTCACCGAGATGCGCCGGCGGGGCGTGACCATCGAGATCGCCCTCACCTCCTCCGATGTCATCCTCGGCGTGCGCGGCCAGGAGCACCCGATCTCGACCTATCTCGCCGCCGGCGTGCCGGTGACGCTGGCGACCGACGATGCCGGCGTGTCCCGCATCGATCTCAGCAACGAATATTATCGCGCGGCGCGTGATCACGGGCTCGGCTACCGCAGGCTGAAGGCGATCGCCCACACCGCCCTCAGCCACTCCTTTCTCGCCGACGGCGAGAAGCAGCGCGAGCTCGCCCGGCTCGACGATGCCTTCACCGCCTTCGAGCGTTCCATCGCGGACGAGCAGCCTGCGTTGTCCCGCTTCGGTGCGTTGATCCGCGCCCTCGTCCCCACCGCGCGGTGAATCCCACCGAAGAGGAAGGCCACCCCACGGCGCCCGACCCGATCCGGCTGACGTGTGCCTGACCGGTTCGTCCGCGCCTTGCTTCGGCCGGCGTCAATCCCTACCGCGACGTGGCGATCGACCCGCAGTTCAAGGCCGGCGCGACGCTGGTGATCTGCACCGCCGCCATGTGCCATGCTTGCGGACGACAGATACGCCGCGCCGCCCGCAAGGACCGGGCGTGCCGGCGCAGCACGAAGGCTCGAAAGGAAGCGGTGTGAAGATCGGCATTCTCCAGACAGGGCGCGCGCCCACGGATCTGCAGGCGACGCACGGAGACTATGACGACATGTTCAAGCGCCTGCTGGCCGGGCGCGGGTTCGAATTCCGGACCTACCCGGTCCTCGACGGCATCTTTCCCGAGAGCGTCCGGGACGCCGCCGGCTGGCTGGTCACGGGCTCGCGCTTCGGCGTGTACGAGCCGCACGCGTGGATTGCGCCGCTGGAGGACTTCCTGCGCGGCGCCTATGCCGCCGGCGTGCCCATCGTCGGCATCTGCTTCGGCCACCAGATCCTGGCGCAGGCGCTCGGCGGGAAGGTGGAGAAATTCTCCGGCGGCTGGTCCGTCGGGCTCGAGCGCTACACCCTCAAGGGCCGGCCGGGCGAAACCCGCGTTGTCGCCTGGCACCAGGACCAGGTCGTCGAGAAGCCGGCCGATGCGGAGGTGATCGGCTCCTCGCCCTTCTGTCGCTATGCGGCCCTGGCCTATGGGGACAAGGCCCTGTCCTTCCAGCCCCACCCCGAATTCACCACGGCTTTCGGCACCGACCTCCTGACGGCGCGCGGCGCCGTCCTTCCCGAAGGTATCGCCGCACAGGCGGCAACGGGACTGGGCGGGGAGACGGATTCAGCTGAAATCGCCGACACGATCGCGGACTTCTTCCTCTCAAGCCGGCAAGCCCAGCCGCGCTGAAGCGGTTTCCAGCAAGGCGAATTCCGGTTCGTATCAAGAACGCGCGCCGAGACAGGGAGCTCCCGCGCGGCATCCCCGGGGATCGCCGTCGCGGCCTCGCCACGAGGGGCCGTCCTCGGTCCAGGCCCCGTCACATGGCCGTCGGCGACCGGTTGGGGATCGCGCGCCCCGCGTGCCCGGCAATTCCGAAGCGCAATTCCGAAGCGGACGAACCGATCGGGAAGGTCTACACCGTGCTCGACCTGCCGCACGAGGCCGTGCGGCAGGGGGCTGACGCCGTAGAGCTCGGCCGTGACCAGAACACAGGATCCAAGATGGGCATCCACTCCCCCAGCGGCTCGGATTTGAGCGAGGCTCAGACCTTCCTGGACCGGTATCCGGACCTGCAGGCCATCGATATCGTGCTGACGGATTGTCACGGCATCGGCCGCGGCAAGACGATCCGCCGACACGAGTTGAAGAGCCTCTACGCCTACGGCCGGGGGATGCCGCCGTCCCTGTTCGGGCAGGACGTGGCCGGCGAGGACGTGGAGGGCACCGGCCTGGTGCTCACCGACGGCGGCGGCGACATGCGCTGCTGGCCGGTGGCCGGAACGCTCGGCCGGGTGCCGAGCACGAACCGCGGCCAGGTGCTCATCAGCATGTTCAACGCCGATGGCCTGCCTTTGGAGGTCGAACCGCGCCACGCGCTGGCCCGGCAGATGGCGCATGCCCGGGCGGCGGGCTTCGCCCCCCTGGGCGCGCTCGAGCTTGAATTCTACCTGGTGGACGGCGAGCGCGGGGCACGAGGCCGGGTGATGCCGGCGCGCTATGCGCTCACCGGTCGCCGCTCGCTGTGCGCCAATACCATGTCCGTGGACGAGCTGGACCAGATGTCCCCCCTGTTCGACGCGATCTATGCCGGTGCGGAAGAAGTGGGCGTGCCGCTGGAATCGCTCATCTCGGAATATGCCCCGGGGCAATACGAATTTACCATCCGCTACCGGGACCTGCTGCGGGCAGCCGATGATGTGATCATCGCCAAGCGGTTGATTCGCGCCACCGCGCGCCGGTTCGGCATGGAAGCCTGCTTCATGGCCAAGCCCTTCGGCCATCATTCGGGCTCGGGGATGCACCTTCATCTCTCGCTGGCCGGGCCCGATGGCGCCAACCGGTTCGCCGATACGCCCGCCGGGGAGCTCAACCCCCTGATGCTGCAAGCGATCGGTGGCATTCGCGCCACCATCGCCGACACCATGCTGGTGCTGGCGCCATTCTTGAATTCCTGGCGCCGCTTTGCAGCCGGAGTGTATTCGCCGGTGTCCGACACCTGGGGCATCGAGAACCGGACGGTCGCGCTGCGGGTGCCCTCGGGCAGCCCGGCGACCCGGCATTTCGAGCACCGCGTCGCCGGCGTCGATGCCAATCCCTATCTGGTGGCCGCCGTCACGCTGGCCGGCGCGCTCGACGGCATGGCGCACGCGCGCGATCCAGGTCCCCCGACCGTCGGCAACAGCTATGCGTCCGGGGCGGCGCACGATCTGCCGCGCAGCTGGCTCGACGCCATCGACCGTTTCGAGCAGTCCGCCTTCTCGCGGGAGGTGCTCGGGGCCCCGTTCCATACGGGCTTCGTCGCGATCAAGCGGGCGGAGTGGCTGCGCATGGCGCTGGAGGTGTCGGAGGCGGAGTGGGATCTCTACGGTTTCACCGTCTGAGAACCGCGCCGGGCCGCTTCCTGGCAGGATGTAAGTCGAGCGGCATGTCCCGCCGGTCTCCCGCGCGCCGGCTTGCGCACTGCGAAGGCCACTCCGCCTCGGCTATTGCCTTCTGGGCACGACAAGCCTGGCGGTGAGCACCTGGACGATCTCACCGTTCTGGTTCTTCGTCTCGCTGCGCAGGCGCACCATGCCCCGGTCGGGCTTCGAGCGGGACGGGGTGATTTCCAGCACCTCGCTCTCCACGTGGAGCACGTCGCCCGGACGGGTGGGCCGCGGCCACGCGATCTCGCCGCCCGCACCGATGATCCCGCCTGCGAGCGGCGCCCCGCCCCCCACCAGCAGCCGCATCGTCAGCGCCGCCGTGTGCCAGCCGCTCGCGGCAAGGCCGGCGAACAGGGTGGCGCGGGCGGCATCGTCGTCGAGGTGAAAGGGCTGCGGATCGAAACTGGCGGCGAACGCCTTGATCTCGTCCGCCGTCAGCGCGTGCTGCGCGCTTGCGAATTTCTGCCCGACGACGAGATCGTCGAGAAAGAGCCCCTCGGGCTGTCCGGCCTGAGACATGATGGGTCCGCGCCCCTCTTCGCGTTGTTACTTGCATAATGATAGTAACTCATAGAAGGTCACGCCCGCCCCTTCAACAGGATCATCGCCGATGAAGCGCACCAGCTTCCGGGCCATGGAATGCCCCATCGCCCGGGGACTAGACCGGGTCGGCGAATGGTGGAGCATCCTGATCCTCCGGGATGCCTTCAACGGCCGCACGCGCTTCGATGAATTTCAGGAGAGTCTCGGCATCGCGCCGAACATGCTCGCCCGCCGGCTGAAGGCGCTGGTGGAGGCGGGCCTGCTCGAAAAGCGGCGCTACAGCGAACGCCCCGCCCGCCACGAATATGTGCTGACCGAGCGCGGGCGCGATTTCCGCCCGGTGCTCGTCATGCTCCAGGCATGGGGCAACGCCCATTTCGCTCCCGAAGGCAGGAGCGTCCTCACCATCAACACGCTCACCGGCCTCGAAGCGGTGCCGGTCGTCATCGACGCGGTGAGCGGCCTGCCGATCACCGACAGCGCCTTCCGCACCGTGGCCGGGCCCGCCGCGAGCGAGCGCACGCGGCGGCGCTACGACACCGCCCGGCCCAAGGCGCGGGATGATGAATCATGACCGATGTCGCGGACACCCTCGCCCCTCCCGCCGCCGCGCGGCCGCCCGCCATCGACGGGCGCACGCGCCGCCTGCTGGAGGCTCCGGTCCTGTCCCTGCTGCTGCGCATGACATGGCCCAACATGCTGATCATGGTGGCGCAGGCATCCACCGGGCTCATCGAAACCTGGTGGGTCTCCAGGCTCGGCACCGATGCGCTGGCCGGCATGGCGCTCGTCTTCCCGCCCGTCATGCTCATGACGATGATTTCGGCCGGCGCCGTGGGCGGCGGCATCTCCTCCGCGGTGGCGCGCGCCCTCGGTGCCGGACGACATGCGGAGGCGGACGCGCTGGTGCTGCACCAGGCGATGATCAACCTCGCCGCCGGCATCGGCTTTTCGGCGCTGTTCCTGCTGTTCGGCCCGCCGATCTACAGGCTGATGGGCGGCCAGGGCGGCGAGCTTCACGCCGCGCTCGCCTACTCGAACACGGTGTTCGCCGGCAACGCGCTGATCTGGCTCATGAACGGGCTGGCGAGCGTCATCCGGGGCACCGGGAACATGCTGTTCCCGGCGATCGTCATCTGCTTCGGCGTCGCTTTTCTGGTGCCGATCTCCCCACTCCTCATCTTCGGCCTCGGGCCGATTCCAGGGCTCGGCATCATCGGCGGAGGCGTGGCCCTCCTCCTCTTCTATGCCGCCGGCACGGTGGTGATGGCCTGGTACATCCTTGCCGGCCGCACCCCGCTGCGGTTCCGCTGGGTGCGGCTCAGGTGGAGCCTGTTCAAGGGAATCCTGCGGGTGGGCGCGGTATCGGCCCTCACCTCGATCCAGACCAACATGACCCTTGCCGGCGCCACCGCCATGGTCGCATCCGTGGCGGGTGTTGATGCGGTGGCCGGCTTCGGCACGGGCGCTCGCCTGGAATTTCTGCTCATCCCCCTGTCCTTCGGCGTCGGCGCGCCGCTCGTCGCGCTCGTGGGCACCAATATCGGCGCGGGACAGGGCGCCCGCGCGCTCAAGATCGCCCTGGCCGGCGGGGCCATCGCCTTCGCCGTCACCGAGGTGATCGGGGTCACGGCGGCGCTCTTCCCGCAGGCCTGGCTGTCCCTGTTCAGCGCCGAACCGGCGATGATCGAGGCCGGCAGCGGCTATCTGCGGATCGTCGGGCCGTTCTACGGCTTCTTCGGGCTCGGCATGGCGCTCTATTTCGCCTCGCAGGGCGCCGGCCGTCTGTTCTGGCCGCTCGCCAGCGGCTTCCTGCGCGTGGTCATCGCCCTGGGGGGCGGCTATCTCGCGCTGCGGCTCACCGGATCCCTCACGGCCCTGTTCGTCGCGCTCGCGGTGGCGCTCGCCGCCTTCGGAATGACGATCCTCGTGGCCGTGCGATCCGGCGCCTGGTTCAGGACGAACGTGTGACGCGCCGGCGGCCCCTCGACCTGCCGGCGAAGAAAAGGCGTCGGCCATGCGGGCCCTGAACGGCGCATGAGCGTCCATTCCGGACGTCCCGCATGCCGGGCGGCGCGCCTCCGCCAGGTCCTCCTCGCCGAGGATGGCCCAAGCCATGGCGACCTTTGGTTCGTGACCGACGCGCGTCGCATCCCCGGGCTCATGGCGGAGCGCCACGGCGTACCGTTCCCGCATTGACGCCGGCCCCGGACGGGTTTTTGCTCGCAGCCCCTCATTCTGCCGCCTCCCCGGAGCAGCCTGCCTTCATGTTGGAATATCGCCCCCTCGGGCGCACCGGCCTTTCGGTGTCGTCCCTTGCGCTCGGAACCATGACCTTCGGCCAGCAGAACAGCGAAGCCGAAGGCCACGCCCAGCTGGACATCGCCCGCGATCGCGGCATCAACCTGATCGACACGGCGGAGACCTATTCGATCCCGCCCCGGCCCGAGACCCAGGGCTCGACCGAGCGAATCATCGGCTCCTGGCTCAAGGCCCGAGGCGGGCGCGACCGCATCGTCCTCGCCACCAAGGTGGTCGGGCGCTCCGACCAGACGTGGCTGCGCGCCGGCGGGGCCAAGACCCGGCTCGACGCGAAGAACATCAATGAGGCGATCGAGGGCTCGCTGCGGCGGCTCGGGACCGACCATGTCGACCTCTACCAGCTGCATTGGCCCGACCGCGCCGTGCCCCTGTTCGGCCAGCGGGCCGACACCCGGGCCAGGGGCCATGGCGATGGCCTGGAAGTCCCCATTGAGGAGACCCTCGGCGCCCTCGCCGAACTGGTAAGCGCGGGCAAGGTCCGGCACATCGGCCTGTCCAACGAAACCGCGTGGGGCGTCCACCGCTTCCTGCTGGCGGCCGCGACCTCGGGCGGGCCGCGCGTCGCCTCGGTGCAGAACGCCTACAACCTCCTGAACCGCACCTACGAGACCGGCCTTGCCGAGTTCGCCGGGCGCGAGGACGTGGGCCTGCTCGCCTATTCGCCGCTCGCCCAGGGCTACCTCACCGGCAAGTATCTCGACGGCGCACGCCCGCCGGGCGCCCGCTCCACCCTGTTCAACCGCGGCCAGCGCTACGAGAAGCCCGGCACGGAAGAGGCGGTCCGCGCCTATCTCAAGCTGGCGGCGGAGGTGAGCCTCACGCCCGTGCAGCTGGCGCAGGCCTGGGTGACGAGCCGGCCGTTCGTCACATCCAACATCATCGGCGCCACCTCCGTCGCGCAGCTGGAGGAAACGCTGGCGACCCTCGACGTGACCCTCACCGAGGAGATCGAGCAGAAGGTCGACGCCATCTTCCAGCTGCATGGAAGCCCGGCACCGTAAAAACTGAAACATCTTTCATTTCAGCTAACAGCCACCGAGCGCCTGCCGGCGCTCGTCTCCGGCGGCACCGTGGGGAAGCCCTCCCACGAGAAGCCGCCGGGAGGAAGCTTCCGCCACGCCTATCCCAGATAGCTTTCGATCACCGCTCGGTCGCGGCGCAGGTCGCGGGCCGGGCCGCTCAGCGCCACGTGGCCACGCTGGAGCACGTGAGCCTCGTCGGCGGTGTCGAGGGCGAGCAAGGCGAGCTGCTCCACCAGCAGCACCGCGAGCCCCTCGTCGGCGAGCTGGCGCAACGCCTTGAGGATGGTCCGCACCACCTGGGGCGCGAGCCCGAGGGAGGGCTCGTCGAGAAGAAGCGCCTTCGGCCGCATCATCAGGGCGCGGCTCACCGCCAGCATCTGCTGCTCGCCGCCGGAGAGGTTGCCGCCGAGGATGTGCTGACGCTCCTTCAGCACCGGGAAGCGGGCGAACTCGCGCTCCAGGCCCTGGGCGATGGCGTCGGCATCGAGGCCGGCCACCCGGTCGGCCCCGATCACGAGATTGTCGCGCACGGTCAGGTTGGGGACGATCTGCCGCCCCTGCGGCACGTGCACCAGCCCGGCCCGCGCCAGCCGGTGCGGGTCCATGCCGGAGGTGGGACGCCCCTCGAAGCGGATCGCGCCGCTGCGCGGGCGCACGAGATTGGACAGGGTGCGCAGCAGCGTGGTCTTGCCGGCGCCGTTGGCGCCGATGACCGTGACGAGCCGCCCGGGCGCGACGCGCAGGGACACGTCGTGGAGGATGGAGACCGGCCCGATGGCGACGTGGATGTTCTCGACCTCGATCATGCCGCCTCCTCCTCCGTGCCGAGATAGGCCCGGATGACGTTGGGGTCCTTCTGCACGGCCGCCGGCGTGCCGCAGGCGATCCTGTTGCCGAAGTCCAGGACCGTCACGCGGTCGGCGAGCCCCATCACGAACTCCATGTTGTGCTCCACCAGGAGCACGCTGACCCCGGCCTCGCGCAGCTTGTGGACGATGCGCGCGACCTCCCGCGCCTCCTGCGGGTTCACGCCGGCCACCGGCTCGTCGAGCAGCAGGATCGCCGGCCTCTGGGCGATGGCCCGCGCCAGCTCCACGAGCTTGCGGTGCCCGTAGGAGAGGTCCTTGGGGCTGAGGTCGGCGAGATGGCCGATCCCGAGGAAGGCGAGGATGGAGGCGGCCTGCGCCCGTTCGCCCGCCTCGTGCCGCGCGCCGGCCAGGAAATCGAGGATATCGCCGGCGAGCGACCTCCTGCGCTCCATGCCCAGCATCACGTTTTCCAGCACGCTCACGCCCTGGATGAGCTGGAGGTTCTGGAAGGTGCGCACGAGCCCGAGGCGGGCGCGGCGATGGGCCGAGACGGCGGTCACGTCGGTCCCGTCGATGCGGATCCGGCCGGCGGTCGGCGCATAGAGCCCGGCCACCACGTTGATAAAGGTGGACTTGCCGGCGCCGTTCGGCCCGATGAGCGCGTGGACGGTGCCCGGCTCCACCGTGAGGGTGACATCGCGCAGGGCGACGACGCCCGCATAGCTCTTGGTGACGGCCTCCACCTCCAGCCGTCCGCCGGCGCGGTTGCGGTTGTGCCGCGGGTCGAAGGCCGACTCGTCCCGCGGCGCCGCCGACGCCGGCGGCTTGCGTCCGAACCGTCCGAAGACGCCGATGGCGCCCTCCGGAAACACCAGCAGCACGACGAGCAGGATGCCGCCATAGAGCATCAGCCCGATGTCGTGCACCGCCGCGATCGCCTCGGCGATGGCGATGAGGATCGCGGTGCCGAGGAGGGGCCCGGCGGAGCGGCCGAGGCCGCCAATGACCGTGGCGATGAGCAAGGATATGGTCAGGCGGATGTTGAAGGCGTCGGAGGAGACGAAGCCGCTCTGGTGGGCGAAGAGCGTGCCGGCGAGGCCGGCCAGCGCCGCGCTCGCCGCGAACACGCCGATGCGCCACGCCGGCACGTCGAGGCCGACGGTGGCGGCGAAGGACTCGCTTTCCTTCACCGCATTGAGCCGCCGGCCCACCGACGAGGCGAAGATGTAGTCGCTCGCGATCTGGACGATGAGCAGGGTGCCGGCGGCGAACCAGAAGAAATAGGTGGGCCCGTTCCGGAAGTTGCCGAAGTCGATCTGCGGCACCCCCATCAGGCCCATGGTGCCGCCGGTGACGGAGACCCAGCGCTGGGCCACGATCTCCGCGATGAAGCCGAAGGCGAGCGTCGCCATGGCGAGATAGAGCCCGCGCGTGCGCAGGGCCACCGCGCCCACCAGAAACCCGGCGAGGAGGCTCGCGCCCAGCGCCGTCGCCATGGACAGGGTGAGCGGCCAACCGAACGTCGTGGCGAGGATCGCCGAGACATAGGCGCCCACCGCGTAGAAGCCGCCATGGCCCAGCGACATCTGGCCGGAAAGGCCGAGCAGGATGTTGAGGCCGATCACCGCGATGGCGGTGTAGGCGAAGGTCTGGCCCACATGGACGAAGAAGGGATTGGGCGCCAGGAGCGGGAAGGCGACGATGGCGATCGCCGCCAGCAGGTAGGTGAGAAGGCGCGGGAAGCGGGACATCTTCAGCCTCCTTCAGCGCACGTCGGCGCGGCGTTCGCCGAACAGCCCCGAGGGGCGCACCGCGAGCAGGGCCAGCACGAACAGGAGTGGATAGAGGTCGCCGAAGGCGCTGTCCCAATAGTTGGAGAAGGCTTCCGCGACGCCGAACATGAGCCCGCCGGCGAGGATGCCGATGGGATTGGTGAAGCCGCCCACGGCCGCCACCGCCAGCGCCTTGATGGTGAAGATGAGCCCCATGTGTGGATGGACCGACACCAGCGGCCCGACCAGGACGCCGGAGATCCCGGCCATCAGCGCGGCGAGGACGAACACCAGCACCACCACGCCGCGCACGTCGATGCCGAACAGCGCCGCCGCCTCGGGATTGAACGCCACCGCATAGACCGCCTTGCCCCAGCGCGAGCCGAACAGGAACCAGTAGAAGGCGCCCACCACCACGAAGGCGGTGACGATGATGGCCGCCTCCTCGAAGAAGATGCCGATGCCGAGGATGTTGATGACGTTGTCGCGCGTCTTGGAGAACAGCGGCGGGGCGTATTGCGCCGACTTGCCCCAGATGAGCTCGACCACGTTCTGCAGGATCAGCGCCACCCCCGCCGTGGTGAGCACCCAGGAATAGGCGCCGGCGCGGTCGCCGAGGCGGTCCAGGGGGCGGATGGCGAGGCGTTCCAGCAGATAGCCGAGCACGCCCATGAGCACCAGCACGCCAATCACGGCGAGCGGCGCGGGCACGCCGGCGGCGAGCATGCCGATGGACGCGAAGGCGCCGACCATGAGGAAGTCGCCCTGGCCGAAGTTCAGCCGGTGGGTCGCCAGGTGGGTGATGAACAGGCCCTTGGCCGTCAGCGTGTAGATCGCGCCCATGGTGATGCCGCTCACCAGCAGCTGGAAGATGTTGACGAGGGTCACAGCCCGCCTCCCCTTCGACGGGCGCCGGATGGGGGCGGGACGGCTGGCGGCGATGTGGTCGGCATGGGGGTCCTCCGCTGGTCGGCGTTCCGGCCGGTCTGGCGCCGGCCTCATATTCTTGCGGGTTTCAGCTTCTTGCGGGTTTCAGCGACGCCCGGGGTCGGGCGCGAAGAAGGCGATCCCGTCCGTGCCGCCGGCAAAGCGCATGCGCCCGCCGAGCCGAGGCGCATCGGCCTCGTCCTGCGGCACCTCGGCGAGCCGGCCGGTGAAGCGCACGCCGCAGTCGAGGTCCACCACCGCCACCGCATAGGGCCCGTGGGACTTGAAGCGCGTGGGCGGGCGCCGCACCAGGGTCCAGGAGACGAGCACGCCGTCCCCCGAGACGGCGCAGGGCACCATGTTCGAGCTGTGGCATGCGGGGCAGAGCTCCCGCGGGCCGGGATCGAAGCGGCCGCAATCGGCGCAGCGCAGGATTTCCACGGCGGGCGGAGGTGAGGCGTTGGACGACATGAGGGTGCGCATCCTGGTCGGCGGGCGGCTCAGCGGCCCTTGAAATCGGCCTCGCGCTTCTCGCGAAAGGCCGTGGTGCCTTCCACGATGTCCTCGGTCTGGCCGAGATCGTAGAAGGAGCGCGACTCGAGGCGCAGCGCCTCGGCCAGTGGCAGGCCCACCGCCCGGCGCATCACCTCCTTGGCGAAGCGGTGGGAGAGGGGCGAGCGCTTCGCCAGCATCTGCGCATAGTCGAGCGTGACCGCGACGAGATCCTCCGCCGGCACGATGCGGTTGACGAGGCCGATCCGCAGCGCGTGCTCGGCATTGACGCGCTCACCCGAGAGGATGATCTCCATGGCGTGGCCGAGGCCGACGATCTGCGGCAGGCGGATGAGGCCGCCGTCGCAGGCGTGGAAGCCCCATTTGGCGTCCTGCAGGGCGAATTCCGCGTTCGGCGCGCAGAAGCGGATGTCGCAGGCGAGCGCCAGCTCGAAGCCGCCGGAAATGGCGAAGCCGTTCACCGCGGCGAGGATCGGCTTGTCCATCTCCATGTTGCGGGTGATGCCGCCGAAGCCCGGCCCGTTGGTGTAGCGGGTGCGAAACTCCGGCGCCGGCGAGCGGGCGAAGTTCACCGTGTAGGTCTTCAGGTCCGCGCCGGCGCAGAACGCCCTGTCCCCCGCGCCGGTGACGACCGCCACGTGGGCGTCGTCGTCGCGCTCATAGGCGCGCCAGACCTCCACCAGCTCATCGTTGGCGGCGAAGTCGAGGGAGTTCATGTGGGCCGGCCGGTCGATGGTGATCAGCCAGACCTTGCCGTGGCGGTCGCAGCGAATGTCGCCCATGGGTGTTTCCGATGCTGGAGAAGGAAACCGCGCGGTGTCGTGCCGCGCCGGTCAAGCATCCGTGGCGCGCAGGATGTTCACGGTGCAGGCGACGCCGGTTCCGCCGAGATTGTGGGTGAGGCCGATGGTGGCGCCCTTCACCTGGTTGGGGTGGGTGCCGCGCAGCTGCAGCACGCTCTCGTAGATCTGCCCGAGCCCCGTCGCGCCCACCGGATGGCCCTTGGCGAGGAGCCCGCCGCTGGCGTTGATCGGCCGGTCGCCGCGCACCGCGGTGCGCCCTTCGGCGGCGTAGGCGGCGCCCTGGCCGCGCGGGATGAGCCCGAGGTCCTCGCTGTCGATGATCTCGGCAATGGAGAAGCAGTCGTGCAGTTCCACGAAGCTCACCTCGGCGGGGTCGATGCCGGCCTGGCGGTAGGCACCCTGCGCCGCGGCGACCGTCGCCTCGAAGGTGCACAGGTCCGGATGCCCGGCGATGCGCGCGCTGCCGCGGGCCTGGGCCGAGGCGATCACCTCCACCGGCTGCGGGACCACGTCGGCGAGCCGATCGGCGGCCACCAGCAGCACCGCGGCGGCCCCGTCGCTCGCCGGGCAGCAGTCATAGAGGCGCAGGGGATCGCAGATGAGCCGCGCCTCGCCGATCTCCGCCCGGCTCAGGTCCGCCCCCATCTGGGCGAGGGGATTGCGCAGGCCGTTGCCCTTGTTCTTCCGCACAACCTCGGAGATCTGGTCGCGCGTCGCGCCGTAGCGCTCCTCGTAGAGGCGCCAGGCGAGGCCGAACAGGCCGGGGAAGGTGAGCCCGCTCACCCCGTCGCTGCGGAAGTCCATGGCGCAGTTGAGCGCCGAGGTGACGGCCGCGGTGTCGGCATGGGTCATCTTTTCCGCGCCGACCGCGAGGGCCACGTCGCACATTCCGGTGGCGACGGCGAGATAGGCGTGGCGGAAGGCGATGCCGCCGGAGGCGCACGCCCCCTCCACCTTGGTGCAGGGGATCTGCGGCAGGCCGAGGCCGTCCGCCACCAGCCCCGCCAGCACTTCCTGGCCGAGCAGGGGGCCGGCGACGAAGTTGCCCAGATAGAGCGCCCCGACCTCGGCCCGGTCCAGCCCGGATTCGCGGATCGCCGCGTCCGCCGCGCGCACGGCGAGGGCCTCGATGGCGATGTCCGGATGGCGCCCGAAGGCGGTGGAGCCGACGCCGGCGACGAATACGGACCTCATGACACGCCTCCTGCTTCATCCGCGAGGCGGCGGCGCAGCTCGGTCTTGAGGATCTTCCCGTAGTTGTTCTTCGGCAGGACGTCCTCGAACCGGTAGCGCTTGGGCCGCTTGAAGCGGGCGATGTTGTCGAGGCACAGCTGGTCGAGGGCGCCGGCGTCGACGCGCGCGCCCGGACGGCTCACCACGAAGGCGACCACCTCCTCGCCCCAGTCGGGGTGAGGCGCGCCGATGACCGAGACTTCCAGCACCCCCTCGTGGCGCAGCAGCACCTCCTCCACCTCGCGCGGATAGATGTTACTGCCGCCGGAGATGATGAGGTCCTTGGAGCGGTCGCGCAGGACCAGGTAGCCACGCGCATCGAGGCTGCCCACGTCGCCGGTATAGAGCCAGCCGCCGCGCAGCGCCGCGGCGGTGCCCGCGGGGTTGTTCCAGTAGCCGCCCATCACGCAATCGCCGCGGGTGATGACCTCGCCCACCTCGCCGGGGGGAAGGTCGCGGCCCTCCTGATCCACCACGCGCACCTCCTGGCCCGAGCGCGGGAAGCCGCAGGACGCCAGGACCTCCTCGGCGGCCGGGTGGCCGGCGGCGTCCACGTGGAGGCCCTTGGGCAGGGCGGTGATGGTCATGGGGGATTCGCCCTGGCCGTAGATCTGGCAGAGCTTCGGCCCCAGCACGCGCAGGGCCTGCTTGAGGTCGGCGACGTACATGGGCGCGCCGCCGTAATAGATGGTCTTCAGGTTGGCGAGGTCCGCGGTCAGCGTGGCCGGGTGGTTGATGAGGCGCGTCAGCATGGTCGGCGCGGCGAACAGGCTCACGTTCTCGTAGCGCGTGAGCGCTTCCAGCACGTCTTCCACATCGAAGCCGGGCAGGACGATCTGGTGTCCGCCCTTGAGCAGGAAGGGCAGCGCATACAGCCCTGCGCCGTGGGACACCGGGGCGCAGGCGATATGGGCGTCACGCGCATCGACCGGGTCGATGTCGGCATAATAAGCGAGCGACATGGCGAGGAGGTTGCGATGGCTGAGCATCGCGCCCTTCGGCTTGCCGGTGGTTCCGGAAGTATAGAAAAGCCAGGCCAGCGTATCGGGCGCCGCGTCGGGCGGGTCGATGGGATCGGCCGCCGCGAGGCGCGCATAACCGGCCATGCCGGCGCAGACCATCTCGCGCAGGCCGGCCACGCCCTGCGCTTCCGCCGCCATGGCATCGGCGAGGCCGGGCGTGGTGAAAAGGAGTTCCGCGCCCGCGTCGGCGGCGATGCCCGCGACCTCGCGCGGATGAAGCTTGGCGTTGACCGGCACGGCGCAGAGGCCGGCGATCCAGCAGGCGAGGAGGCTCTCGAAGAAGGCGCCCGTATTCTCCATGTAGAGCACCACCCGCCCGCCGGGCGGGATGCCCCGCGCCCGCAACCCGCCAGCCATGCGGGCGGCGCGGTCGGCGAAGGCCGCATAGGTGGTGGTGCCGTGCACATCGGTCACGGCCGGGTTGTCCGGCAGGCGTCGCGCGGCCTGCAGGATGAGCGTGGCGATGCTCATCGTTCCTCCCTACTTTTGAGTAGATTTTTTTACTTCATAGTCAGACTAGCTGTTTTTTGAGTTTGATGCAAGCATGCCTACATGTCTCACAACACGGTGCCCGCAGCAGGAATCCCGAGTTCATGAATGACACTTCCACCGGCGCCTCGTCCCGCGCCCCATCGTCGGGGCGGGCGGCCTTCGACCGCGACGAGCAGCGCCGCCGCAAGCGCGAGGCGGTGCTGCGCGTCGCTGCGTCCGCGTTCAACCGCCGCGGCTTCGCCAACACCTCGATGGACGATGTGGCGTCCGTGCTGGGCGTGTCGAAGCCCACGCTCTACCAGTATTTCAAGAGCAAGCAGGAACTGCTCTACGCCTGCCACCAGGTGGCCATGGACAACGGCGAGGCCGGGCTCGCGCTCGCCGCCGTCCACCGGGGAACGGGCCTTGAGAAGCTGATCATCTACCTGCGCCGCTACATGGAGGGCATCTTCGGCGACCTCGGCAACTGTCCGGTGCTCACCGACGTGGATTCGCTCACTCCGGACGATCGCGCGACGGTGGTCGCCCGGCGCAAGCGCATCAGCCATGCCACCAAGGACCTGATCGCGCTCGGCGTGGCGGACGGCTCCATCACGCCGTGCGATCCCAAGCTCGCCAGCCTCTTCGCCCTCGGCGTGGTGAACTGGATCCCGGCCTGGTACCGCGACACGGGCCCCAACGCGCCGGAGGAGATCATGGAGAGCTTCGCCGCCCTGCTCACGTCCGGCCTCGCCGCCCGCCCGGCGACGCGGCGCAAGCGCCCGAATGGGCCGCATGCGCCCGAAGGCCGCGACGCCAAGGTCCGGGGTGGAGCAAGGCCTCCCCGGACCTGAGTGCGCAGGCCGCTACTTGGGCGCAGGCACCACCGTGTCGCCCTTCCAGATGCCGAGGAAGATGTCGTCCTGGCCGAGGCACTCGTGGTCGTTGGCGCCGAAGGGCTTTGGCGGCGTGGCCGAGACCGCGACGATGCCGTCGATATTCTCGATGGCCTCGCGCAGCTTCGCCGGATCGGACTTGCCCACCTGGTCCACCGCCTTGAACATGATCTGCCCGGCGTCATAGCCGAGCGCGGCGACCACCGGCCAGCGATACTCCTTGCCGTACTTCTCGGTCATGCGGGTGTTGAACGCCTTCGCCTTGGGGTTGGACAGGTCCAGCGCCTGGCCCATGGCCGTGCCCTGGATCGCGTCCACGCCGACGATGTCCTTCACCTTGAGCGAGGACAGGCCCCAATTGCCTGCGAAAGTCGGCTTGTAGTCGAGACGCGGCAGCGGCCGGTACGGAAGCTCGAAGGATTCGTGGAAGTGCAGGATGAGATCCACGCCGGCATCGCGCATCTTGATCATCTGCGGCGTGAGGTCGTTCACGCCGGGCGCGGCGGCTTCCACCGCCGCGAGTTCGACGCCCCGCGCCTTCAGGCCGGCGGTCGCCTCCTGGGCGGCGAAATTGCCATAGCCCGTGGTGGAGTGCAGGAGGCCGATCTTCTTGAAGTTCTTCACCGCCCAGTTGATGATGGCGTCGATCTGATACTTTTCAATCATCGAACAGCGGAAGATGTAGCTCGGCTTCTGGTCGATGAACTTGGCGGTGATGTCGGTCGCCGCGGAAGGTCCGGCGATGAGCGGCACCCCGGCGCGCTGGAGCAGGGGCGCAAAAGCCATCACATTGCCGGAGGAAACGGTGCCGATCACCCCGACGACGCCGTCGTTCTGGATGAGGCGCTGCACCACCGAGACCGCGCGCTGGGGATTGGCCTCGTCGTCATAGATCACGAGCTCGATGGGGGTCTTGCCGCCATTCGCCTTGTAGTCCTCCAGGGCGAGCTTGATGCCCTGCAGGTAGCTCTCGCCGAAGTCCACGATCGCCGGCGGGCCGCTGAGGCCCTCCACCACGCCGACCTTGACCGGCGCCTGTGCGTGCGCCGCGCCCCCGAGCACAAGCGACGCCGCGAACGCCGTGCCCGCACACGCGAGCCATCCCTTCCGTGCCATCTGTCGTTCCTCCCTACCCGTTGTTGCCCATCGGTGTCGCCCGCCGCGCCGGAAAGGCGCCGCGGGTATAAAAACTGATGAGTAGCTTTTTTATGCTACTTGGTAGGCGTAGCGGATCGCCTTCACCTCCGCAAGAGGCGTGCACCCGCCGCGCGGCGCCGGGAAGCGGCATCCGAGAGCGCATCCCGGTCCTTGTCCGGCATGCGGCACGAGATGCTCCGTGGTGCTGATCGGGAAATCCAGATGTGGCATGAACGGCGGCGCGAAGACGAAGTCGCCGGCCTCTCCGGGGCGACATGGTCTTTGTCGTCCGCTCCGAAATCGCTCCGGCCTCACCATGCCGGGGGGAGCGAGCGGAATCCGGGCGCGTTGCCCACCATTCCAGACCCGGGGGCGGGCCGCGGGCCGGCGCGGGAGATACGCACGGCGCCGGCAGGCTGCCCGGTGCCGCGGTCTTCCTCCCCCTCGCGGGCGACGGCGCGCCTGAGCTGTTCCGACTTGCGACCGCCTCTTGTTCAGAGGTGCGCGTGCGCCCGGGCGCACCGCCGACGGCGCGGCATCGGGGTGCGGGTCAGGTCGAGGCGCCCAGCACCGATCCGGGCAGTGGGGAAAACGCCGTCGGAATGAGGATCCGGTTCTCCATGGTCATGATCATGGGGCGGATCTTCAGCAGGCAGGACTGCCATGCCGGCTGCTCGGCGAGCTTTTCCCGCCGCTTGCGGCGCTCCTCCAGGTCATCGTAGGCCCAGAGGTGGACCAGCTGGTTCTGCACGCCGATCTCGGTGGTGAAATAGCCGAGAAAACCACCGAGGATCTCCTTCTGCACCGGCAACCCCTCGGTGGAATAGATATTGAGGTATTCCTTCATGCTGGCGTGTGTATGCAGGACGTAGATACGTTCCTCGACGATCATTGCATGGCCTCTTTGCTCTTCAATTGACAGGGCGCCACCGCCTCTTCGCTCGCCACGACGTTGCGCAGCACGCCGATGCCCTCGATCTCGATCTCGCAGACGTCGCCCGGCGCCATGAAGACCGGCGGCGTGCGCGCGAAGCCGACCCCCGCCGGCGTGCCGGTGGCGATCACGTCGCCGGGCTCCAGGGTCATCACCTCGCTGACGATCTCGATCAGCTCCGGAACGCTGAAGATCATGTCGCGGGTGCGACCGTCCTGGAGCGTGCGGCCATTGAGACGGGCAGTGATCCGCAGGTCGCCGACCCCCTCGGGCAGTTCGTCCGGGGTCACGAGGTCCGGCCCGAGGGCGCCGGAGCGGTCGAAGTTCTTGCCCATGGTCCACTGCCCCGATTTGCGCTGGTAGTCGCGCAGGGAGCCGTCATTGAAGCAGGTGTATCCAGCCACGCAGGACAGGGCGTCGCCCGCGCGCACGCGATGCGCCCGCCGCCCAACGACCAGGGCGAGCTCGGCCTCGTAGTCGAACTGTTGCGAGACCGGCGGGCATACCAGGGGCTGGCCGTGGCCGGTGATGGAGGTGGCGGTGCGCAGGAACACCGCCGGATAGGTCGGCAGAGGGTGCCCGCCCTCCCTGGCGTGGTCGGCGTAGTTCAGCCCGATACAGACGATCTTGCCGGGCCGCGGCACCGGCGGCAGCACGCGCGCCTCCCCGTCCGGGATGACCGGGCCGGTGACCGGCAGCGGCTCCCGGGAGGCCAGCGCGCGGGCGAGGACGTCCCAGGAGACCGATGCGGGCCCCTGGAAGGTCCGCAGGCCCTCCGGCGTCCGCGACCCGAACAGCTGGCGGCCACCATGCTCGAAATGAACGATGCGCATGCAGGAGTGCCCTTGCCTGGGTGCAGCCTCAAATGAGGGAGCCGGCGGCGCGCCACCGGCTCCCTCGACACTTTTCCGCCGGCGGCTACTTCAGCTCCTGCCCGGCCAGATCGCCGTCAAGGAACTTGTTGGGCCGCAGGAACATGGAGATCACCAGCGCTCCGTTTGGCGAGCGGGCGACGTGCTGGTTGCCCGGCGGCCGCCAGACATAGTTGCCCGCCAGCGCCTCGCCCTCGGCGTCGACGATGCTGCCCTCGAGCACGAACGTCTGCTCCACCTCCACGTGCTCATGGCGTGGCAGGACCGTGCCGGGCTCCCAGCGGAACAGCGCGGTCATCAGGCCCGTCTCCTCGTCGATCAGGAGGATCTTCATGTCGATCCCCTTGGTCGGGGTCGGCTTCCAGGGCAGGCTTTCCACGTTCACATAGCGGGATTCCATGGGGCCGAGCTTGTCCTCGCCCTCCAGGAAAGGGGTCGTCGCAACCATCCTTCGCTCCTCACGTTCGTTGCGGGGCTCGTTTCTCGGGGGGCGGAGGCGCCGGGCAGTCGCGCCAGACCGGCGCGCCGAAACCCGCCGCCTCAGTTCTGCGGCACGAGGCTGCAACCGCCGCCATTGAGCGGCTTGAAGGCCTGGTCCCCGGAGGTTTCCCCCTTCTTCTCATAGAGATCCCACGTGCCCTTGGACTGGCCCGGCGCCTTGACGCGGAACAGGTACATGGGATGGATCTTGCGGCCGTCGACCCGCACATAGCCCTTGCCGAAGGCGAGGTCGTCGGTCGGCAGCTCCTTCATCTTGGCGACGATGGCGCGCCCGTCGGCATCCCCGCCCACCGCGGCGACGGCCTTGAGATAATGCAGGACGCCGGAATAGACCCCGGCCTGAAAGGAGGTCGGCATGGCGCCCCCGTGGCGCTCGCCGAACGCCTTGGCGAACGCGCGGGTGTCATCGTTGAGGTCCCAGTAGAAGGGCTCGCTCAGATAGATCCCCTGCCCGCTGGAAAGACCGAGGGAGCGCACGTCGGTCAGGTAGACCGCGAGCCCGGCGATCCGCTGCCCGCTTTGGGTGATTCCGAATTCGGCCGCCTGCTTCATCGCATTGGTGAAATCGCTTCCGGCATTGGCGAGGCCGATGACCTTCGCGCCCGAGCCCTGGGCCTGCACCAGGAAGGAGGAGAGGTCGGACGTGCTGAGAGGGTGCCTCACGGAGCCGACCACGGTGCCGCCGGCATCCTTCACGATCTGCCCGGCCTCGCGCTCCATATCGTGCCCGAAGGCGTAGTCGGCGGTGATGAAGAACCAGCTCGTTCCTCCCGATTTCACCACCTCGGTGCCCGTGCTCTTGGCCAGGCTGTAATTGTCCAGCGTCCAGTGCACGTGGTTGGGCGAGCAGGAATCGCCGGTCAGGCGGTTGCTGTTCGAGGTGGTGATGACCGCGACCTTGTTCTTCTCCTTCACCAGGCCCGAGAGGGCGAGGGCGATGGAGGAATTGGGAATGTCCGCGATCATGTCGACGCCGCCGACATCGAGCCATTGCCGCGCGATGTTCAAGCCCACGTCCGGCTTGTTCTGGTGATCGCCGGTGACGATCTCGATCGGCACATTGCCGATCTTGCCGCCGAACTGCTCCACCGCGATCTTCGCGGCCACCACCGAGCCCGGCCCCGCCATGTCGGCGTAGATGCCCGACTGATCGTTGAGCACACCGATGCGCAGCACGCCTCCGGTGAACTCGGCCGATGCGGGGCCCGCCATCAACGACAAGCAGCCTGCGGCCAGCGCGATCCATCTGTGATGCATGGTCGACCTTCCTCCCTCCCGTGGCATGTCTGCGCATGCCCTTGGCGCCGGCGATGCGCCGGGGACCCGAACCATCGGGACCACGACCAGCTCGGCTCATTAACTTTTCTCAATTCATGAGATAAGTGTCAATACTCAAGCCGGGCCGATGCAGCCCTGGGGAGGCACGATCCGGGCGCGGCGCGGCGGACCTTCAATGGATATGCAGCCCGCCATTCACATCTATGGCGGCGCCGGTGATGTAGGCCGACAGGTCGGACGCCAGGAACAGGCACGCGGACGCCACGTCGCCCGGCGTGCCGAAGCGGCCGAGCGGAATGGTGGCGACCACCTTCTCGCGCAGCGCGTCGTCGTAGCCGCCGGCGGTCATGCCGGTCATGATGACGCCGGGATTGACCGCATTGACGCGGACGCCCGCCGGCCCGAACTCGCGGGCCATGGACTTCACCAGCGCCAGGATGGCGCCTTTCGATGCCGCATAATGCGGCCCGCCCATCAGCCCCCCGCCCCGCTGGGCCGCGACGGAGGCGATGCACACGACCGCGCTCCCCCGGCTCATCAGGGGCAGCACCTGCTGCGACATCTGCAGCGTGCCCCTCAGGTTCACGTCCAGGACGAAGTCATAATCCGCGCGGGAAATCTCCAGCGTGCGCCGGGCCTGCACCACGCCGGCATTGTTGAGCAGCACGTCCACCCTGCCCCATCGCTCCCGCACCGCGGCGACCGCCGCCGCGCACGCGGCTTCCGAGCGCACGTCGGCGACCAACGGCAGCGCCGCTTCCCCGATCGCGGCGGCCGCGGCCGTCACCGCGTCCGCATCGCGATCCAGGAGGGCCACCTGCGCGCCGTGCCGCGCGAACAGCTGCGCCGCGGCATGGCCGATGCCGTCGAGGCTCCCGGCTCCGGTCACGATGGCGATCTTGCCCGTCAGAAACATGGTCCCCTCACCCAATGCCTGAGCCTCAACCCATATAGGCGCCGCCGTTGACGTCCAGGATCGCGCCGCACATGAAACTTGCTCCTGGAGAGCAGAGAAAGGCGAGCGGCCAGGCGATCTCCTCCGGCTTGCCGAAGCGGGGCACCGGCATGGACTTGAGGGCTTCGGGATTGGCGGTGGCCACCATCCGCGTCAGCGTGGAGCCGGGCGCCACGGCGTTCACCAGCACCTCGGGCGCGGCGCGGCGCGCCAGCCAGCGCACGAAAGTGTGGATCGCCCCCTTGGACGCCGCATAGCACATGGGGGAATGGGCGTAGGTGCCGCCGGTGTGGGCGGCCACCGAGCCGAGCAGGACGATCCGGCCCGCGCCGTGCGCCTTCATCGCCGGCAGCAGCGCCCGGGCGAAATGGGCCGGCCCGGCGACATTGACCGCCATCACCTCGGCGAACATGCCGTCCCAGTCGTCGGCCAGCCACTCCTCCTTGGGAAAGATGCCGGCGTTCAGGATCGCCGCCTGGATCGGCAGGTTGCGGGCACAGAAGGCCTCCACCTGCGCCCGGACCCGGACGTCGCAGGTCTCGTAGACGTGCGTGCGGCCGCCGTCGCGCGGCAGCTCCTCCAGCAGGCCCGGATCGGCACAGACGTCGGTGAGCACCATCTCGGCGCCGAGGGAGGCGCACAGCCGGGCGGTGGCGGCGCCGATCCCGCCGGCGGCGCCGGTCAGGAGGATGCGCATGCCGGACAGGTCGTAGGGAGCGATCATGGAGATATCCGCATGAGGACGGCGAGGGGACGATGGGCGGACGCGCGATGGCGCACGCTCCGGGCGGGAACGTCGAGGATAGGGAAGGAGCGCGCGGGGCGGCCCGGTTTCAGCGGACCGGCAGCGACCGCCGGCCCGTTCCCCGCCGCCGGCCCGGGGGAAAGGCGGGGCCGCCGGCATGCGGCTGGACGGACCGGGATCGGTCGGCGCGGCGCATGGTGGTTCCTCCCCCGTGGACGCCGACCGCCAAACGTGGCGGATGCCTAATGTAACATTATTATTATATTGTGAGATTAATTATTATATCGGAACCCGTCAATCCCGTTCGCCACTCCAAGTTCGCGCTCCCAAGCTCGCTACCCCAAGCTCGCCACTCCAAGCTCGCCACTCCAAGCTCGCCACCGCAAGGGCGATATGGCGCGAGGCGCGCGGTGGCACGGCGCAATCCGCTCCGGCGACACCCGTCGGCGGCGGCCCCGGCGCACCCTGCACCCGTCTCAACCTGCGCCCGTCTTGGAAACGCTCGATTCGCGCATTGTGACACTCGTGGTAAATTTCAATGATGGCCGGCGCGGCCTATACTGCTGGGAAAAGCGCCCGTTCCCAGCCCCGGATTGCGGCGGAGCGGGCGTGGCGCACCGACCGACGTCGACTGGAAACCCGTCCATGAGCAGCCTCGACAAGATGTTGAAGATCCTGGATCTCTTCGACGAGGGGCAGATGAGCATCCAGCTCGACCACGCGGTCCAGGCCACCGGAGCGTCCCGGGCGACCGCGTATCGCTACATCCAGTCCCTGTGCGGCTGCGGCCTGCTCGCGCCCGCCGTCGGCGGCAGCTACGTCCTCGGTCCGCGGGTGATCGAGCTCGACCGGCTGGTGCGCCGCGCCGATCCGTTGCTGACCGGCGCGAGCAGCCTGATCCGGGACGTCAGCGCCCGCCTCGCCATCAACATCATGCTGTGCAGCTATTACGGCGACAAGGTCATGTGCGCCGACCTCGTCTGGCCCGACCGCTCCATTCCCGAGATCTACGAACGCGGCCGGCCGATGCCCATGTTCCGCGGCGCCATGGCGAAGACCATCCTCGCCCATCTCACCCCCTACCAGTTGCGCAACATGATGCTCTGGCACGGCGACAAGATCCGGGAAGCCGGGCTCGGCGACACCTGGGACCAGTTCCGCTCGCGCATGGCCCGGCTGCGCAAGGACGGCTACTGCGTCACCCGCGCCGAGGTGGTACCCGGCCTCGTGGGCATCGGCGCCCCGGTCTTCGACGCCGACGACAGGATCCTGGGCAGCGTGGTGTTCGCCGTGTCCGAGACCCGCTTCGACGCGTCGCTCACGCAGGGGTTCGTCACCGAGATCGTAGACCTCGCGTCCCGAATCACCCGGGCGATCGCGGGAAGCGCCGCCGGTAGCGGAACGGGCTCCAAGCGCACGCCCCGCCCGCGCAAGATTCGCGCCGGATCGGACGCGGGCTTCGACGTCACGTCCACCGGATAGGCGCCCGCCTTCCCGGCCCGGCGGCTCAACCCGCGGCCAGGAAGCCGCCGTCGATGGTCAGCACGCTGCCGTTGACGAACGCCGCCGCGGGGGACGCCAGGTAGAGCACCGCGGGGGCGAGATCCTCCGGCTGCCCCCATCGCCCGCCCGGCACGCGGTCGAGCATCCGGCGGGTGAAGGCCTCGTCGTCCTGCAGCGCGCGGGTGAACTCGGGGGCGATGAAGCCGGGGGCGATGGCGTTGCAGGTGATCCCGTGCGGCCCGAGCTCCACCGCCAGCGCCCGCACCAGCGATGTCACCCCGCCCTTGGCCGCGGCATAGGCGGCGAGCGCCGGCTTGGGCTGCCGGGCGGCGATGGAACCGAGCATGACGATGCGGCCATACCGGCGCTCCATCATCCGCGGCACCACCGCGCGGGTGACCAGGAAGGCCCCGTTGAGATGGGTGTCGACCACCGCCCGCCACTCGTCATAGGTGAATTCGTGGAACATCTTGCGGCGCTGGACCCCGGCATTGTTGACCAGGATGTCCACTGCCCCGAGCCGCGCCAGGACCTCCTCCATCGCCGCGCCGACCGCGGCCTCGCAGGTCACGTTGAAGGCGGCGCCCGAGGCGCCGTGGCCTCGGGCGGAGAGCTCGGCCACCCGCGCCGCCACCGGGCCGGGTTCAAGATCGTTCAGCACCACGTGCGCTCCCGCGGCCGCAGCGGCCTGGGCGATGCTCCAGCCGATGCCGCGTGCGGCGCCGGTGACGAGGGCCACGCGTCCGGCCAGGGAAAGCGGGGCCCGCTCAATCGAGGAACTGGTCATCGGCTGTTCCTTTCCAGCCGGCGCGCCCGCAGGCCGGCCCGGCCGGTCCCGTTCAGGAGATCGAGAGGCCGCTGTCGACGGGGAAGACATGCCCGGTGGTCCGGGCCGCCGCGTCCGAGGCGAGAAACAGGGCGGCTTCGGCCACGTGGAGCGGCTCCACCATGCCGAGGAGATGCGCCGCCGTGAGCTTCTGCGTGACCTCCAGCCTCTCCAGCTGCGCGACGACGCGCGGGGTGCGGGTGGTGCCCGGCGCCACGGCGTTCACCCGCACGTTGTGCGGGGCGAATTCCACCGCCATGGAACGGGTCAGCGCCACGATGCCGCCCTTCGCCGCGGTATAGGCGTCCTTCCCCGGCCAGCCCATGAGCGCAACCACCGATGCGGCGTTGATCACCGCGCCACCCCCGGCCCTGATGAGCTCGGGTATGCCGTAGTGGCAGACGAGCCAGGTGCCGAACAGGTCGAGCTTGATGGCCCGCCAGAATTCGTCGGCGTCCGCGCGCGTCACGTCGTCGTCGCGCGTCGTCGAGCCGCCGGCGTTGTTGTAGAGGACATGCAGCCGGCCATAGGTGGCGACCGCGAGATCGACCGCCTTCTTCACGCTTTCCGCATCGGTCACATCAGTGTGGGCGAACACCGCCTCGCCGCCCGCGGCCCGGATCTGCGCCACGGCCTGCCGGCCCTGCTCCTCGTTCAGCTCCGCGACCACTACGCACGCGCCGTTGCGGGCGAACAGCTCGGCCGCGCACTGGCCGATGCCCGCGCCCGCACCGGTAATGAGGGCGGTCTTGCCTTCCAGGAGCTTCATCTTTCCTCCGATCAATGCGCGGCCCGGAAGGGCACATTTTTGTTATTACTCATTTTTATTATAATATGAGTTTTTTAACACGCACGCAACGCCCCTGGCAAGGGACTGGCTCCCGGCGCTGCGAAAACCCCGGCGGGTGCCATGAGCGTTGGGGTGCGCCGGCTGCGCGTGGCGGACATCTGGACGAAATTCGCAGCGACCCGCCGCCCCGCCTGGCTGGAGGCGGACACCCCGCCTCGGCCGCGCTGCCGGCGTTCTCGTCCACCAGGGACATCTGCGAAAGGGCGGCGCCATGCTCCTCGCGAAGGCTCGCAAGGCGGCTTTCGCCATATCCATCTGGGGATGGCGTGTCGCGGAACGCCCTCAAGGCCGAGGACGCATCGGGGGGCGAGCGGGGCAATATGCGCAATTCGAAGGATGATCGTCGGCCATCGCGAACGACGCCATCCGCACCGTGGCGCTGGTGGCGGCGACCAGATTGTCGCCATGGCCTTCGCCATCGAGCCCTGTGCCGCGGCCCGCATCAACCAGAGCGGCGGCGCCTTCGTCCAATCGGGTGGCGGCACCGCCGCCCTCAGGGGCTTATCGCCCGGCACCGGCGTGTCGGACATGCCATGCCCGATCTCATGAGGACCGACGGCGTTACCGGCTCGCGCGGCACCCCCGGGCTCACGGAAGCAGCCGGCCTCCCGGCGTCCAGCCCAATGTGTGCCGTGGCCGGCACCCATGCCGTGAAGGGGGCGCCGGCGGCTCACCGAGAGCGTTTCCCCGTTTCACGGAATCGGGGAAGCGCCCCCAGCCGGCGCCGGGGCGGGTCAGACCTTCTTGAGCCCTGCGAGCACCTTGTCCACGCCGCCAATCGCCACCTTGACGTTCACCTGCCGCCCGTCCTGGAGCCGGAAGGCCACGGTCGCCTCCTTGGCGGCGGACAGGTCGTTGGCGAGGGCCTGGTCGTAGGCGAGGCTCGCCTCGCATTCGCTCGTGGAACACCATTGGTACGCGAGCTTGCGGGTGTTCTGGCCGATGACGAGGTCGACCCCGTCGCGCACCAGAATGCCCGTAGGGGTGGTGATCGCGATGGTGGGCACATCCTTGCCGTCACGCCCGATCTTCCACACCACCACCACCCGCTTCGACTGGGCGTCGGTGACGCGCAAGATGCCCCAGCAGGCCTTCTTGCCGGTCTTCGCTCCCGCCGCGGGAGGGGCCTCCTGACAGGTGAGCACCCAGCCCTCGAAATTGGTGGTCTCGGTCTTGACCGGGCCGGTGGGCTGGGCCGGCGCCGGTGTGGCCTGGGCGGCCGCGCCCGGGGCGGGCCGGGCCGGCGGCTGCTGGCTCTGGGCTTCCGCCACCGTGCCGGCGCCGCCTGAGAGCATCACCGCCAGCGGTGTCACCGCAATCAGCGTCGCGAGCACACAAAAAGACTTGGCGAGGTTCACGTGCCGCCTCCGGGATGGCCGACGCGGCAGTCTCTGGCGCGTCCGTCGGACTGAGATGGGAAGAGCGGCGCACCGAAGCGCGCCGCCCTTTCAAACTTGCACACGCCCGGGCGCGGGTCACCACTGGTAACGCACGCCGCCCTTCGCGCTGCCGGCGGTGTAGCTGTCGCCGAACTTCACGTCCGCATTGGCGAAGCCGTTCCAGCCGTTGCCCTTTCCGAAGATATTGACGCCCACGCCGACCTCGCCGAACAGGCCGTCGAAGGTGTCGACGGTGGAGAACGGCAGGCCCGGGTTGAACACCGTGACCGCATTGTCGCCCAGGAACTCGTACCAGAGGCGGCCGGTGAGGCTGGTCACCACGCTGTAGGTGGCGGCGTCGTACACCTGCGCCCCGACCCGCCCACCGACGCTGCCGCGCAGGCTGTCGTTGTTGCCGAAGTCGACGAAGGTGGACGGCACCAGCGCCAGGTTCGAGATGTTGGTGTTCACGTAGCTGAGGGTGCCGAGGGCGTCGAAGAAGCCCGAGGTTCCCCACGTCCAGACGCGGTAGCCGGTGTCGAGGCTGAAGCCGAGGTTCCGGACGTCCGTGGACTGGCCGAAGTAGCCGGCCCCGAGCAGGGTCGGCGCGTCATAGTCCATGGAGAGGAAGTCGCCCTTGACCAGCGCGTCGAAGTACCACTTGTCGGTGATGTACGAGGCGTAGGCGCCCACCGTGCCACCCGAATAGGTCGCCGACGTGGGCGAGGCATCGAACGAGAGGTCGGAGGCCACGTAGCCGCCGAGCACGCCGAACACCACCGCGTCGTTTTGCGTCGCCACACCTTCCTTGCCGAAGTCGGCACCCGCCATGAAACCGTAGATGTTCTGGCTGTAGCTGGTGTCGAAGCGGTAGAGGCTGCCGAAGGCGCTGAAGCTGTCGGAAGCATCGCGCGAGCCCCAGCTGCCGATCACCTTGCCCCAGATGCCGGGGGTGACCGAGCCGGGAGCGCCGCCCACGGCCTTGATGCCTTCCTTGGTCACGAGCTGGGTCGTCGTGCCCTGCAGGTAGGAGCGCAGGTCCGCCTGCCGGTCGAGCCACACGCCGGTGGTCTCGTGCCAGATGGCCTGGGCGCCGGTGACGAGCTTCGGCAGCTCGAACACCTCCTGGTCGGGCAGGCCGACCAGGTACTGGTCGTTGCCGATCACGGCGAGGTCGTAGAAGAACAGGCCCTTGTCGATCACGCCGCCGAACTTCGCCGCGTAATTGGCCGAGGCGGGATCGATGTAGAAGCTCTCCGGCAGCGTGGTGCCGGCGGCGCTCTGCACGTCCACCACCTGGATGCCGGCGAGGTTCAGGGCGCCGGGCCCGGCATTGACGTCATTGATGAGCAGCGCCGTCTGGCCGGTGGTGACGAGGCCGGCGATCTCGGCGCCGTTCACGTCGAGGCCGCCCACCGCCAGCACGTCCGAGGTGGAGCCCGGCGCGCCGAGGAAGCTGTCGAGCCCCACGGTGCTGTTGCCCACCCCGTTCCAGGTGCCGCTCACATAGGTGTTGTCGCGGGCGCCGTTGAAGGCGATCTGCCCCGGCGTCTCGTCGATCATGGTGAGGAGGCCGCTCTGGAGGAAGAGCGGGTCGCCGTTGTTGAACGTCTCGAGGCTGTTGAAGCGGGTGCTTTCCGCCACCGCCCCCTGCAGCGCCGTGACGATGCGGCCATCGTTGTTCAGAACGTCCGCGCCGCCGCCGAAGTAGTTGTCGCCGACGGTGACCCAGGTGTTGGAGCTCAGGTTGTTGAAGATGTCGGCATTGTCGGTAAGCCCGATGCGGCCGACGATGGTGCCCGAGTTGGTGATGGTGGTGGCGCCGCCATCGGTGTCGATGACGATGTCGCTGGCCGCCACGATCAGGCCGGGGAGATTGACGCCGCCGGTGAAGCTCCAGGAGCTGACCAGGGCGCCGGACGCCACGGTGATGTTGGTGGCGTCGTCGCTGGCGATGGAGACCACCGCCTCGGCCCAGCTCTTGCCCGAGCCGATGACCGCGGCGTTGGTGCCGACATTCACCGTGGCGATATCCGCGGAGAAGATGCGGATGCCGTTGCCGACCCCGCTCTCGTCCGCGTCGCCGCGGACCACGGACGACGTGCCGGTGGTGATGGTGACATTGTCCCAGCCGCCGGCGCGGATGCCCTTGTCGTTGCCGGAGGCCACCGAGAGGCCGCCGGTGGTGACGGTCACGTCGTTGCCCGGGCCGAAGGCGAAGTTGGTGGCCGTGATGGCATCGTCGCCGGCGAAGATCCGGGCCCCGGTGCCGGTGTTGACGTAGACGTCGCCCGTGCCGGCGAACTTGCCGGCGACGACGCCGTCTCCGCTCGCCTGCAGGAAGCTGTTGACGCCGGTGTCCACGGTGGCGTCGCCCGAGGTGCCGATGGACTGGGCCTCGATGCCGGTGGAGCCGGAGAAGATCTGGCTGTTCACGCCGGTGACCACCGTCGTGTTGCCGGTTCCGAAGAAGTGCCCGGCGAAGATGCCCGCGCCGGCGGTGATGGTGCTGTCCATCCCCGTCTGCACCAGCACGTTGCCGTCGCCGAAGGACTTGCTGGCGATGATGCCGAAGTCCTGGGCGTCGATGATCTTGTTGGTGGCGAGCTTCACCGTCACGTCGCCGGTGCCGAAGAGGCTATTGGCCTCGATGCCGTTGGCGGTGGTGGAGGTGATGTTGGCGTTGGCGTTCACCGCCACCGCGCCGTCGCCGGCCTTCAGGATGAAGATGCCGTTGTCGGCGGCGGTGATGGCGGCGTTGTTGGTGACGGTCACGTCGCCGGTGGTCAGCGCCGCCGAGAGGACCTGAATGCCCTCGTCGCCGGCGGTGATGACGCCGTTGGTGACGATGTCGATGTTGCCGCCGCCGAGGTGGCCCACCGAGATGCCGTCGTCACCCGCATTGATGGTTCCGGCGGCGGTGGTGGTGATGGCGATGGGGCTCTCGCCGAAGGCGATGGCGAGGATGCCGTCGCCGCCGGTCGCCGCGCCGCTCAGGCCGCCGATGGGGCCGTTCACGTCGATGGAGGTCAGGCCGTCGCCGAGCTTGAAGGTGAGGATGCCGATGCCATCGGACTTGATGGAGCCCGCGGCATTGATGTTCACGTCGATGGCGCCATTGCCGATGTTGGCCCCGACGATGCCGATGGCCGTGGCCTGCACCTCGGCGTTGACGTTGGCGATGGCGGTGCCCGAACCGATGGTCACCGCCGCGCCGCCGATGACCGGGGGATCGATGATGCCGTTGATGGTGAGCGTGGCATTGCCCGAGCCGCCGCCGATGGCCGCGGCGCCGATGATCCCGCCGGGTGCGACGCTGACCTTCTGGTTGACCGTGACCTCGGTCTCGCCGCCGGTGTTGAGGCCGACCACGCCCGCCACGGCCGCGTTGACCGTGCCGTCGGTGACGACCGTCACCTTCTGGCCGGCGCCGATATTGCCGCCGAACACGCCGATGCCGCTCGCCGACGTCACCGCCGCCAGGGTGTGCACGTCCACCGTGCCGCCGTTGCCGATGGAGAGGGCGCCAACGCCGAGCAGGTCGCCACTGACGGCCGCGTCGGTGAGGACGGTGACCGCGTTGTTGTCGCCGAAGGCGAGGCCGGCCACGCCGAAGCCGTCGGCCGAGGTCACGGTGGAGAGGGTGTGGATGTCGAGAGAGCCGCCGGTGGCGCCGAGGATGCCTCCGACGCCGAGGAGCCGGCCCGCGACCGCCTGCTCGGTGGTGACGGTGACGACGTTCGGACCGGCGCCGATGGCGCCGCCGAACACGCCGAAGCCGTCGGCCGAGGTTACCGTGTCCTTGGTCAGCACGGTCACGGTGTTGGCGTCGCCGAAGGCCAGCGCGCCGACGCCGAGGTAGCGGCCGGTGACCGCCTTGTCGGTGGTGACGTCAATGGTGTTGGAGCCGAGACCCAGCGCCGCCACGCCGAAGCCGTTGGCGGAGGTGACGATGTCCTTGGTCTCGACGGTGAGGGTGCCGCCCGTGCCGCCGATGACACCGCCGACGCCGAGCAGGTCGCCGGAGACCTCCTTCTGGGTGGTCACGGTCACGGTGCTGGCGCCGGTGCCGATGGCGCCGCCCAGGACGCCGAAGCCGGAGGCGGATGTGACCTTGGCCAGCGTCTCCACCGTCACGGTGGTGCCGTTGCCGCCGAGGTTCAGCGCGCCCACGCCCAGCAGGTCGCCCTGCACCTCCTGCTGCGTGGTGACGTCGATGGTCTGGCCGGTGCCAATGCCCAGAGCGGCGACGCCGAAGCCGTTCGAGGAGACGACCTTGTCCTCGGTCACGATGGTCAGCTGCGAGCCGGCGCCGCCGATGAGGCCGCCGACGCCGAGGAAGGTGCCGTTCACCTGCTCGCCGGTGGTGACGTTGACCACCGAATTGTCGCCGATGCCGGCGCCCACCACGCCGGCGCCGCCGGAGGTGATGGCCGCGGTGGTGGTGACGTCCACCTGGCCGTTGGCGCCGATGGAGAAGCCGCCGACGCCGAGGATGCCGGAATTCACTGCCGCCGAGGTGGAGACGGTGACGACGTGGTTGTCGCCGATGCCACCGCCCAGCACGCCGATGCCGTCGTTGGAGATGGCCGCGGAGTTCTTCACGTCCACCGTGGTGGCGATGCCGGCGAGGTTGTCACCGATGACCACGCCGCCGACGCCGAGAAGGCCGCCGGAGATGGCGCCGGTATTGGTGACCTTCACCTGGCCGTTGTCGCCGACGACGAGGCCGGCCACGGCCGCGCCCTGGGTGGTGATGGCGCCGGAATTGGTGACGCCCAGCGTGCCGCCGGTGCCACCGATGACGCCGACGACGCCGGCGATATCCGCATTGACCGACGCCTGGTTGTCGACGGTCACGGTGTGGTCGGTGCCGAAGCCGGCGCCAAGCACGCCGATGCCGGAATTGTTGAGGATGGCGCCGGAGTTCCGCACCTCCACCGTCGTGCCGGCGCCGGGGCCGATCGCGACGCCGGCGACGCCGAGGAAGCCGCCGTTGATGGCGCCGCCGTTGGTCACCGAGACGTTGGTGCCGAGGCCCGACCCGTCGAGGTCGATCGCCGCGCCGAGCACGCCGATGCCGCCGGTCTGAATGGCGCCGATATTGTTGACGGTAACGGTCTCCACGCCGGTGCCGTCGCCGATCACGATGCCGCCCACGCCGAGGAAGCCCGCCGAGACCACCGCGAGGTTGTTGACCGACACGTCGTTGCCATTGCCGACGGCGAGGCCGAGCACACCCACCTGGTAGTCCTCGACTACGCCCTTGTTCTCGACGTTCACGTCGAGGCCCGCGGCGTTGTCGCCCACCTTGATGCCGGCGATGCCCACCAGGGGAAGGGCGCCGACGCTGGATTCCACCGTGGCGCTGTTGTCCACGTCCACGCGGCCGTTGCCCACGTTGAGGGCGAGGATGCCGACCACGTCGGCGTCGATGTTGCCGGCGGTGTTGGTGGTGGCGGTGCCGTTGCCGATGGCCACCGAGGCGACGCCGATCAGCGGCGGGTCGATCACGCCGGAGAAATTGACGGTCGCGTCGCCGTTGTTGGCAATGGCGCCGACGCCCACGAGACCGCCCTGCGGTACCTGCACCGTGCCGTTGGTGGTGACGGTGACGTTGCCGCCGGTGTTGAAGCCGAGCACGCCGCCCATGGTGCCCGAGACGCTCTCGGTCTCCACGTTGACGGTGCCGCCGGTGCCGATGGAGCCGGCGAGGACGCCGAAGCCGCCGGTGGCGTCCACGTTGTCCTTGGCCTCGACGTTGACCTCGTTGCCGGTGCCGATGCCCACGGCGAGGATGCCGTGGCCGTTGTTGGCGGTCACGTCGTCGTCGGTCTCCACATTGACGGTGGCCTTGCCGGTGCCGACCGCCGAGTTCCAGGTGGAGGGATCGCTCGGGTTGAAGCCGGCGAAGTCGCCGACGCTCGCGCCCATGGCGAAAATGCCGTTGCCGCTGGTGCCTTCCACGTCGCCGGAGACGTCGACCGTGGTGTTGGCATTGCCGTTGAGGCTGCCGGAGAGGGCGAAGATGCCGTTGGAGCCGCCGGTGATGTCGGCGCTGCCGCGCACCGTGGTGGTGGCGGTGTTGGGGCCCCCCGACACCGGCGCGGTGATGGCTGAGGCGAAGATGCCGGCACCCGTGCCGCCCATCACCGTTCCGCCGTTGGCCGTCACGGTAGTCGTCGCGTCCACGCCGATGCCGCCGAGGCCGATGGCCGACGCCGTGGCGTTGATGCCGTTGGTGCCGCCGGAGACGAAGGTGCCGTTGGTGGTCACCGACGACACCGCGGGCACCTGCAACGGCCCGGCGGAGATCCCCACGGCGGTTGCGTTGATGCCGTCGCCGGACCCGCCCATGACGGTGCCGCCGGCGAACTTGAGATCCAGGTCGGCGCCGAGCGCCGCGACGCCGTTCGTCCCGCCGGTGTAGAAGCCGTTGTTGGCGATCAGATTGACTTCCGGTGCGATGAAGCTCGCGCCGTTGCCGCTGGTGCCGGAGAAGAAGCCGCCGTTGGTCGTGGCGTTGATGGTGCCGCCGCTGGTGATGACGAGGCCGTTGGTGCCGCCGCTCACAAAGGCGCTGGGCGTGGAGGAGAAGGTGACGCCGGTGACGCCGGTCAGATTGATGCCGTCACCCGTCCCGCCGGTCGCCGAGCCGCTGAAGCCGGTCATCGTGAGGCCGAGCAGCGAATTGTAGACGATGCCGTTGGTGCTGCCGGTGAAGACCGCGCCAGTGTTGTTGCTGGTGAGCGTGGTGTAGGAGGTCACACTCAGCGCCGTGCCACCGGGGGCAGTCTGCACCGTGGCCCCCGCTCCGGCGACTACCGTCACCGGCCGCAGATCCAAGGCGTTCAACGGCGTGTAGGTATAGCCGTTGGGGTCGTCGCCCGTGCAGGTGACGGTTACCGACAGAACGCCGCTTGAGGAGCAGGCCGCGTTGGCCTGGCCCGGCTGGATCACCGCGGCCAGAACCGTCGCCAGCGCGGAGCTGAGGAGCAGCGCCTTCATGCGTCCGCGGTTCACCGAGGGATGCACGTGCGCGCCAGAAAGGATGGTGCCGCCCGAATTGACCATCTTCACCCCCAAGTTGCGACCGAGCTCAATCCGGCCACGACACGTTTCATTCGGCCGCACTGCCCGTGCGGCCGCTTGGCGAGGGCGCAACACGGCACCCTCGCAACTGACCGGAAGCTAGCCGGGCGTCGGCGGCGTTTCTCTGCATCTGGCGAATAGTTACTACTCAAAAAGCGAATCTCACCACATTCCCGCGGGGTGTTGCACATCTGCCATGCGCTCTATTTTTCATTATAAAACAACGTACTATACCATACCGTGTATAGATTTTGGTATTTTAATACCAATCTTTGTTGAGTATTTTGATCCGTAAATAACGGTATTATGGTAGTTATTATTGCATTAAAATTCTATTTGTCGTGATGTTCGTCCGCTGATGGGGGCGATGGACTCACGATGGAGGAATTTCTACAGATTTCGCAGTCGCAATATTTTAGTATTGAATGGGCTGCCGACTCTCTTACCAATACTCCTCTGCGGCACGACGGGACCGTTCCGCCCCCCGGCAAGGCCAAGAGCGTTAACGATGAGTTAACTTCCTGCTCAATTGCCCTGCAGGATGTGATCATTGTTTATGCAAAGATCGAGCGATCGGGAATTCTGCGGATCGTGCCGCGTGGCCGACCGGTAACTCTGGCTGCGCGCATCAGCGAATCCTCGAATCTACGATGGGATCATGCGGAGCCGCTCGACACCGGAGCGAACGACGTGTCCTTGGGCACCATCCGCGCCACGGTCGAGATCAGGCTGCCGCCGGCTGAGGCGACATTCGTGCTTGCTCCGAGCGACCTGGTCGCCCAGCCCGAGGTCCGCTTGCCGCCGACCCACGTCCCGGCCGGGACGCATCCGGCGCTGGACGTCCTCATGGCGCAGGCATCCACCCTCGTCGGCCGCAGGCTGACGCCGACGCTGGCGCAGGTGTGCGAGGCCAGCTTGCGCGGTCTTCTCACGGTTGCTCTTGCGGGCGGCACCCCCGCGAAGGCCCGCCCGGACGCACCGGATCGGCTCTACCGCGAGGTATTGCTCGATATCGCCGCCAATTGCGGGCGCCACGATTATGGCGTCGTCCAGGTGGCCCAGCGGCACAAGATCAATGTGCGCACCCTGCAGAAGATGTTCCAGAAGCGCGGCACCACGCTCAAGGAGCATATAACCGCCTCACGGCTTCAGCTTGCGCGCGACGCCCTGCTCGATCCGGCCAATGCCGACAAGAAGGTCTCCGACATCGCCTTCGAGGCGGGCTTCAACGATGTCAACACCTTCAACCGCCTGTTCCGCAAGAGATTTGGCCGAACCCCCTCGGCCCTCCGCGCCCAGCCCTCCGGATCCCCGGCCGAGCCCGCGGCCTGAGGCGCGCGCGAGGAGGGCCCGCCGGCCCCCAACGCCCTCGGACGGTTGCGGAAGCGATCCGGACGATGGTCCAAGCGGGCTCTTCGACCGCTTTCTGCGGCCACGTTGAAACGTCCTGCCCGCGGCGCCGTTGATAACGGGTAGCAACCACAGGACGGAGGGCGCCATGGCGCAGGACAATCACTCCCGTGAGGGGGGCAAGCCGAAGCATTCGCAGGGCGGCCTCGTCGGCAACTATCAGGAGAGCGAGCGGGAAGAGGCCACCGGGCACGACGGGACGTGCGAGCGCGCGCCCGGCGGCCTCGTCGGCAACCACCAGCAGGGCCAGCCCGGGTGCGATCCGCAGGGCAACACCGCCGGCCGGCAGCCCCCGCCAAAGGACGGCGAGCTCTCCCCCCACGAGACGTCCAGCGACAGGACCAAGAGTAAAGGCCAAGAGTAAGGGCCAAAGAGGGGGAGGGTCAGGAGTGGGGGGCAGCAGCGAATAGCCAAAGGCGAGCCGTCGCGTGGCGATAAGACCAGGCGGCCGCCGGTGAAGGGCGCCGGGTTTGCCGGAGATTCCAACTGGACCGCCGCGCCGGCGCGCAGCCGTGCCGCGACGATCGCACCACGTGGACTTCCTCGTCTCATCGAAGGCGGGCGCAGCGAGCGCGAACCTCGTCGTTTGCCCGGGACCTCGCGGGACAGATGTGGGGATGCTTGATCCCGGGTTTGATGGCGTGAATCGCCGCATCGCCGAGCGTGCGGATGGGTGCGGCCAGGATCTGCTCCTCCATGGCCTCCAGCTCACCCTCGCACGCGGCGGGGCGGGGGTCGGCTGCCGGAACGGTGGGGTTCGGCATAGGGATTGCTCCAGCGGCAATCAGCATTCAATGTTGAGGCGCCAGTAGCGAGCCCGGCCCCCTTCAGCATAAAATGTTGAGCGACATGACCCCAGCACAATGCCGAGCAGCCCGCGCGCTCCTCGACCTGACCCAGCCCGCTTTGGCAGATGCCGCCCAACTTGGCCTGTCCACGATCGTCGATTTCGAGCGCAGCCGCAGGGCCGTCTCTGCCGAGGCTGCCGGCGCTATCTTCGTTGCCGAGAACGGCGAGGGACCTGGCCTGAGGCTGCGGAAGCTGGCGCCGTTGGCATCCCGATGACCCGGCCACGGCAACACTTATGACGCCGATCTGTACAGCGGGGACGAGCCTCATGAAGTACATCGTGTCAATTGCCGTGATCGGCATCCTGCTTCTGCAATGGACCGGCGCCATTCCTCTGGACAGCGTCGGCGGGGCGATGGTGATCGCGGCGGCTGTTTTCGTCGGCGCGCTGGCCGTCGCGATCCACGAGGCCTGGACGAGGAAACGGGGTGTACTTGGCTGGATCGTGAACATCGTCGTCTCATTCGTCGGCACTTTTCTGGTCGCCCCTCTCGGCGGCATGGTGATGGTGATGCTCCTCCTTCCGTTTATGGATGGATCTTCGTCGCTGGCCGCCGCGGGGGGTCCCCAGATGTCCGTCGCGCTTGCCGGCCAGATGGCCATCGCGCTGTTGGGATCATGGGGCGCGCTGTGGCTGGTGAACCGGTGGCGATGAGCATGTTCAGTGGCGCGTGTGCGGCAGCCACGACTGCTCGTTCGGCACGCATAGTCTTTCCGTCCACTCGGCACGGCGTCACGGCCGGCCGCGCCCAACCGATGCCTGCAAGCGGACGGCGGGGTCGCGGGCTTGGCGTACGCCCCTGAAGCCCGGAGGACCTGCCGCATCTCGAACCGGAGCTGCGCGCAAAAAGGGGAGAACGCATCCGACCTGACGTTGCCCCTCTGAGGTAATCCAGCTTGAAGTTCATGCTGGCCATCGAGAGGATCAGAACATGCGCCGCAGCCGCTTCACGGAGAGCTTCCTCGCAGCCCTCAAGCTCGCCGCAGCCCGCATCTGGATCAAGGCGTTATGAGTCCTCTGCCTAAGTGGCGGCGGCTTTTCCCACTGACATTCTGGCCGTCAGCAGCAGGGACGTCAGCCGCTCCGAAATCGAGCGAATGCGCTGCTTCTGCGGCCGCGGCCTTCAGATCAGCAGCCAACGCGCGGATACGAGGCGCATCGAGATCGTTAGTGAAAGCGATGGCCGACAGCGCGCTTCTCGCAAGGCCATCTGGCCCGCAAATAGGGGCTGCCACCGTAGTGAAGTTGCGATTGTAGCGGCTGATATCGACGGCATAGCCGTCAACACGCGCGGCCCCTGCCTCCGCCCAGAACTGTTCGAAGCTCGGCGGATCTTGCCAGCGCAGCTCCTTGAACATGGCATGGATGTCCTCTTTGGGGAGCCCGAGATGGCCGGCGAAGCAGCGCCCCAGGGCTCCGATCAGTGAAGGCAGGCGCTGTCCGATCGTCATATAGACTCGGAGCGGCACCGGTGCCTCCGCGATGTCGATCAGCAGGACTCGGCTCGGGCTGATCAGCCGCCAGAGGATCACGGTCACGGAATGATCCAGCGCCACGCGCGCGAGATGGGGGTGAAGCAGACGGACGAAGCTCCCGCGCCGCAGCACGCTGGTCGCAAGCTCCAGCACGCCGATGCCCGGCGAGTACTTCTTCGTGGCGGGATCGAACAGGGCGAGACGCTCCTGTACCAGCGTGCGGAGCAGGTTGAAGCAGGTGCTCTGGCTGATGTTCAAATCGCGCGCGATCTGGATCACGCCAGCCGGTTCGGGCTGGGCGTTGAGATACCGAAGAATTGCAATTCCCCGCACCAGAGCGGGAACCGTCGCGACAGGACCTTCCGATCTGATCATTCCGTATGCTGCATATAATTCTTTGGGAAGAATGAGGCAGCATAGGGGACTGGACCACGTTCCACAATCCGGCGAACCTGCGCCGAACTCGGTGATCGATTTGGGGCGGTGCGCCCGGGGGGAAGCAAACTCCGCGCTACCTGCCGCCGCGTTTCCGCCGGATGGGCTTGGCCTGAGCCGCGCCTTGCTGTTCTGCGAAGAGGCCGCCGGCCAGCAGCTTACCGTAGGCGGACAGCACATGGTCCGGCACAGTCGTGACGCTTTGGTCGGTGTCTGTATAGGCATATCGCTGGCTGAGGTAGCCGCGTGCGCCCATCAGCATATGCACGAGAACTTCGATTTCCTCGTCACTGAAAGCCTGCACCTCGCCTTTCTCGCGGCCGCGCCGAAGCAGGCGAGCGTAGGCGCCGGCAACGGTTCGGATATGTTGCTGGTAGCCCGCCGGCGCGAAAAGCTCCGCTTCGTTAAGGATGCGCAGAAATTCTGGCACCTCCTTCAGATAATCGAAGAAGGCCCGGAAGCGGTCGGCTTCCCGCACCGCCTCGGATCCCTCCCCGCGTGTGCGCTCCTGAATGAAGCGCAGCATGTCCTTGCCGATCTCCGGCAGAAGCTCGTCGAGCAGATCCTGCCGCGTGACGAAGTAATTGTAGAATGTGCCCTGTGCCACGCCGGCCTCGGCCGTGATCCGGGACACGGATGCTTCGGCATAGCCGAGCCGACCCACAACCTTCCGCGCCGCGTCGAACAGCTTCTGCCGGGTCAGCTCGTTGCGCTCGGCGCGCGTAAGCTTGGTGCGGGCAAGCTTGCCCTTTGTCGGCAGCCGGACGGATGTGGGCATGGAAAACACTCTGGCGGGGGTCAGGACAGCAGTTCATCGCGCAGCACGCGCTTCAGAACCTTGCCGGATGGATTGCGCGGCAGCTCGTCCCGTAGCACGAGATCCTTAGGAACCTTGAAGGCCGCGAGCCGCGCCCTGCAGTGCGCGACGAGCGTTCGAAGGTCAAGCTCGACGCCTTCCTCCAGCGTGACCACTGCCACCGGCCTCTCTCCCCATTTTTCGTCCGGCACCCCGATGACGGCCACCTCGCGCACCGCCGGCAACTCGTAGATCACCCGTTCCACCTCAGAGGAGGCGATATTCTCCCCACCAGAAATAATAATATCCTTTTTTCGATCGGTGAGGAAAAGGAACCCGTCGGCGTCCAGGTGGCCCACGTCCCCGGTACGGAACCAGTCGCCGAACCGGCAGGCCGCCGTCTTCTCGGGGTCTCGCCAGTAGCCGCGCGTCACTTTGGGGCCGCGCACGCAGATCTCGCCCGTCTGGTCGGGTCCGAGGCGGTTGCCCTCATTGTCGTGGATCTTGATCTCCACATGTGCGAGGGCGCGGCCGGTCGAGCCGATCTTCTCGATCTCGCGCCCCGGCTCCATGAAGGTGTCGCCGCCGCAGGTCTCGGTGAGCCCGTAGGCATCGATGTAGCGGGCGTTGGCGAAACAGGCAGAGAAGCTGCGGATTCGCGATTCCGGTGTGCGCTCCCCGCCGCCGATGACCCATTCGAGGCTCGAAACGTCGTAGTTCGCGCGCCCGGGGCAAGCCAGCACCGCGCTCATCATCACAGGCGCGAGCCAGGCACCCGTGAGCCGGTCGGCGGCGATGGCGGCGAGCACCTCATCCGGCGCAAAATCCCGCTGGATCGAGAGGAGGCCCCCGACCCAGAGCACGGCGATGCCGGGCAGGTCGAAGGCGCCCACGTGATAGAGCGGGCCGACCACGAGCAGGCGCGTCTCACGCCCGAGGCCGAGGGCCAGGATGTGATCGGAGGACTTCCAGTAGAAGTTCTCGTAGCTGTGCATCACACCCTTCGGTCGATCGGTGGTGCCGGAGGTGTACATGAGGCGGAAGAGGTCGCCCGGCGCGCGGCGGACTCCCTCAATTCGTGGCGATCCCGGGAACAGGCGGCGGGCGTCCGTCCGCGCGGCACGATCCACGACCAGCACGCGTGCCGGACCTGCGGCGTTGCTCTCCAGCTCGTCGTCGGCGAACAGGAGCTTTGCACCCGAATTCTCGACGATATAGGCCACCTCGTCCGCGGACAGTCGGAAGTTGATGGGCAGGAAGACTGCTCCGACGTGGCTGGCGGCCAGCGCCAGGTCGAGGAATGCGGCGCTGTTCCTCATCAGCACCGCCACCACCTCGCCCGGTTCAACGCCATGCGAGAGCAGCCCGGCGGCGACGCGCTCCGCCCGGTCCAGAAGCTCACCGTAACTGACGCTGTGTCCCTCGAAGAGCACGGCCGGCCGGTCCGGATCGACCTTGGCGTGATAGGCCACGAAGCTCGTCAGGTTGATCATAGCGCGCCGTCTCCCTTGGGCGTTCGCGGCCGTGGGTGCCGGCCGTCGATGGATTTTATGATTGATGACTCATAGTTCATTTTTTAGTTGACGTCACCGCCTTCCCTCACCGATTGTGTACCTGCGCAGCGTAAGACTGCGGCGATGGGCAGGAGCGCCGCCGGCCGGGAATTCCTTCCCTGTGGATCGGTGAGCGGGAGGAGACAATGAGCGATTCCAGGGGGAATTGTGTCAATCGGCGCGTGGCGCTGAGCCTGACCCGTCCGTGTCCGTGCTTAGCGCGATCATCGAGACCGACACCGCCGCCGGCTCCCTCGTGCACGAGCAGCGCATGACGCCGTAGGGCTACACCTCCGACAGCAAGAGCCTCGCCGCGATGCTGCGCCGGATCGGCGCCGAGGAGGGCGTGGCGCCAGAAGCCTTCGACCGTGTCGAGGCCTCCGCGGATGGCCTGCCGTCGGGCCGCATCGAGGACATCGTCGAGGCATTCCAGACGGTCTCCGCACGCATCGCCGTGACGAAAAATGATTAATGACTCGTAATTCATTTTTCGTTGGATAGATTCAGCTCTTCGCGAGGTACCCATGACCGAGGCGCCCACCTCTCCCCCCAGCGACGGCGCCGCCAACACCGGCGCGCGCGTGCTCTGCCTCTACCGGCAGCTCCTTCTCATCCGCAGGGCCGAGGAGCGGCTGATCACCATGTTCGCCGACGGCGAGGTGCCTGGCTTCATCCACCTTAGCGTCGGCCAGGAGGCGGTGTCCGTGGGGGTGATGAGCGCGCTCGGGGCACAGGACACCATCGCCTCCACCCATCGCGGGCATGGCCACGCCATCGCCAAGGGACTGCCGCTCGACGGCTTCTTCGCCGAGCTGCTGGCGCGTGACGAGGGCCTGTGCCGCGGCCGCGGCGGCTCGATGCATGTGGCGGACATGAGCGTCGGCATGCTCGGCGCCAACGGCATCGTCGGCGCCGGCCTGTCCATCGCGCTCGGCTCGGCGCTCGCCCACAAGCGGCTCGGGCGCAAGCAGGTGGCTGTGGCCTTCTTCGGCGACGGGGCGCTCGCCGAGGGATTGCTGCATGAGTGCATGAACATGGCCGCCCTGTGGCGTCTGCCTCTGCTGTTCGTTTGCGAGAACAACGGCTGGAGCGAGTTCCTGCCCAGCTCCAAGCAGATTTCCTTTGCGCTCGCGGACCTCGCCCGGGCCTATGGCATTCCCCACACCCGGATCGACGGCAACGACGTGGTCGCGGTGGCTGATGCGGCCGCCGACATCGTTGGCGCGGTCCGCGCTGGCGGCCCCGCGGTGCTCGAATGCATGACCACGCGCGTGCGGGGGCATTTCGAGGGCGATGCGCAGAAATATCGCGACCCGGACGACCTCGACGCCCTGGGCCCGCTCGATCCCATCCGGGTCGCGGCGCTCCTGCTCGCGGGCCTCGGTGTCGAGGATGCCGCCCTGAAGGCGGTGGCGGACGAGGTGGAGAGCCGCATCGAGGCGGCGGTGGAGGCTGCCCGCAGGGGCCATGATCCCGATTTCGCTGCGGCGTACGCGGACGTCTACAGCCCGGCGGAGGCAGTGTGATGGCGGAAGTGCGTTACCTGCACGCGGTCAACCGCGCCCTCGCGGACGCCCTCGCCGCCGATCCGGCGGTGGTGGTCTTCGGCGAGGACGTGTCCGAGGCCGGCGGATCGTTCGGCGCAACGCGCGGCCTGCGCGGCCGGTTCGGCGAGGACCGAGTGTTCGACACGCCCATCTCGGAAGCCGCCATCGCCGGCGCGGCGGTAGGCGCGGCCCTGTCCGGGCTGAGGCCGGTGTTCGAGATCATGTTCATGGATTTTACCACGCTCGTCATGGACGCGATGGTGAACCAGGCGGCCAAGGCCCGTTTCATGTTCGGCGGGCAATCCTCGGTGCCGCTGGTGATGCGCACGCCCCACGGCGGCGGGCTCGGCGCCGGGCCGCAGCACTCCCAGTGCCTCGAAGCCTGGTTCGCCCACGTGCCGGGCCTCAAGGTGGTGTGCCCTTCCGATCCATCGAGCGCCTACGGCCTGCTGCGCGCCGCCATCGAGGATCCGAACCCGGTGGTGGTGGTGGAGAACAAGGCGCTCTACGCCATGAAGGGCGAGCTCCCCGACACGCCGGAGCCCATGACCATCGGCCGCGCCCAGACGCTGCGCACGGGGCGGGACCTGTCGTTCGTCACCTACGGCGCCGCCGTCCATACCTGCATGGCCGCCGCGCGGGACCTCGCGGCGGAGGGGATCGAGGCCGAGGTGATCGACCTCCTGAGTCTCCAGCCCTGGGACTTCGACGCCGTGCTGGCCTCGGTTGGCCGGACCCACCGACTGGTCATCGTCCACGAGGCGGTCGAGGCGTTCGGCCCCGGTGCCGAGATCGCGGCCCGCATGGCGCAGGACGGCTTCGACGAGCTCGACGCCCCGATCATGCGGGTGGGCGCGCCCTTCATGCCCGTTCCGTTCTCCAAGGCGCTCGAAGGCGCCTACATCCCCTCGGCCGCGGCGGTGGTGAACGCCGCCCGCCGCGTCCTCGCCTGAGCTTCGGAGAGTGCCATGGAAGACCGCGTCACGCTCGAGCGCCGCCAGAATGTCGCGCTCATCACCATCAACCGTCCCGAGACCCTCAACGCCCTCGACATGGACACCCTCGCGGCCCTTGACCGCGCCGTCGGCGCGGCGGAGGCGGATGCCGAGGTGCGCGTGCTCGTGCTCACCGGCGCGGGCAACCGGGCGTTCGTGGCGGGCGGCGACATCGCCGACCTGAACGCGCGCCAGGGTCTCGCCCACTATCTGGAGCTCGGCGAGCGGCTGCACACGGTGTTCCGCCGGATCGAGACGCTGGACAAGCCCACCATTTCGGCGGTGAACGGCTGGGCGCTGGGCGGGGGCACCGAGCTGCTCCTGTGCACGGACATCCGCATCGCCGCGGACAGCGCGCGGTTCGGCCTGCCGGAGGTCAACCTCGGCCTTTTCCCGGGAGCCGGCGGTTCGCAGCGGCTGCTGCGCCAGGTGGCGCCCTGCAAGGCCCGCGAGCTGATGTTCCTGGGCGACCGCATCACCGCGCAGGATGCCGAGCGCATCGGGCTGATCAACAAGGTGGTGCCGGCGGCCGAGCTGATGGCCGAAGCGTTCGCCATGGCCGACGCCATCGCCGGGAAGTCGCCGCTGGTGCTGAAGCTGCTCAAGCGCGCGCTGGTGGATGGAGACGAGATGCCCCTGCGCGCCGCCCTGCGCCACGAGCAGGCGATGATCGGTCTCGTGCTCGACACCGCCGACGCCCACGAGGGCTGCTCGGCGTTTCTCGATAAGAGGCCCGCAGCGTTCCGCGGCATCTGACGGAGGAACGGGTGCGGCCATTGGAGGCGAGCCATGACGAGCGCGATCGTGATGCCGAAGCTCGGCCTCACCATGACTGAGGGGCTGCTGGCGTCGTGGCGGGTCGGTCCTGGCGACGACGTGCAGACGGGGGACGTTCTGTTCGTCGTCGAGACGGAGAAGATCGCCACGGAGGTGGCGGCGCAGGGGCCGGGGCGGATCGAACGCATCGTCGTGTCCGCCGGCGACGTGGTGCCGGTGGGTGCCGTCGTCGCCACCTGGACCGGCGAGGGAGGCGCGGATCAACCGCTCCCGGAGGCCGGCCCTGCCCCGTCCACGGACACGCCGGCTGCCGGGCCCGTCGATCGCGAGGTGGCCCCCCAGGGCGGCGGGCGCATCATCGCGACGCCTCTCGCGCGCAGGATAGCGCGGGAAGGCGGCATCGAGCTGTCCTTGCTCTCGGGGTCAGGCCCGCGCGGACGGATCAAGGCCGCAGACGTCACGGCGGCGCTCGGGCGCCGCGGACAGGTCGCCGCGCCCGCAGCGCCGCAGACCGTGAACGCGGCCGCGCCGACGTCCATGCCGCCCGGCGGCAAGCGGCGGCCAGCGAGCGCCATCGAGAAAGTGGTGGCGCGCCGGCTCACGGCGGCCAAGCAGGAGATACCGCACTTCTATGTGCTGGCCGAGGCGGATGTGACGCGCCTGCTGAGTTTGCGCGAGGAACTGAACACCGCGCCGGATGCGCCGCGGATCAGCCTGACCCATTTCGTCGTCGCCGCGGTGGGCCGTGCCCTTGCCCGCATGCCGGAGATGAACGTCGTGTGGACGGAAGACTGCGTGGAGGAACTCCATGCTACCGACGTGGGCGTCGCCGTCGACACGCCGAGGGGCCTCCTCGTACCCATGGTGCGCAATGTCGCCGCGCTCTCCATCGACGCGACCGCACGCACCATGAGCGCCGCTGTGGAGAAGACGCGAGAGGGCAGGCTTGCAGCAGAGGATCTCGCCGGTGGAGCGATCTCGGTCTCCAATGTCGGCATGTTCGGAGCCTCGCACCTCGTGCCGATCATCAATCCGGGCCAGTCGTCCATTCTCGGTGTTGCGGCGGTGAAGCCTGTGTTCCGGCCCGACGCATCCGGCGCGCCGGCCTTGAGGCAGGAAGCGGGCCTCGTCCTGTCCTGCGATCACCGCGTGCTCGACGGCGTGAAGGCCGCGCGTTTCCTCGACCTCGTCACGAAGCTTCTGCAACAGCCCCTGGCGCTTCTGCGCGCGTGAAAGCTAAGGATCTCGACCATCATGGATTTCGCACGCACCGAAGAACAGCGCCTCCTCATTGATACCGCCCGTCGCGTTGGCGAGAAATTCGGGCTCGATTACTGGCGGACCCTCGACGCGAACAAGGAGTTTCCGAAGGCGGCCTGGGAGGAGATCTGCAACGCGGGCCTGTGCGGCATTGCCATCCCAGAGGAATATGGCGGTGCCGGCCTCGGCATGACCGAACTGGCGATGGCGGTCGAGGCCTTGTGCGCGGCCGGTGGCGGCTCGACTTTGAGCCAGATGTTCATGTGCAATCCCATCTTCGGCGGGATCACGCTGACGAAGTTCGGCACGCCGGACATGAAGCGCGAGCTGCTGCCGAAGCTGGTCTCCGGCAAAGCCACATTCGCCATGGCGCTGACCGAGCCGGACGCCGGCACCAACACCCTTGCCCTGAAGGCGTTCGCCCGCGCAGAGGGCAGCGGTTGGCGCCTCAACGGCCAGAAGATCTGGATCACCGCGGTCCCGCAGGCGACGAAGATCCTTGCCGTCGCCCGCACCACCAAGGCGGAGGATGTGAGGAGCAAGGTGGACGGGATCAGCCTGTTCCTCATCGACCAGGATCGGGACGGCATTAGCCACCAGGCGATCGAAAAAGTCGGAACCAACACGCTGCCCTCTTCGGCGGTGTTCTTCGAAGATGTGCGCGTCGACGGGCATGAGCTCGTGGGAACGCTAGATGGCGGCTTCCGGCAGTTGCTCGATGTGCTCAACACCGAGCGGATCGTGACCACCTCCGGCCTCGTCGCGACCGCCGAGCTCGCCATCCGCCTCGCGGTGAGCTACGCCAAGGACCGCAAGATCTTCAACGGCCAGCCCATCGGCGCCTATCAAGGGGTCCAGTTCCCCCTCGCCGAAGCGCACATCCAGGCCGAGTGCGCGCGCCTCATGAACCACAAGGCGGCGACGCTCTACGACCAGGGTCAGCCCTATGGCAGCGAGGCCAACATGGCCAAATGGCTGGCCGGTCACGCCGCCGGGCTCGCCACGGACCGTGCCATCCAGACGCTGGGGGGCATGGGCTACTCCAAGGAGTTCCATGTGGAGCGCCTGTGGCGCGACGCCCGCCTGTTCCGCTTCGCGCCGGTGGCCGAGGAGATGGTGCTGAATTTCGTGGCCCAGCATGATCTGGGGCTGCCGCGATCGTACTGACATGGGCCGGAGTTGAGAGGGTCTTTGCTAACATCGGTCGGCGCGGTCGCTTCCCATCGAACCCGGGAGATTCATCATCAATCCGATCCATCAAATGCCGGGACTAAACAGCTAGGATTCCGGCTCAGGCCGCGTTTGCCCCGCTGTGGCGACCAGCCTGCTCTCCGAGCTTGTCCAGGTAGCGCACGATCGTGTCTCTCACGCCGGAGCGGCTGTAGTTTTCGTGCATCATCGGGGAGAGTTGCGCCAGCCGCGCCGGCAGTTTCGACGGCGGCCGGTCGATGCGGAGGCGCCGGACGCCTTTGGAGTCGGTAACGCTGACGGCTGCGGTCGTCATGGCGCTTCCTTCACGAGCGCGTCGAGCGCGACGGCGCTTGCCCCCCGCAGGACAAGCGGATTGATCTCGATCTCCTCCAGCCTGCTCTCCGAGAGGAAGCGCTCGCAAAGCTCCGCCAGCGCCCGGGCGACGGCCCGCAGGTCCACCGACGCACGCCCCCGGAAACCGTCGAAGAGCCTGGCGCAGCGCAGACCGCGAAGCATGGCCTCGATGGCATCGTCGCCAAGCGGAAGGAACCCCATGACGACATCCGGCGCGAGTTCGACTTCCACCCCGCCCCGGCCAACCATGAGGACCGCGCCGAATACCGGATCCCGGCGCAGACCCGCGACCAGCTCGAAGTCGAACGGCACCATCTGCTCAATGAGCACACCTTCGCATGAGACACCCGCTGTCGCGCCTTGCTCCAGCAGCGTGGCTGTCGCGGCGGTTGCCGAAGCGACATCGGCGAGCCCCAGTACGACGGCACCATGGTCGCTCTTGTGCAGCATCTGCGGGCTCTGCAGCTTCGCCGCATAGGGGCCGGGGATGTCTGCAAGGGCGGCGGCCACCTCCTCGGGCGAGATGACGAGGACACCTGCGGGAATGGCAAGGCCTCCGAGGCCGGCGAGTCGGGCCTTGCTGCGCCATTCGGTGAGCTGGCAGGCCTCCGGATGCGGGCCGGCTGGCGGTGGCGCGTTCGGAATCTCGCGGGCCATGGGCCGTGCTTTCGCGCTCCGCATCACGTTGGCGAGCGCGGCCACCGCCTGCGGGATATCGCCATAGACCGGAATGCGCGCTGCACCAAGGCGGGTCACGACGTTCGGCGGCGCGCCGATCCACACGACGACGAAGGGGCGGCCGCTCGCCTCGCGGGCGCTGAGGATCGCCCGCGCCAGATCGTCTGCAATGGAGTGCATGAGGCCGATGAACAAGATCGCGCAGTCGAGTTCCGGCGCCGAACTCACCACGGCCAGGGTGCGGCGGAACATCGTGGGGTCCGAGAGGACGTTGGCGGTGAGGTCGATGGGGTTCTGCGGCTTGGAATATTTGGGTAGACAGCGCGCGAGCTCCTGCGCCGTATCCGGGGTGAGGCGCGGCAAGCTGAGACCCGCGCTCTCGATGGCGTCCGCGAGCAGGACGCCGGCCCCACCGGACACGGACAGTATCCCCGCCTGCCCCGCCGCGGGCAGCGCATCGAAGAGGACCAGCTTGGCGGCGTCGATCAACTCCGTGATGGACGACACTCGCACCGCACCATACTGATCAAAGCAGGCCTGATAGATGCGGTCTTCCCCCGCGATGGCGCCGGTGTGGGAGGCCGCGGCGGCCGCTCCGGCAGCGGAGCGCCCGGCCTTGATCAGGAACACCGGCTTGCCGGCCCGGGCCGCGTCGCGCAAAGCATCGCGGAAGGCGGTGCCGTGCTTCACATCTTCCACGTAGGCGCCGATGACGCGGGTGTCGGGATCATGCACCAGCATGGAGAGGCCAGCGGCGATGTCGATGTCGCACTCGTTGCCGGTGGTGATCCACCGGCTGACTCCGAGACCGGACTGGAGCACGAGGTCGAGCCAGTAGGCGCCGAGGGCGCCGCTCTGCGTGACGAAGCCGAAGCCGCCAGGGACGAGGGCGTTGCCTTCCATCGCCGTGGTGAAGGAGGCGATGAGCCCGCTGTGGGCGTTGATCACCCCGAGGCAGTTGGGCCCCACCAGCGCAATGCCGTGCTGCTGCGCCAGCGCGCCGAGCCGGGTTTGGAGGCGTGCGCCTTCGGCGTCATGCTCGGCGAAGCCCGAGCTGAGCACGACGAAAGACGCGATCCCGCAGCGGATTCCCTCTTCGACGACCGGCTCCACCTGTGCAGGGGCGGTGCCGATGATGGCGAGGTCCACGGGCCCGTCGATGGCAGCCAGCGAGGGATAGGACTTCAGTCCCTGCACCTGGCTGCGGGATGGGTTCACCGGGAGGATTTCGCCCTTGAAGCCGCGCTTCAACATGTAGGCGATCGGCCGACCCGTCAGCTTGGCGGGGTCGTCGGAGGCTCCGACCACGGCCACCCGCGTCGCGGCCATCAGGCGCGCGAGCCGGTCGGCCGGCGTCGTATTCATGGTGATGGTCATGTTCATCATGCACTCTCAGTCGACGTCGTCCGTGGGAGTTCGGCCTTGGGCCAGCGCCGCGAGAGCGCACCGACGAGGCCATCCGGCGCGATGCGGATGACCGTCACCAGGAGCAGCCCGTAGATGAGCAGATGCACGCCGGGCAGGGCATCGCCGAACGTATGGCGCAGCCACTCGCCGGCAGGCACCAGCACCAGCGGGCCGAGCACAGGACCCCAGACCGTTCCCGTGCCGCCTACCACCGTGAACAGGATGATCTCGATGACGATGGTGATGCCCGCGAAGGTGTGGGGTTCCACGAACTGCAGATACTGAGCATAGAAGGTACCACCCAGTGCGGTGAGCCCGGCGCTGATCGCCATGGCCATCATCTTGTACTTCAGCACCGGGACGCCGATGGCGTGGGCAGCGCGTTCGTTGTCGCGCAGGGCACGCAGATAAAGGCCGATCTTGCTGCCGTAGAGCCACGCGGAGAGCACAAGGGCGGCGAGCGCATGGACCGCGATCACGACATAATAGGTGCCGTCGCTCCTGAACTGGTAGGAAGCCGGCCCGCCGCGCGGCAGCGTGAGGCCGCGGCTCGCTCCGAAAAAGTCGATGGAGGAGAGGGCGAGATAGCCGAGCATCGCAAAGGCGATGGTGACCAGCGCGAACGATAGGGGCGGCAGCGCGTAGCGGAAGGACAGCCAGGCGATGAACACGCCGATGATTACCGCCACCGCGGCGCCGGCGAACATGCCGATCCAGGGCGACAACCCGAAATGGATCGATAGCAACGTCGGCGTGTAGGCGCCCGCCGCCAGGAACAGGCTATGGCCGATACAGAACTGGCCGGCGGTGCCGCCGACAATATTCCAGGCGATGCACAGATAGATGAACAGCATCGTCAGGAGGGCGATGCTGATGCTGCCACCGCCCAGGGCGAACGGCGCCAGGGCGATGACGACGAACGCGATCCAGGGCAAAGGGCCACCGTAACCGGAGAATAGGGCAGTCATCAGCGCTCTCCCAGGAGGCCGCGGGGACGGAACAGCAGTACGACGATGAGCAGGCCATACGGGATCATCGCTCCAACGGTGCCGCCATAGAGCAGGCTGCCGAGGCTCTCCGCCACGCCGATGATGAGGCCGCCGATCATCGATCCGAGGAAGTTGCCGATACCGCCGATGACCATGACGATCAGGGCGACGAGGGTCAGGTCGAGGCCCATGGTGGGGGAGAGGGTGAACTGGGAGACGATCATGGGGCCTGTCAGGCCGAGCAGTCCGATCCCGAGGCCGAAGGCCAGGGCCTGGATGCGGTCGATGCGGATCCCCATGAGCGCGGCGGCGTCGCGGTTCTGCGTCACCGCCCGCACCTGCCGGCCGAAATCGGAGCGCATGAGCACCACATAGAGCACAGCGGCCAGCGTCGCTGCGGCCGCCGACCCCACCACCAGCACCCACGGCATGACCAGGGGCGCGATCACGAGATTGCGGTTCGAGAGCACTGTCGGCACGGTGTGATAGTCGCCTCCGAACAGCACCAGGATCAGGTTCTGCTCCACGAAGACGAGGCCGAGCGTGAGTTGCGCGCCCGCGAGCACCCCCGCCGCGAGCACGGGCTGCACGAGGCGCCGGAACAGGAGGATGCCGAGCCCCAGGAACAGCAGGAACATGAAAGGTGCGGCCACGTAGGCATCCACCTTCAGCGCGGCGTAGAGGATAAAGCTGCCATACATGGCGAGCGCCAGGAAATCGCCGTGGGCGAAGTTCAGGAGCCCGCCGACGCTGAAGATCAGCGTCATGGAGAGGGCGATGAGCGCATAGATCGCGCCCATCTGCAGTCCCTGCACTGCCGCTTGCAACAAGACTTCGCCAGACATGAGGGTCCTCACAGGCGCCCGAGATAGGCTTTGCGGGTGGCAGGGTCGCGCACGAGGTCGCCGGAAGCGCCTTCGAGCACGATGCGGCCGTTCTCGATCACGTATCCGCGGCTCGAGACCGCGAGCGACAGCTTCACATTCTGCTCGGCGAGCAGGATGGTGAGCCCTTCCCCGTTGAGCCGGCGGAGGGCGGCATAGGTCTCCTGAACCATGAGAGGGGACAGGCCGAGCGAGGGCTCGTCGAGGATCAGAAGCCGCGGCAGGGCCATGAGGCCGCGGCCGATGGCCAGCATCTGCTGCTCGCCACCCGACATGCTGCCGGCATGCTGGTCCCGCCGCTCGGCAAGACGGGGGAACAGGTCAAAGATCCGCTCAAGGCTCGCCGCCCGCCGCGCACGCGCACGCGGATGCACGCCGCCGAGCATCAGGTTTTCCCACACACTCATCCGTGGGAACACCATGCGGCCTTCCGGAACCAGCACCACGCCAGCCTCCACCGCCCGCTCGCAGCCCCGGCCGTCGAGCTCCGCCGCCTCGAAGCGGATGGCGCCTCCCGTGGGCCGGATCAGGCCGGCGATGGTCTTCATGAGCGTGGTCTTGCCGGAGCCGTTCACGCCGACCAGCGCCACGAGTTCCCCCTCGCGCACGCAGAGGTCGACGCCGCGCAGGATGGTGATCCGGCCGTAGCCGGAGACGAGGCCGGAGATGTCAAGCAAGCTCGAACTCCTCGCCCAAATAGATTTCCACGACCTTCGGATTGCGCACCACCTCGTCCGGCGGCCCCTCCGCAATCTTGCGGCCGGCGCCGATCACCACCACGCGGTCGGAGATGCTCATGATGACCTCCATGAGGTGCTCGACCACCAGGAAGGTGATGCCGCCGTCCCTGAGCCGTCGGATCAGGGCGACCACCTCCTCGGCCTCGCTCGGCCGCAGTCCGGCCATCACCTCGTCGAGCAGGATCATCTGCGGGCGGGTGGCGACCGCCTTGCCGATCTCGAGCGCCTTCTGGTCCGGCAGCGTGAGCTGGCGGCAGGTGAGGTCGAGCTTGTCCTTGAGCCGGACCAAGGCGGCGGTTTCCTCCGCCACCCGGCGAGCCGCCGCCATGGGCTGGTGCACCAGGGCCGCGGCGGTGAGGGTCTCGCGCACGGTCAGGCTCGGGAACACCTCCACAATTTGGAAGGTTCGGGTGAGCCCACGCCGGCAGATGGCCTCCGGCGGCAGATTGGTGATCGGGTCTCCAAGAAAGCGCACTTCGCCGGCGCTGGCGCGCACAAAGCCGGAGAGCACCTGGAAGAAGGTGGTCTTGCCGGCGCCGTTGGGGCCAATGACGCCGACAACCTCTCCGCGCCGCACGTCCAGCGATACACCATCGACGGCCCGAAGGCCGCCGAACTGCACGGCGATGTCGCGCGCGGAGAGAATCACGTCGGCCGCGGCCGGGGCGAGATCGGTTTGAGGGGCTAAAGTCATAGCAAAAGCATTTCCTGTACACGGCGAATCCGGCGCATCGCCCCCCCGGGAGACCGGATCGGACGACCGGCCGCGCGTCCTATGCCGGCGCGCGGCTTCCTTCAGTCGCGGGTCTTGATGATGGCCCGCGCGGACGCGACGGCTTCCGGGTAGACGATCTGCTTGTTGCCGTCCTTCCACTGGATGAAGATCGGGCTTGTTCCCTCCAGCATGCCGTCGCCGCCGAAGCGGAGGTCGCCCGGGATGAAGGGCAGCACGATGTCGGGCGCCCCCTTCTCAAGCTTCAGCGCACGGAACGCGGCATTCACCTTGACCGGATCGTCCGAGCCCGCGTTCTCCAGGGCACGCACCAGAAGCCGCGCCGCCTGGACCCCGAACATGAAGCTCTGGTCGAGGACCTTGTCGGGATAGAGCGCCTTCCCGGCCGCGACAGCCTGCTTCAGTCCCGGCAGGTTCCCGTCCTCTGAATAGAAGGCGAGGCCGAACGACTTTGTGAGCGTCTTCTCCGCCACCTCTGCGCCGAGGGTCGACCACAGCTTGTCGTCGCTGAAGCCGGCCGAACCGCCGATCCAGATGGGGGCGTCGTAGCCGAGATTGAACCGGGCCCGGTGGAGCAGCATTCCGTCCTGGAAGTACACGGCGGAGATGACGGCGTCCGGCGCCAGGTTCTTCACCTTCAGGACGATGGGCGTCATGTCCTTCACCGTGGGCTCGACCGGGATCTGCTCCAGCACCTTCACCCCGAGCGCCTGGAGCGCGGCCACCGCGCTCTTGGCGACCACCTGGCCATAGTCGTTGTTGACATAGGTGATGACCACGGTGTCGACTTTCGCCCCCTGCTTGCGCAACCAGGAGACGAGGTCGGCATAGCCCTTGCCGAACCCTTCCGCGCTGATGGACAGGGTCGAGAAATAAGGTGTGTTGGGCACGATGGTGGTCTGCAGGCCGACGCCGCCCACTTCACCACGGTCGGCAACCGGCATGAAGGCCTGAGCCTCCGGCGTCGAATAGGGGCCAAGGATGAAGGAGACCTTCTCCTCCGACATCAGGCGGCGCGCCTCCAGCGAGGTCTTTGCGGCCTCCGATCCGTTGTCGGTCACCACGAGCTTGATCTTGGCGCCGCCGAGACTCTTGATGCCACCCGCGGCGTTTGCCTCGCGCACCACCATCTCGATGCCGCGGATGACGCTGAGGCCGCTCTCCGCGTAGCGGCCGGTGCGCGGAATGAGGACGCCGACCTTCACGTCCTTCGTCTGCGCGTGAGCGGCGGTCTCGATCATCGAAATTGCGATGAGCAAGGACAGCGCGAGGAGTCTTAGGAACTTCGACCGACTAAGCATGTCATTCCTCCCTTGCGTCGAAAACGGGGCCGGTTGCTCCGGCCTCCTGCTTCTGCCCGGTCAATTTCCGAGCGACAGCGTTCCGGTGATGACCGGCTCTCCGCGCTGATTGACCACGGTGACGTCATAGCTGCCGTTCCCGTTCGGACTTGTTCGTCCCATCACACTCACCGTGTCGCCTTCCCGGACGGGGCGCACGAACCGCACATCCAGCCGTGCGTCGCGAGCCGCCTCGTCCCCATGGGTGGCGCGCAGCGCCTGCCAAATGAGATTCATGGACAGCATGCCGTGGGCGATGATTCCGCCCATCGGGGTGGACGCCGCGAAATCCGGGTCCACGTGGATAGGATTGAAGTCGTCGGTGATTTCCGCATAGCGCCGGATCGTGGCACGATCCACGCACAGGGAAATGGTCACGAGATCGGCGCGCGCATCCATGGTCACCTCGCCCAGAGCGTCTTCATGAGGCCGGAGAACAGGTGGTCCCCCGCCTGCGAGCGCGTCTCGCTGGCGAACCGAACCCAGCGCCGCTCGCCGCGCAGTTCCTTGCCCGCGCAGGAAAGGGAAGTGACCACCGTCTCGCCCGGCCGAGGAAGACGCCGCACCTCGAAAGTCTGGGCGCCATGGACGTTGCCCGGCGGGCGCGGCTGCAGAAGGTCGCTATAGGCACGGATGAAGACCACCGCCGTCAGGCCCGCTGGAACGCAGGAGCCGCCGCGATCTTGGGGGAACATTTCGAACCAGCGCTCCAGGATTGCGCTGTCGAGGGTCAACGCACGCTCGCCGATCATCTGGCCCGGCTCGAAGGTTTCATAGAGGTACATGGGCTTAATCCCGCAGCCGGGCTTGGGGCAAAGGCGGAAAGCCGCCCTCGGTGGGCTCGAACACAATGTCCACCGGGGCACCGATGGCCACGGCGGAGAGGTCGGCGGCCCGCACGTTCATCATTGCCCGCACCCCCTCCTCCAGCTCGATGATGGCGAGCGCATAGGGAACGTCTGCCTTGAAGGCGTCGGTGGGTGCGCGATGCACGATGGTGAACGAGAACACCGTTCCCCGCCCAGACGCCGGCCGCCATTCCAGACCGCCCACATGGCAGCGCATGCAGGAGATCCGGGGCGGGAACTGGTCGTGGCCACATCGGGGGCAGTGCTGGAACTCCATGCGTCCCTCGGCGCAGGCCGCCCAGAAATGGCGGGTCACGGCGTTGGGCTTGGGCAGAGGCTTCGCGCTGGACACTCAGGACCTCCCCAGGACGAGGGAACAGTGGGCGGACAGGATGCCGCCGTCGCCATGCACGAAGGCAAGCTCGGCGTCCGCGACCTGCCGCGCTTCGGCTTCCGCGCGGAGCTGCCGCACCGCCTCCACCACGTGGAACATGCCACCCGCAGCGCCCGAGTGGGCGTAGGAGAGCAAGCCCCCGTGGGTGTTGCAGGGCAGCGCGCCGCCAATGTCCATGGCGCCTGCAAGAATCGCGGGGCCGGCCTCACCGCGCTCGAAGAAGCCGATACACTCCAGCTCCGCCAGCAAGGTGATGGTGAAGCTGTCGTAGATCTCCGCCACGTCGATCTCGGACGGCCGCACGCCGGCGCGGGCGAAAGCCTGGGCCGCAGACTGCTTGCAGCCGAAATCCGTGAGGGACGGGGCGGCCACGATGTGCTCGTGGGTATTCATCTGCCCCGTGCCAAGGATGGCGACGCCGCCTTTCGCCGTATCGCGGGCCACGTCGGCCGCACTCACCACCACGGCGGCGGCGCCGTCAGAAATGAGGCAGCAGTCCAGCAGCCGCAGGGGGCTGGCAATGACCTTCGAATTGGCCACGTCGTCGAGGCTGATGGGTGTGCGCATCTGCGCCTTTGGGTGGCGCATGGCATTGATACGGTGAGCGACGGCAACGCCAGCGAGATGCTCGCGTGTCACGCCGTGCTCGTGCATATAGCGCTGCGCCACGAGCGCGTACGCAGGCGGCACGCCGATGCCGTAGGGTCGCTCGAACTCGGCATGGCCGACCTCCGAGAGCGCAGCCACCGCCTGGTCACGGCTCATGCCCGTCAGCCGGTTGTCGCCACACACACACAAGACGTGCCGGCACAGACCGGCCTCCACCAGCGCCGCCGCCTGCATCACCTGGGCGCAGGCGGTGGCGCCCCCCGCCTGCACCGCAACCGAATAGGACGGTGCGATGCCGAGGAACTCGCTCACGACCGAGGACAGCATCAGGTGCGGCGCCGTGAAGGAGTAGGCGCAGAGCACGCCATCGATGTCGCCCAGAGAGAGACCAGCATCGGCCACCGCAGCGCAGGCGGCCTCCGCCTGCAGGCCGAGGGAGGTCGAGCCTTCGAGCCGCCCAACGGCGGTGTCGGCCGCGCCGGTGATGACCGCTTTCACCATGCTATTTCCCCTTCGTCGGGGCGAATTTTTCCCACACGAATCCGAGTGGCGCCCGCGCAAGGAAGTCGGCTACGGCCGCGTGATGGTAAGGCGTCTCCAGGGCCACCGCCTGGGCACAAGCCTCCAGCTCGGCGAGGGCGTGCCGGTCGAGGTTGAATGCCTGGTTCAGCACGGTCTTGGCCATGCCGATTGCCTGCGTCGGCGCGTAGCGAAACCGTTCGGCGAAGGCGATGCCGGCCGCGAGCGCATCCCCCTCCGGCAAGATCTCGTGGACGAGGCCCAGCGCCTTTGCCTCCTCGGCACCGACCCCCCGCCCGGAAAAGATCAACTCCTTCGCCCGCTGCAGGCCCACCATGCGCGGCAGAAGCTGAAGCCCGCCGAGGTCCGGCACCAGGCCGATGCGCACGAAGACCGCGCAGAATTGCGCCCGCGGGGTGGCGAGGATGAAATCGGCGGCGAGGGCGAGATTGAAACCGGCGCCGAAGGCCGGCCCATCCACCACTGCGATGACGGGCATCTCCAAGTCGAGCAGTTCGTCGAACCAGACGTGGAGACGGCGGATGCGCTCGCGATTGACGTGCGCGGGCCGCCGCTCGGAGGACAGCGACTTCAGGTCGCCGCCGGCGCAGAAGGCGCCGCCCGAGCCGGCGATGACCAGCGCCTTGGCGCCAGGCTCGTCGCGGAGCATCCTGAGGACCTCCTCGATCTCCCGGCGCATGTCGAGATCGAGAGCGTTGCGCTGCTCCGGCCGATGGAGGACGAGGCGCGCGATGTCATTCTCCACGGCGAATTGCAGAGTGGTGAAGGCGGTCACGACCGGCCCCCGAAGGTCCGCGAGATGATGTTCCTTTGGATCTCTGACGTGCCTTCGCCGATGACATAGACGAGTGCGTCGCGATGGAAGCGGGCGACGGGATATTCCTGCATGATGCCAGCGCCGCCGAGGATGCGGACGGCAGCCTCGGTGACGCGTACGGCGGCCTCGCTGGCGATGAGCTTCACCTTGGAAGCGGTCGCGGCGTCGATGGTGCCTTGATCGACGCGCCAGGCGCCGTAATAGACCATCCACTTGGCCGCATCGATGTCGGCGGCCATGTCCGCCAGCTTGTGGGCGATCGCCTGGTGGGCCAGGATCGGTTTGCCGCGCACAATACGGGTCTGGGCAAAGGAGAGGGCCGCATCGAAGGCACCGCGCGCCATGCCGAGACAGTTGGCGGCCACCCCCACCCGGTTTTCCGAGAGGGATTCCAGGACGATGCCGTATGAGCCGACGCTGTCGCCCAGCAGAGCCTCGTCGGGAACGAAGGCATCAGAGATGTGAATGAGGCCGGTCTCGGAGGCCCGGATGCCATCCTTCTTCAGCTTGTGGATGTCGAAGCCCGGATTGGGCAGATCAACGATGAACAGGCTGATGGCATCCGCCGTAGGTTCCGGCTTGGTTCGGGCAGCGACCACGAGGAAGTCGGCGATGGGTGCGTTGGTGATGTAGAGCTTCGCGCCGTTGAGGCGCCAGCCACCCTCCACCTTCTCGGCGCGCGTCTTCATGCTGCGCACGTCGGAGCCGCCGTCGGGCTCGGAAAGGCCAAAGCCACCAATCTTCTCCCCGGCGAGACCTGGCACGAAATAGCGTGCTTTCTGCTCGGCTGTCCCCGCACGCCAGATGGGCCAGAGCGCCAGATGGGTGTGCGCCGACCAGGACGAGGCGAACGCTTGGCACACCCGGCTCGTCTCTTCCCGGACGATGCAGTCGGAAATCTTGTCGAAGCCGGCGCCGCCGTCCGCCTCGGGATAGCGCACGCCGAGCAGGCCGAGCTCGGCCCACCGGCGGAACAGGTCGGGTGGAAAGGTCTCGTGCTCCTCGGCGCCCGCGACCAGCGGCGCAAGTTGCTCGGCGGCGAAGCGCGAAACAGTCTCGCGCACCATTTCGTGCTGCGTGGAAAACGCAAAATCCATCAGGCTCTTTCCTCCTCAGCGGTATGATTCCGCCCCCGCCTTTCGCTCTGATGATGGCGCCCGGCCGAGATCGTCAAGCCGCATAATTCTTCTAATTGAATAATATTCTGTCACTTGAATATTGATATGCCCACTTGGGCGGCCGTGTCAACAAACCGTTGTGCGGGAAGGCAAGAGGTGGCTCGATGCAGTCCGACGCCAGAGCCTTGCCTTGGGCTTGCCGGAGGCAGTACCCGAGGGTCGGCCACGTCCGGCTCCACGACCCGAGCCGGAAACCCGGTCTGAACCTCGAAGTGGGGTGTGGGGCTCATGCGAGGCGCAAGTTCCTCGAACTCGCAGATCCCAACCGAGCCCCCATGGCGGCGGCAACCGTGAAGGTGATCGATGCCATCTTCGAGATCGAGTGCGAGATCAACGGCAGGCCGCGCAGTAGCCGCAGACCATGACCGGCACCACGAACGCGGCAACGACGACCGTCCTTGCCCGGAGAGCGCGAGTGATCAGGAACAGGAAGTGGCCGGGGCCGAACCGAAACAGGCCGGCGGCCAATCCGATGAGGACAGCGCCTGTGGCTCCTGCTCCGCTCTGTTGGACCCGGCCCGCGGCCGTTGACGGTCATCCGGCTCTTGGCGAGGGCAAAGTCCCGCACACTGCGGCAGGAAATGGGGTCCTGCTCGTGCTGGAAGCGGAGAACCATCCGCTGACAGCCCCCTTGCGGGTCAGGCCGTGGGCCGCAATCACCGCGGCAAAGCGAACGCGGTTGCAGGCATGCGGAGTTGACGGCATGGCCGGACCATACGCCTCACGGATGGGCGGCCCCCTGATGATGGCCGAGATAGGCGCTCACCAACATCTCATCGGCCATGAAGCGAGGCCAGTCGCCCTCGATAACCTCGTGGGCGATCCGCCCGGTCGCCATCACATAGGCCCGGCTGGTTGCACTCGACGCGATGGCGATGTTCTGCTCCACTAGAATGATGCTCATGCCATCCGCGCGCAGCCGGCCGAGAACATCCAGGATGTCCTTCACCACTTTTGGGGCAAGGCCGGTGGAGGGCTCGTCCATCAACATGATGTCCGGCTGGAGGAGAAGCGCGCGGCCGATGGCGACCTGCTGTTGCTGGCCACCGCTGAGCAGGTCGCATCGTACGCTCAGCTTTTCGCCCACCGCCGGGAAGAGATCGACGATCCGCTCCAAGGTGAACACATGCCGGCGCCCCCGCCCAGCCCGCTCGGCCAGGGCCAGATTTTCCCGCACCGAGAGTTCGCCGAAGAGGTTCCGGTTCTCGAGCACCACGGCTAGGCCGAACCCGCTGCGCTGATGCGGCGGGATGCGGGTGATGTCCTCGCCGCCGAGTCGGATCTCGCCGTCCCGCGCGGGCAGGAGACCGGCCAGCGTGCGCACCAGCGTGGTCTTGCCGGCGCCGTTGGCACCCACCAGCCCGACCACTTCGCCCGTGCCGATGCTGATATCGATGCCCTTGAGGATCGTCAGCGCGCCGTAGCCGGCGCAAAGGCCTTTCACGCTCAACATCTCACACCCCCAGATAGGCCTCGCGCACGGCCGCATCCTCCTGGACCTCCGCCATGGTGCCGGAGGCGATGATCCGCCCGAAGTTGAGCACGTGGATGGCTTGCGCCACCCCCATCAACTCCATGTCGTGCGAGACGAGCAGGATGGCGATGCCTTCCTCCGCCAGGAGCTTCAGCTTGGTGATGAGCACCTCAATCTCGGTGGTGGTCAGGCCCGAGGACGGTTCGTCCAGCATCAAGAGCCGCGGCTGGCCCTGATAGGCCCGCGCCAGCTCCAGCAGGCGGCGCTGGCCGGCGGTCAGGAGCGGCGAGGGATGGTCGAAGACGGGGCCAAGATCGAAACGTTGAGCGGTCTCGTAGGCCCGCGCGCGCATCTCCGTCATCTCGCGACGCGCCGCGGGGAGGCCGGCAAGGCCGGCGAAGAAGCCCGAGCGGCCCGCCTTGAAGGCGCCCACCATCACGTTCTCCGCGACGGTCAGGCGCTCGAACACCTTCGGCGTCTGGAAGGTGCGCACCAGGCCGTCGAGGCTCCGCCGGCGCACGCTCTCGGCGCGGATGTTCCGGCCATCGAACAGCACCGCGCCCGACATGGGCATGAGAAAGCCCGAGATGATGTTGAACAAGGTCGTCTTGCCGGAGCCGTTGGGACCCATCAGTCCCGTAATGCCCACGGCCGGAACAGCGAAGCTCACGTCGTGAAGCACCTGGAAGCCGCCGAAGCGGTGGGCGATGGTCTTCAGCTCCAGCAACGGAGCATCGGGCGCGCTGGCGGCGACGCGGGAGGCAAGGTTCATGGCGTGGTCTCCCCGCGGGTGGCGCCGGACCTGCGCCTCACCAGCCCGGTCAGGTCGCGGCCGAGGCCCCACAGGCCATCCGGGAAGAACACCACGGACGCGACAAGCGCGAGCCCGAAGAGGACGCGGTGGATGTCGCCCAGCGTGCTGAGCAGTTCCGGCACGAGGCCGATGAACAGCGCCCCCACAATCACGCCGGCCGGAACCGAGGCGCCGCCGATGACCGGGACGAGCAGGAACAGGATCGACTTGTCCACGCCGAAGCTGTCCACGTTCACGAACCCCACATAATGGGCGAACAGGCTGCCCGACAGCGCGCCGAGCCCGCTCGACAGCATGAAGATCCAGAGTTTCAGCCGGGCATTGTCGATGGCCATCACCATGGCCGCATCCGGGGCGTCGCGCATGGCCTGCAGGGCGAGGCCGATGCGGCTGCCCATCAGATTGTGCATGGCGAGGATGGTGGCGAAGGCGATGGGCCAGACCAGATAGTAGAATTTTTCCGGCGTATCGAAGATGACTCCCCCCACCGCCAGCTTCGGCACGCCTGGCACGCCGAGCGTGCCGCCGGTGATGAAGTCTGCCTCGAAATAGATGTTGGTGCAGATGATGCCGAGCGCGAGAGTGGCGAGCGCCAGGAAATAGCCCGAAAGCCGCAGGATCGGCTGGCCGATGAGCGCGGCGATGGCCAGTGAAAGCACGATGCCGATGGCGATCCCCGCCGGCGCCGGCCAGCCCAGCCGCGCCGAGCAATAGGCGCTGGCGTAGCCGCCGATGCCATAGAATGCCGCCTGGCCGAGATTGACGATCCCGCCCTGCCCGAGAAGGAAGCCGACGCCGGCGCCGGCGATGGCATAGAGCCCGCAGAACACCAGGAGGTCTACGGCGTGGCGCTCCAGCACCATTGGCAGGATGAGGAACACACCGGCGGCGAGCGCGAGGACAGACAAGGCAGCCGCCGACGGGCGGGTGGTCCGCAGCCGTTGCGCAGACAGCTCGCCGGCAATGCCGGGCGGGGCCAGAGAGGTCTTGTTCGGCAGCATGGCTCAGCCTCCCTTGCGGCCGGCGCGGCCGAGGATTCCGTCCGGAACGAAGATCATGATGACGATGAGCAAGGTGAGGGCGACCGCATCCTTCATCCCGGACGAGACGAAGACGATGGACATCGCCTCCAGGATGCCGATGACGAGGCCGCCCACCAGCGCCCCGAGCGGATTGGAGAGGCCGCCAAGGATGGCCGCCGCAAACCCCTTCAACGTCAGCAGCGGCCCCATCTGGTAGCCGACGCCGATGAGCGGCGCGACGAGGAGGCCCGCCAGCGCCGCCAGCAGGCCGCCCAGGGCGAAGGTGGCGGTGCGCATGGCGCGGACATTGATGCCGGTGGTGGCGGCGCCATCGGGGTCGATGGAGGCCGCCATCATGGAGAGCCCCAGGTGGGTGTGCCGATAGAACAGGCGCAGCGCCAGGATCAGCGCGGCGGAGATGCCGATCACCCAGAGGGCATGCTCCCGGATGATGGCGCCGAACACCTCGTACACCTCGTCCCCGAGCGGCGGCAGCAGGTGCTCCTCCCGGCCGAACAGGTAGAGCACCCCGGCCGAGAAGGTGAAGCCCAGGCCCACCGTGAGCAGGAGGAAGGATTCCTCCCGCGCCCGCCGGGCGAACAGGGCGCGGATCGGGCCGAGCTCCACGAGGATGGCGATGGCCATCCCCGTGAGCGCGCCGGCCACGACGGCCAGCCAGAGCGGAAGGCCCCATATGGCAGCCGCAAACACGGCCGTGGCTGCGCCGACCACGGCGAGCTCGCCCTGCATCGCGTTGATGACATGGCTGCCCTTGAAGATGACGGCGATGCCGAGCCCGACCAGGGCATAGACGAAGCCGTTGGTGACACCGGCGAGCAGTGCCTGAGTGAAGAGCATCAAGGCCAAGGGACGTCCCCCGTATCTGGGTTCAGGAGCCGGCCTTGAACGGCAGGCGGACGAACTTGCCCTTGTCGAGCTTCGAGAAGACGTAGCTCTTCAGCGTCAGGCCCGTCAGGTCCTCCTGCGAGAAGTCGAACCGGGCCATGGCGCCCTCGAAGGGGCCGCGGATCGCCTCGCACAACGCTCCGGGCTGGGTGTCGGCCCCGAGCTTGGCGAGGCCGGCCGCCACCGCATTGAAGGCGTCCCAGGCGCTGGCTTCCATGGTCTTGGGCAACACCCCGTATTCCTTGCGGAAGGCCTCGACGAACGCGGCCTGGCCAGGGAGGGGGTCCTCCGCCACCAGGAACTCGGCGAAGACGATATTGTCGGCCGCGTCGCCCATGGCCTTCACATACTCATAGGTGGCGGTGCCGAGGGCCGACAGGAGCGGCGCGGTGAGGCGGATCTGCCGGGCATTGCGGAACGGCGTCGCCGAATTGCCGATGACGGCGACGGCGTCGGGAGCTGCGGCCTTCACCTTGGCGGCCTGGGTCGTGGCGTCGGTGGCGCCCACTTCCCATTTCTCCACCGCCACGATCTCCACCGGATAGTCGGGGCTCACCTCCCGGATCTTCGTCATCACGATGTTGCCGTAGGCGGAATCATGCAGGACGCCGAGCTTCTTCGCGCCCAGCGCCTTGGTCGCGACCTCGAGCAGGGCGCGGGCGTTGAGGTCCTGCGACGGCAGCATGTGGAACACGCAGCGCCGCGTCTTCTCCAGTGGCACGCCGAGGCCGGTGAAGGCCATGACGGGGATCTTGGCCGGATCGGCGACACCCCCGACCGCAAGGGTGGAGGCCGTAAGCGTCGGGCCGATGATGGCCTGCACCTTCTGGGAGAAGATCAGATTGTTCGCCTTGGTGACCGCGACATCCGGGCTCGACCCATCGTCCTCCATGATGAGCTGGATCTGACGGCCGTCGATGCCGCCTTTCTCATTGGCGAGCTTCACGGCCAATTGCAGCCCGTTGCGCTGCGGGATGCCGGCGCCTGCGCCGGGCCCGGTGGTCGACAGGATGGCGCCAATGCGGATGGGTTCCGCCGCCTCGACGACGGCGACCGTTCCTGCAAGAGCGAGGACGAGCGCTGGCACCGCCAGGAGCGCCCGGCGCGACACGGATTGCGTCATGTTCTTCCTCCCAGATTTTATGTTTGTTCGACACTTCAGAAACCGACGCGGTCACCTCCCTTGAGGGCGAGCATCGACCGTGCGTCGCTTGGGGTCGCGAGCATCGGTCGCCGGCTTGATCTCCGTCCGGAACGGCATGACCTTGGGATCGGGTGTCGGGCGACCGTCCCGCGCATTTCGGGCATGCAGGCGGAGGATGGCCGCGCCGGTCTTCACGCACCTTCTCCCTGGCCGGACTTGCGCACCGCGTCCTTCAGATGGTGCACGAGCCCGGCGCGCACCTGATCGGCGGCCTGCGGCGGCCAATGGCGGAACCCTTCTCCCGACTTCATGCCGAGCCGGCCCCGCGCAACGAGATCGCGCAGATAGGCCGAGGGAGCGGCATGGCGGCTGAGGGCGGGCAATATGGTCTCGTGGATGGCGAGGGTCAGGTCGGTGCCCACGAGGTCCGCATTCTCCAGCGGCCCCAGCACCGCCAGGCGCAGCCCGAAGCTGGCCTTGACCACCGTATCCACCGTCTCGGCATCGCAGACGCCCTCTTCCACGAGGGAGATGGCCTCGCGCCACAGCGCGTGCTGCAGCCGGTTCCCGACGAAGCCCGCCACGTCCCGACGCACATGGACCGGCTGCTTTCCCGCTGCTGCAAGGATGTCCATGGTGCGCGTGACGACGTCCGGCGTCGTGCGGTCCGTCCCGATCACCTCGACCAGCGGAACCAGATATGGCGGGTTCCACCAATGGGTGCCGAGCGCCCGCTCCGGCCGGGAAAGGTCGGCCATGATGCTGCCGATGGGGATGACGGAGGTGTTGGTGGCGAGAATTGCATGGGCCGGTGCACCGGCCTCGATTTCGGCGAACAGGGCGCGCTTGGCGTCGAGGTTCTCAGTCGCCGCCTCGATGACGAGGCCTGCGCCTGCCACGGCGTCCGCGAGCTTGTGGCAAGGCAGAACCCGCTGCGCGGCGGCGGGGTCCTGGCCGAGCGCGGAGAGGTTGGCACCGATGCGCGAGCGCAGGGACGCCAGCGCCTCGGGCATCGGGTCGAACACCCGGACCTCGTGCCCCCGTTCCGCGAACACCTGCGCGATGCCATGGCCCATGAGGCCGGCGCCGACAATGGTTGTGAGTGGCTGTGCGGTCATGCCCTTCTCCTCCTGCGTCCGCCGCAGGGTGCGACCCGTCCCGGCTGGATGCCGGAACAGGTCAGGTCGGGTGCGGTCTCAGAGGGGCGTGCCCGCCTCGATGCGGTAGGCCTGCTGGGGATCCTCGATGGCGACGAGGCGGATGATGCAGCCGTCGCCCCGATCCCAGTTCCAGGGGAAGAAAGCGAAGGTCACGCGCTTTCCGGTGACGGCATCGAGGTCGCCGCCGACGTTCTCGATGCCGAGAATGCCGTTGGTGAAGAGCTTGCGGTGGACCGGCTCCCACTCGGGGTGGTCCTCCTTCCAGTCCCGGCCGCCGGACCATGCCTTGTATTCCTCGGCGAGGTGGGGATGCAGGGGGCCGTTGCGGTGGGGGCCGATGGCGGTCGCCAGCGGATGGTCGTTGGCCTGGGTATCGTGGCCGACCACCTTCACCCGCTTCTCGACGAACCAGTCGCCGGCCGAGGCGACAAAACCGGGCGCGTAGCAGAAATACTCCGCATTGTCGTCGTAGAGCTTGTGCCATCCGGTGTTGACGATGACCACGTCACCCGGGCGCACATGCGCCCCGGCGGCCTTTTCAAGGTCCTCGCAGGTGATGGGCTCCCACTTCTTCTTCGGGATCGAGACGACGATCCCGGTGCCGAAGAAATGCGGCAACGGAACTTCATCGATGAAAGGCGTGCCTTCCACCACATGAGCCGGCGCATCGATGTGGGTCGTGTTGTGCATCGTGGTGGTGATGCGCTGGGTCAGGACACCCGATTTCGCCATGTAATGGATGCGATCGATCTGCACATCCTGGAAATACGGCCAGTTCGGAGACTGGAAACCAAATCGGTGTGAAAGATTATAGAATTTGAGGCCCATGTCGTTATGGAGATTCGACTGAAACTCGATGCCACGGATCGTGACAGTCATTCAACGCCTCCCAGCGTCTTACCCTCGGCGAGGGCGGATCTTTTCGTTGCTTCCGGGATATGGCGCGCAAAGGGGGTGGTCAAATGGAATGATACATGTGTACTGTAATGCGATACACATCCACGGAGCGGGCGATGTCGAAGGATGGAGCGGCCATCCGCGAAGGGGGCGGGATCCAGGTGATTGCTCGGGCGGCGGCCATCCTGCGGTCGCTGAAGAACCTACGTTCGGGGCTCAGCCTCGCGCAGATCGCAGGCCGGGTGGGTCTCCCGCGCTCGACCGTGCAGCGGATCGTCAACGCGCTTCTGGAGGAAGATCTCGTGATTTCCGCCGGTCCGGAGGGCGGCTATCGCCTCGGGCCGGAGATCCACGCGCTCTCCCGCTCGGGAAAGCTCGACATCGTGGAACTGGTGCGCCCCCACATCGTCGCGCTCTCCCAGGCGACAGGCGAGACGGTGGACTTCTCCGTACTGCGCGGGAGCGAGGTGCTGTTCCTCGACCAGGTGACGGGAACGCACCGGCTGCGGGCGGTCTCGGCGGTCGGGGACATTTTTCCGCTGACCAACACGGCTAACGGCAAATGTTGCCTCGCCCTGCTCGAACCCGAACGGGCGCGGACCCTCGTGCGCAAGGAGCTCCCGGGCACCAAGCGGCTCAACGCCGTGCTCGCGGAAATCGCCGAGGTGCGGCGCTCCGGCCTCGGCTTCAATCACGAGGAGCACACCGTCGGGATCAGCGCCGTCGGCGTCGGCTTTCGCGATGCCGCGGGCGGGATCTATTCGATCTCCATTCCCGTTCCCACCTCACGCTTCCAACTCGTGCGAGACGATGCGATCCATCATCTGCAGGCGCACAAGACCCAGATCATCGAAGAGTTGGGCGCCGGCAACAAAAATTTCCGCGTGGAGTGATTGTCGTGGATGCGAATATTTGAACAATAATCGGCCGCCCAGCGGCGCTCATGCACCGCCCGACCCGATCTGGTAGACCGGAATGCCGAGTTTGTGGGCCTTGCCGGCGAAATTGTCCTAGATGCCCCTGCCGGGGAAGATGATGACCCCGACGGGCATCACCGAGAACGTCTGATCGTTGTGCTTGAAGCGGGCGGCCTTGGCGTGCCGTGTCCAGTCCGGCTTGAAGGCCACCCGCGGTACCTCGCGGGCATCGGCCCAGCAGGCGGCGATCTTCTCCGCGCCCTTGGGTTCGTGCGCAACCGGGCGATAGAAGCAGCGAGGACGGAAGCGCAGGCTTCCGGTTTCGTGCAAAGCCGTGATGCCGCGGTTCCGCAGATACGCCTCACACACCATGCGCTACAATTGCAGAGCGATCGAGCAGACCAGCCGCGTCGCCAAGCCGCGCATCGCTGGCCGGAACGTTGGAACAAAGGGCGGTAACCAAGGGTCCCGAAACCGACCTAAAGTGCATGGCGCGCCGGGGAAGATTCGAACTCCCGACCCCCAGATTCGTAGTCGGAATAAGGTATTGGAAAGACTTTCCCGGTTTCCCCAAAATATTGTCCGAGGCGGGGAACTGCCTCGGACCTTTCATTCTCCCGTCACCTCGGTCTTTCGAGCCGATCGAGGCGCTGGATTACCGCCTGGAAGCGCTCATCAAGGCGGATTGATCGATCCAATACCTCCGTCTGCCGCACCATCTGCGCCTCCACCAGCACCAGCCGCTTGTCGAAGGCGGCATAGGTGAGGAACAGGCCGGCGATCATGCCAAGGCCGGTCAGGACGTGCCCGAGATTGATGGTGCGGTCGAAGCGGAAGGTGTGGCTGCTCCCCTCGCTCAGCTCGGAGCGGATGATTTCGCGCAGCTCGTCCTCTTCCATTTGTACGGCCGCCGCCTGTATTTCCGTCGTCGGCATGTCACCCGCCCCGCCTGCTGGTGATGATGGAGGCGACCTTCTCGATGGAGCGGCCGCCGACATAGGTGGTGACGATGGCGCCCGCCCACTCTGCGGCAACGCCGCGAATCGGGTCCGTGGTTCCGAGTCCGAGCACGATGTCCCAGACGATGACCTTCCAAAGGAAGATCGCCACCGGCAACGCGAGCAGTGGGCGGATCATCGCCGTGTACCACCGCCCCTGCTCCGCGATGATGATCGCCTTCGCCTGCTCCTGCGCTTGGACCTCGGCCCGGATAACCTCAATGGACTGCTGCGTCCGCAGCCGCTCGCGCTCCGTCTCATTGTCGGCGCGCTTCTCCAGGTGGCCCAGCACCTTGTCCAGCACGCCGCCGGAGAGGAACTTGAGCAGGATTCCGAGCAGCCAAGACATCACGCCGGCCCCGCATCGCGGCCATCGCGCACATTGGCGACGGCGGCCTTCTCGGTGTTGCGGGCGTTCAAATAGAGTGCGGCGGCCACGCCCACGGCGGCGCCGACATAGACCCACATCGGCACGCTGCTGGCGAGAGACCCGACATAGCCCAGCGCCGTGTCGATCTGCTGGACCACGCCGACCACGAACGCGCCGACGCCACCCAGCACCGCCGTGACGCGGGTCCGGAACGCGCTCTTTGCTACCGCGTCGCCGTGCTCGCGCAGGGTGGAAGCAGTGGTGGTCGACCGGCTCTCGCTAACCTGCGCGTTCGGCCCCACCACGAGGGCCGCAAGCGTGTCGGGGTCGACCCACGCCCGATCTTTCGAGGCGGTTACCGGCAATCCCACCGCCTCCTGGAATTTGCGCAGCGCTTCCGCCGTGTTCGGCCCCCAGAAGCCATCCACGCGGCCCACGCTGAAATACTTTTTGGCACGAAGCAGCTTCTGGATCTCGCGGATCTCATCCTCCGACAGCCCATCTGTCGGATCGATGGTGACGGGTTCGACGGGAGCATTCGGTTCCGGCGCGGGGGCGGGCGGCGCCGGGGCAGCGTCGGCGGGGACAGCGCCAGCCTCCCACCCGAGCCGCTTGATGGCCGCCTTCACGCGGCGCAGCGCCGCCATCTGCTCCTCATATCCGTTCGGAATCTGGCTTGTGCGGGCGGTCCCCACATTGATGATGCGGGCAATAGACAGCGTGTCGCCCTTGTCGGCATAGGCGTTCAACTTGCCGTCCTGCCACTCATAGAGGGAGGGCAGCAGGATATAGCGCGGATCGAGGAGCAGATCGGGATCGGCCACCAGATCGACGCCGGCCCGCTTCCCGTACTTCCGGTAGGCGGCCTTTCCGGTCGTCTGAAGCGGCCCGCGCCCGCGATAGCGGAAACCATCCCCGGTCTCCGGCCCGCCGTTGCCCATGCGGCCGCCATACCAGCGGTTGAACAGCGCTTCGGGCTTTCCGGCATATGACACCATCTCGGCCTTCGAGCCGAACTGATTGTGCCCGTTGCCTCGGTCCCACTGATCGGAGAGGTTCTTTCGCGTATAGGCAGCGCTCTCCACCAGCACCGAGAAGCCACCGGTCTCCGATAGGCACCGCGCCAGGAACTGCGCCGCGCGCTCCGGCGTATTGATCTCGAACTGCGCAAAGAGCGCATCGCCCACCTGATCGAACGCTTCGATGTAGGGTGCCTTCGCCTTCGGCGCGACGGCTCGGACGACATCAACGATACGAGCCATGGCGGCCTCTCCTTTGCCGCCAGAAGGCGCGATGGAGAGGACCGCCGCAACGCACCGTCAGAGCGCGAGAATGCTGGCGCGCAGGCCGTCGAATATACGACTTGCGTAATATTCATTGCCGTAAGGGGATGACGGATGCACACCATCGGGTCCGGTGACGAAGTCCGAATTGCCGCTTCCTGTTTCCGACCCCACCTTGCCCGTACCCGTACATAGTGGCGCAGGCCCAAACCGACCATTCGCGCCGGAGCTGTTGTTCCAGGCTCCACGTGTCAAATCAAGATTAACCCAAGGACCGGAAATGCCCTGCAAAGCAGCGTAAAGCAGATCCTGCTTGCTCTGCGAAGATCCGAAGTAGCTGGTGAGCGGCGTCCAGACGCCGATATTAGCGATGACCGCACCCGGAAGCGCGGCGCGAACTTGCGCAAAACAGGAGGCAGCAGCGGCCTGAAGGCCGACTGTACCGTCGTTCAGGCCTCCGCCGAAGAGAGCCAGGTCCGGGTTCGTCTGCCGGAGCACGTCGAGCCGGCCAGCCGCCTGGAATGTCACTGCTCCGGTGCCTCCGGTGATGTATCCTGATCCACCACCCGGCGAGATCGAAAGGCAGGGGATACTGTCTTTGGAGAGCAATGCCAAAATGGCATCTCCATAGGGACCCATCTGGAGCATGGGAGCGGTGCCTTGCCCATAGCTATCCGTCAGGGCGGCCACTCGAATTTCGCCGTCCAGGTCGATCGGCGCGACAGACCCGGTGGGCTCATGCGCGACACCACAGAAGCCGAAGGATCGACCGTAGCAAACGATCTTCTGGCCACTGATACGAGCGGGGAAAGTAATGCCGAGACGAACGGTGGCATAGCCGGAAGACGAGGTAAGGACGTAGTTTGCAGCCGCCAGTTCACCGTCCACGAAAATGGTCCACGTCCCGCCTGCCCGATCAAGCAGCTCGAAGACAGTTCCCTCCGCCTTGAATGCCACCAGCACCTCGTTGATGCCGTTGGTGCCTGAGACGCGGGTGCCGTAATACGGTACACCACCAGTTGTGAATAGCGTGCTCCATCCGGGAAGATCGTGGACCGAGAAGGCGATGCCCGCATTTGCCGCGAAGCGCTTCTCGACAGCGCCCGCGATGATCGACGTACCAACGCCAGATGCGGCTGGCGCCGTCTGGCTCAATGTCGGCGGAGATGCCATCGCAACCGGCACTCGGCCAGATGCGGAGCGGAAGGCGGTCTTCAGGCGCGCCAAGGGCAACACCGGGTCGATCACCCGGCCGAGCGGCACACGCACGTCGTCGCCGAACTTATCGTGGCCGGTCAGATAGGCCGCATCGCCCACGGGCAAGTTGATCACGTCGCGCATCGCACCCTCCGTCTGACGCGACGGTAGGGGCCGGGCGGAGGGGTGCAACGCACCGCGAGATCATCAGTTGCAGCTAGCGCGACGACGCCGCCTTACAGTAGGCTCGGCCTCATGCAATCTGGGGCCATAAAATGGTGTCATTCACAATCGACCTGGACGAAGCCACGGGCGCCGCTGTCGAACGCGTCGCTACGGAGCGAGGCGGGCATCCATCAGATGTGATCGCTGAGGCTGTGCGGTTCTGGCTGATCTGCCAAGGCCAGATCACTCCAGCGCCAGATACCGACGAATGGGGCAACAAGGAATCTCCCTATCCATAGGTCAAACTGCTGCGACGCTCGGAGCCTGCCAGCCGGTCCCGTTCCACTCGACGTTCTTTCCAAGATCTGTGTCAAAAACCTCGAAGCCGCGGTCGGTGGTGGTATTCAGACTGAGGGCCGTGCGCTGCGCCGTCGTCATGGCGACACCCGTCCGCAGCGGGCGCCACCCCGTGTTGCTGCCGTTCCCGAACTTCAGATAGGCGGCTGTGCTCCCCGTAGGGTCCTGGCGTAGAAACAGGTCACCGCCATTGCCCATAATGGCCCCTTCGGGGAACCCCGCGCCAGCCTTGATCGTCCGATAGTTCTCGGCGACGCCGTCCGTGGTGCGCAACGTCAGTTCTCCGGTCTGGCCCACCTTGAACAGCGTCGTGGCGTCGCCCTTCTTGATGGCCACAGCACCATTCGCGTCGCCCTCCAAGGACACCGTATTGGCGTCGTCGTCCGCGAGGCGCCACGTCAGCTTGCCAAGGTCCGAAATCCTGAACTGCACCCAGTTGCCAACCGCAGCCACCAATGACCGCAGCACATCAACCCACCGGGCCGAGTCCTCGGTCTGGAATTGCAATCCGGCTTCCATCGAGCCGACCACGGCATTCTGCACGAGACCGATGCGTGTACCGGTGCGGCTGTTCAGAACGCCGCATTGCGTGGTGATACGGTAAAGGACTGGGGTCCCGTCCCCGATGGGTCCGAACCACGTCGTCGCGCTTTCGAACTGGCAACAGAAGCCCGCTCCCTCGACCGTCCCCACGTCGATGCCGAAGCCGGACAAAGAGTTTTGCGGGCCTGTATTGGGGCCGCCCTGACGCCCATTGACCACGAAGCCGGCCATCTCGCCGGTCTGCGCCAACGTGCTATCCCGCCAGTTGATCTTCGAGATGTTGATTTCGAAGGCGTTGTCGCCGGTCCCGGACAGGTCCGTGCCTGAACCTTCGACATTGACGTTTAGAGCGCGCGCCACGCGGCGGATCGTGGGATGCGGACCGCCGAGCGTGAAATCCTCAACGAAGCTCGGATAGATGCCGGATTCGTTGTTGAAGAGGTATCGATCGGTGTAGCCATCGAATCGTCGTGGGACGAGATCGTGCGGCTTCGAGGGCGTGAACCACCAACCGACGGAATTGTCGCCAGGGAACACAATAGTGCCGCCGCCCCGCGCCGCCAACATGACCTCTGCGGCGGACAAGATACCCGCGTTGAATGCCTCGTTGGAGCGCCCAAGCTTACCGCCAAGGTGTCCGAACGGAACGACGCCATTATTGATGAAAAGGTTGAACCAGGTGCCTGCCGCATCCTGAATCGCCATCGGGCCATCGCTGGTGCCCCGCATGTAGAGAGCACCGGATCCCTGATCTCCCGCCTCATAGAAACCATCCACGCGGAACACGCGGAAGGGGATGGTGAATGTGGGGATCTCGCCACGGGTGATGTCGAGGGCGAGATAGTCCCCGTCGGCCAGCGCGACAGCGATGTCTGCCAGCGCCGGGTCGGTCAGCAGGGAACCCCGCAGCGTTGCCCGCGTCTCGCGCCGCAGCACCTTCGTGCCGACGCCTGACGCCTGGAGCAGCAGCAGCTCGTCGTCATCGTCGGCTGCGGCTGCGGCGGGATAGGTGTCAATGCGCTTGCCCACGGGCTCCTCCGTCTTCGCCGCCATCAGGCGAGGAGGACCGAGGCGCCGCAACGCACTCACCGGCGCGGCTGCTGCTCCGGCACTCCGAACAGGCCGTTGACGCCGGCTTCCGCCGCATCGAACAGGCCGCGCAGATAGAAGAGATTCTGCATGGCCATCAGGGTGCGCACCTTGTGAGTGTCGCTCGCGGCCCACTCGCCCGACGCGGCCGAACCCGTCACCCGCGACAGGGCGTCGATCTTTCCCGCCGTCGGCCCGATCAGCTGGTCGAGCACTGAGCGCGAGGCGAAGCGCGACAGCGGCTTGTCGGCGCCGATGGCCCGGTACAGGTCCACCGATCCGCGCGTGGTCTTCGCCGCCAGGGCGTTGCCCTCCTCCAGCCACCCGAGGATCCCGGAGCGCGAGATGCCTTCCTTGACCCAATCCTGCGGGCGGTCGCTGGTCTCCCGGCCCGAGGCGATGGAATAGAGCTTGTAGCCCACCATGCCGAGCGCCACCGCCGTGATGGCGCCCTGGAGTGCCTCAGCGTCCCGGCGCTGAAGGTTGGCGATCAGGGTGCGCTCGGTGCTGGAGGCGACGAAGGTCTTGAACTGGCCGATGACGGACAACAGCGGGTTCGACAGCCACAGCGGCTTTTCCTGCCCCGGCGTCACGATGGCGATATCGGCCTCGCGCGCTACGGCCCCCTCGAACGCCGCCCGTGCCGACTGGTCCGCCCAATCCGCCGTATTCGGTAGGTGCACGCCGTCCACCACCTGCCCGCCGACCTCGAACTCGCCCCAGATCTTCGCCGCCATCTGCGCATCGATGCCCGAGGCGGCAAGGTTCGTCACCTGCCGCGGCTTGGCCTTGCCCTCCGACACCGCCTTCGCGGCGCGCAGGATCTCATTGCCCGAGACGATGGCGGCTGTGGTCTTGCCCCAATCGGTCCACGGCGCTTGCAGGTTCACCACCTGGAGCTTGTCGGCGCCCCACCGCAGCCCGCGCTCGACGCGCGTGTGAGGCCGGTAGAGGTCGGTGATCTCCGCCATGCCGTGCATCCGGCCCGCCAGCACCATCTCGGTGGCGATACCCATGGCCCGGTACTGCCCCGCCGCCTGCCGCCATGGCGAGCCCTCCGACCGGTCCGCCAGCGACTGGAAGAACGGCGTCCAGCCGTCTCGCATCACGGTCATGAAGCCATGCCGGAACACCGGACCGGCGATATCCGACACCGAGGACAGCACCGTGCCGCCCATGGAGGTCAGCACGTTGAACGATTTCACCGCGTTGCCGATGCGCCCGGCCGCCTGCATCACCGAGTCGCTGGAGATCCCATAGGTGCTGCGGATGCGGTCGCGCATGGCCGCGATGTCGCGGATGGCGCCCTTGCGCTGCGTCTCGATCTCCCGGCGCGCCTTGTCGTTCGGGGCCGCCAGCGCCGCCGCATTGGCGTCCTCATCGATGGCCTTGAACACATAGGTCATGTCCACGTCGCCATAGCGTTCCGTCAGCAGCACGTCCGGCACGATAGTGCGCAGGTGCGTGGCCGCCACGTCCTCGGCGTCGCTCACCAGGAAGTCCTCGATCGTCTCGTCGGGGATCATGAAATCGCGCGCCGCCAGAGGCCCGCGCGGCGGCGGACCTTCACCCCCGGCACCGATCCGCGGCCCGCCCGAGGGGGCATCATAGGGCAGGCGCCCGTCCGGCGAGCCGAGGATGCGGTTGGTGATTTCCGACGCCTTGGCCGCCAGCTCCTGCTCGGACAGCCCCCGCTCGGACGCGAGGATCTTGCGCACCGCCGAATCCACCGCCGCGTCGGCCCCGCCCAGGCGCGGCGCGCCCGGCGCGCGGCCGGCCTCCGCCTTCGCCCGCTGCCGCAGCGCCGACATGGCTTCGGCCGTGCTCTTGCCCTCCCAGGCGCCAAGCTCGTCCTCGATGCGCTTGCGGGCGAGGTTCACCCGCGCCTCGGCGTCGCGCTGGAACGTCTCCACCAGTCCTTGCAGGCGGTCGAGCCGGTCCATGCGGTCGTTCAGGATGCCGAGGCGCCCGCGGTTCGCGTTGACGCCGATATCGGCCTCGCCCGCCCGGATCGCGTCCTTGCCGGCGCGCGCCTCCAGCCGGCCCGCATCCGCCTGTGCGCGGCCGATCAGATCGCGCAGCTTCTGGATCGCCGCCCGCTCGCCGGCAAGCATCCCCTCCACCTGGTCGGCGCGGCCCGCCGCCGGCACCGTGGCGCCCGCCGCCTCCATCTCGCCGAGAATGCGATCAAGATCCGCGAGAGAGACAGCACCACCACCGGCCGCCTGCTGCTCACCGCGCAGCATCTTCGCCACGTCGGCGATGGTCTGCGGCATGGCCGCGCCGGCCCGGTTCAGCGCCTCCTCCCACACCGTCGCCATCTGGCTCGCACGAGCCTTCGCCTCATCCACCCGCGTTTCGCGCCACCACCACGGATCTTCGCCGCGCACCGCGGCGTCGATCCAGTCGAGCACCTCGTTCGGCGTCGGCCGCTCGGTGAGCGTGCCGCCGGAGGCTTCCACCAGCCTCTCGCCCCAATCGTCCGCAGACCGGCCGCCGGAGGAGACGAGGCCCGGCTTCGTGCTGCGCGCCCCGCCGAGCGCTTGCATGACCTCGCCGCCATCATCCGCGATGCCGCCGCCGCGCACGATGTAATCGAGGAACGATGGCGCCTTGTAGGGCTTGCGCTGGCCCACCAGCATCTGCGCCGCGATCCGTGTCTCGCCGGTGAGGATGGCCCGCAACTCCCGCTGCTCGGCCGCCTGCACCTGCGCTTCGGTCACCGGCCGGTCCGCCCGGCGCAGGTCCTTCAGCTCGCCCTCCAGATTCAGGATGCGATCGCGCAGCACCGGATCGGCGATCTCCCCCTTCATGGCGCCGACGAATTCTTCGAGGTCGCTGATCTCCTGCGCCACCAGCGCTTGCCGCTCCTCCAGCACGCCGGCCCGGCGCTCGGTGCGGCCCACCTCCATCGCGCGCTCGGACAGCGCGGCGTCGAGCTTCTGCATGCGGGCGTCGAGCCGGCGGGCCTGCGCCTCCATCCGACGAATTGCCTTCTCGGCGGCCTGCTTGTCCTCCCACAGGCCGGCGAGGCGCTGCTGCGCCGCCGCCTTGCGCTCCTGGTCCGCGCCGAGCCAGCCGGTCACCCGCCGCACGAATTCATCGCGCCGCCCGGCGATCTGCCCCTTGTCGTAGACGCGCTGGAAATAGGATTCCGCCGTCTCCACGCCAACGTCCTCGGGCAGGAGGCCGGCCTTGATGGCGCGCTCCTTCCACGGCGTGAACACCTTCGCGCGCAGGAATTGCGCGGCCTGCGCCACCTCCGGAACCTCGTGCTGGTCGCCGCGGCGCATGGCCCGGCCGATCTCCATGTTGAAGTCCTCTCGCGTCATCGCCCCCGGCGCCGCCCGGCCGGTCACATCCTCGAGGAAGGCGCGCGCGTTCGGCGCGGTCACCGACCGGTTGAAGCGCATCTGTGAGAACAGGCGGTCCAACTCGTCCGAGACGGCAACCCGGGCCTGCGCGACCTGCATGCGCGCCAGGCGGTCGAGCGCCGGCCCCTGCGTCGTGGCGATACCGGCGCGGTTCTCCACGAACTGGAGCGCCGTTTCGGCAAGATCCGCCGCCGCCCGGCGCACCGCCGGGAATGGTGACGATAGGGCGCGCAGGGTGGGCGACATCTTCATGACGCCGGGCACCCGGTCGAGCCCGAACCGCTCAAGGGTGAGGGCGCGCGTGTCGGCCACGGCCGCCCCGGCCGCGGCAGGTGCGCCGACCTCGCGCGGCGGCGGCTCCACCGCCAGCATGCGGTCCATCACACCGCGGATGTCGTCCGGGATCGGCTCGCCCAGGTCCGATACGGCGCGGTAGATGGCCGTCAGCCACTCCTTGAACTGCTCGAACACGCGGGCGAGGCCGGTGCTCGGCGCCTTGCCATCCCGCAGGTATTGCTCAAAGCCCTGTGCCCACTTCTCCTGCTCGGCCCGGCCGATCTTCGAGGCATCGTCTACACCGAGCCAGCGCAGGGCCACATCCAGGTCCGCCTTCACCGCAGGCGACACCTCGGCGTCGCGCACCAGCTCCGACAGCCATAGGTGCCCGCTCTCGTGCATGAAGGTGGAGGCGTCGCGGCCCTGGAACAGCTCAATGACGGCGCGGTTGTCGGCCAGCGTGATGGCGCCGCGAGGAGCGCCGTCCTTCGCCTGATAGAGCTTCTCTCCCGAATAGGCGGAGAACACCCGGTCCGGCCGCAGCACCACCACCTGATCGGCGCCGTCGTGCTCCATCAGCCCGCGCACGACGATGGTGTCGTAGCCGTGCTGCTGCCCATAGCGCACCGCCGCGCTCAGGGCGCCGCTGGAGCGCATCACGCGCCGCGAGCGCTCCACCATGGCGGAAATATCGGCATCCGTGGCGTCCGGAATCACATCGCGGGCCGCCCGCGCTGCCTCTGTCTGCATGTCCGCCTGCGCAATCTGGTCTGCCAGGCGCTGGCGGGAATGCGCGTCGAGCTGGGTCACCGGAATCCAGCTCCCTTCGGCGCCCCGCCCCTGCCGGTCGCTGTTCGCGGCGTGCAGCAGGTCGATGAACTCTGGATCGCTGCGGATCATCTCCGGCAGGTCGAGCACCTTGAACCGGCCGGGATCGACCTTCACCTTGAAGATGCGCGGGCCGGCGCCCTCGGCGGCGCCGGTGCCCGACGCATAGGTGGCCGCCATACCCGGCGACGGGGCGAGGAACAGGCCGCGCTCGTCCGGCGGCGTGTGGGGATTGGTGCCGTTCTCCGGGTCGAAGCGCTCGAAATCCGTCGTTGCCTCGGTGCCGTGGTAAAGGGTCCATTCCTTCGCACCGGTGTCCATGCGAACCGGGCCGCGCGATTCCCCGCGCGCCGCAGCGGCCGGCGCCGGCGCCTTCACCTCGGTGCTGACCCCGGCCGCCTTCAGCCGGTCGAGCCAGGATTGCGGCAGGCTGTCCGGCCCCAGAACCTCCGGCGCCTCGGCCGACCGGATGTCGATGCCTTCCTTCTGGTAGAGGTCGAACGCTTCCGCCGGATCCAGCCCAAGGCGACGCGCCCGGGTGTCGTACCGGGCCGCGAGAATGTCCGCGCTCGCCGCCGCCTTGTCCTCCGGCACGCCGGCCGCCGTCAACTGACGCAGCACATCCTCGCGCACCAGGCCGGCCGCCGGATTCGGCACCGGCGCCGCGGGATCGGAGAACGGCGCCCGCGCCCCGTCTAGCGTCCGCTCCAGCGCCCGCCGCTCCGCCAACCCGACCAGCGCCGCCGCGCCACCGCCGAGCAGTCCGCCCAAGATGGCGCCCGAAGCGATATTGACCCCCGATTCCGCCAGCGTGCGCGTCTCCTGCGCCCCCTGAAGCGCGGCTTCCTGAAGCGCCACCGCCCCGGCCGCCGCCGTGCCGACGGACAAGGCCGACCGCAGCGCGGACAGTCCACGCGCGCCGCGCACCAGGGCTCCGCCGGGCAGGAATGTGGTCGGGCTGATGAGGCCGGCGCCGATTCCCATCACGGTCCCGGTCCAGCCGGCCGCATCGATGGTGCGGTCATCCTCGCGCTCGCGATCGATGCGGGCACGGATCGCCTGCGTCTCCGCCTCGGACCGCGAATTCCAGAAGTTCCGGTCAAACTGCTGCTGGTAGAGCGTGCCCTTGAACGCCGGGTCCTGGAACACGTCATAGCCCGGCTCGGGCTCGAAGGTTGGCCGGGTCAGCCAGTCGGCGACGTTCCACACATCGTTGTCGGAGCGGAAGGCGGCGGCGGCCACCTGCCCCAGGGACGGGTCCGGCCGCTCGGGAGCGGGCTGGAAGGGCTCGGCGGGAGCGAGGGCGAAGGTATCGGAGCTGGGGCGCGTGGGCATGCGGCGAGGGTGTCACCCCCCGCCACCGCCGCAACGCACCTCAGCGCAAGGGTTCGCCGGTGATCACGTTGACCTTGTTCGGATCGCCGGACAGGTTGCGCGCCATGCGGCTCCAGACATCGCCGCGGCGGCCGAGGGCTTCCCGTTCGGCCTGCACCTTGGACGGGTCGAAGAACACGCGGCTCGGCTTCCCATCCGCCTCGCGCAGCACATCCAGCGTGCCGTCCTTCTTCGCATAGACCATCCCGTAGGACGCCGCCCGGCCCGCCGCGATGTCCCCCGCCGTCTCGCGGTCCGACACGAGCGACCATTGCGCTGGCGCGCCGGCCGGGAACTTTGTGGCCACCAGCTCGCGCATCTGCTCGCCGATATAGGCCTTCGACCCGCCCACCGCCGGATATTCCGGCCGGACCTCCGGCGGATGCTTCATCAACCGCCCGCCGTTGGCCTCGCTGGCCCCCCACACCTGCTTGATGCGCTCCAGCGCCTGCTTTGCGGCCAGATCCTTGTCGCCGATGGACTTGTACCGCTCGGAAAAGACCGAGAGATAATCCTGATAGAAGGCGTCCCGGACATTCGGATGGATGCCGGGATCGCGGGCCTCCAGCTCTGCCGCAAAACCCCAGACCGCCGCCTGCCCGAAGAACCGCGTGGCCCGGCCGAGGGTCGTATTCCCGCCAGCACCGCCGATCTCGCCCAGCACCTCCTCCACCTTCGGCGCCACCTTGTGCACCTCCGCCGCGCGGACCTTGCGCACCGCTTCCATGGACGGGTCCTGCACCTTGCGCATGAACTCCACGGCCTCCTGCGAGGTCATGTAGGGCGCCGCAGCCTGCCAGTCCTGGAGCCGGTCGAGTGCCGCGGTGCCGAACGCCTTGGCGAAGCCGGCCGGATCCGCGGCCCACATCTTGTCGTAGGAGGCCAGCGCCGCGCTCATCTTCCCGTAATCGTTCGAGCGCACCATTCCGGCGAGGGCATCCTTCACGGGATCGAGCGACATGGTGGCGGCATAGGTGGCCGGATCGAGCGCCTCCATGGTGGTGAGCAGCGCCGGGTTCTGCCGCAGCGCCCCGGCGAAAGACGCCGCCTCGCTCGGCTGGAGCGCCGGCACAGCCTCGCGGCCGAGATTGCCCGCCACGATGCGGGCATCCTTCGCCCGCGCCGTCATCCCCGCAGCGACCTGATCTACCGGCGCGGCCCAGACAATGGCCTTCGGCCCCTGCGTCCAGCCGGCATCGATGCCGCGCCCCATGGGGTCCTTCTGCTCACGCGCCGCCGTCTGCGCCTGCATCTCCTCATAGTCCTTGAGCATCTGCTGCGCGCCCGGCGCACCGGCGGCGGCCTCCTCGGCGAGGCTGGCATGCAAAGCGTTCTGCTGGTCCGGCGACAGGGAGTCGAGCGCGCCGCGGATCTGCGCCTTGTCGAACAGCTCTCGGCCCTGCTGGCGCTGCTGCGGCGTCAGGTACGGCGCCACGCTCTGCATCCAGGCGGCGTCGTCCGGCAGCAGGCCCCACCGGCCCACCGTCTCGCTGGCGCGGGCGTGGAACGCCGTCCATGCCTTGCGCGCGCCCTCCTGCTGGCCCTGGAGGAAGGCCGGCGGCGGAGATGACGTGCGATCGGGAACGGGATCGACGGCGCCTGCACCCATGCGGCGCGCCCATTCCTGATCCGGACCCTCGATGCCGAACCGCTCGCCGCCGTGAGCCGCGACGCCTGGGCCGCCGTTGAAGCCGACCGTGCCGCTGGCGTTGCCCGTCGCGAACCTGCCGACGTTCGATCCGGCAAGCGCGTTGGTGATTGCCCCGTCATAGCGCGCCGCCACGCCCGCATCCGTCGAGAACTGCGCCGTGCGCTGGTGCGTGACCTGTGGGAAATAGTCCCCGGTCATGGTCTGCGCCAGCGTCTGCCCGCGCGCCGCCGCGCGGTTCATGATGGTCTCGATGAACGCCTGCTGCGCCGCTGGCCCCTGGCCCCCGACCTCCGCCTGGGTGAGCGCGGCAAGGCGCGCCTTCACCGCCGGGTCCTGAAGCTCCTCGCCGAAGCCCGCGCGGGCCGTCGCGAGGGCCGGTACCTTCGGGACATCGCCGAGCGAAGCACTGGGCCACTGCCGCGTCGGCGTGGAGATCATGCCGCGCATGCCGCGGTTGAATTCCGCCGCCGCCCGCAGCCGCGCCGCGCCGCCGGGATCGCCGAGTCCCTCCAGCCGTTTCGCCATGCTCTCGGCGTCATCATCGAGACCGCCGACGCCCTGACGAAGCGCAGCAATCGTGGGCTCGGCGAGCGTGCGTACCTCACGGACATCCTCGCGCCGCCATGCCTCGCGCTTCGCGATCTGGCCGCCGGCCTGCGAGAGATATTGGTTGCGCTCCGCCTCGGTCAGGTTCAGGCCGGGATCGCGAAGCTGAGTCTCGATGGTGCGATAGGCTTCCTCGTAGCCCTTCTCCTGATAGACGCGATCTGCCAGCCCGAGAAATGTTTCGGCCTTGTGCCGGGCCTCGCCGCGCGACATCTGATCATCGACGACGGCCGGGTTGTAGCCCCATTGCGGGTTGGCCTGAAGCTCGCCGTAGAGCGCCTTCTGGTCCGCCATGAGCGACAGGTATTCCGGCGTGCTGGTGCCGCCCTGCCGCGCCAGGGCCGACATCTTGTCGTCGTTCGCCTTGACGCGCGTCTCCAGCGCGACCTTCGCGTTGCCGAGATCGACCTGCTGCTTCTCCCGCGACATGCCGATGAAGTGCTGGGTTCGCCCCTTTTCGGCCATGGCGCGCACCGAGGCCTTCAGGATCGGGTCTTTCTCCCGCGCCACCAGCTCGGTGCCGTAGGCCTTGGCCATGCCGTCGAAACGCACCGGGTCGTTCGGCGACTGCTGGCGCAGCTCCAGGAACTTGCGATCCATCTCGCCGTCGAGCTGCGCCAGGTAGGAGGAGCGGGCCGCGCGAGTGTAGACCTCGCCCAAACGGCCGAACGCCGGGCCGGACACCATCACGAGGTTGCCGTTCGCGTCGCGCCCCACCGATTCCGCGCCGGCCGCCATGGCCTGCTCCTCGGCGATGGGCGCCACTGCATCGGCCAGATTGCCCGCCGCCCGCGCGAACATGGCGTAGGGCGCGGCGATGTCGGCCGGGGAGATGCCGGAGCGCGGGCCTTCGGTCAGCGCCAGGCGGCGGGGATATTCGGGAAGATCGACCATGCGGCGAGGCTGACACCATCGGCCGGCCCCGCAACGCACTTACGATGTGACGCTACTGCGAAATCCGTTGCGCCCTCGGCGCCGCAGGCTTAGCAGCCGCGCACATCGCGTCGTGCTCCGACTTTCGCTTCAGCAAAAAACCACGCTGGGCCATGCAAGATTCCGTGGTCGCCGAATTTACCTGCATCGCGGTGGCTACACCTGCTAACCCACCAGTATTTGCCGAAGCAGCCGCCGCATTCGCGCTTCCGAGGTTGACGCAAACGGCCTTTGCCTGCTCGAATTCTGGCAGCAATTCCGGGTGTTCAGATGCTCTTTTACAATCCACGCGCCCCCAGGTCATGGGGTCATCCGGATTTCCACCATCCGTGACGCACCCGCAAAGCCCGACCACCATTGCTATTGCGAGGATGGTTTTATTCGTCATCCCGACCCCCATATTGCCCGTCGGAATAGAAGCACACCGGCAGGCAGATGGGGAGCCTATCGCGCGATCAGTACCAAGACGAACCTCCCGATGCGCCCTACCCCGCGTAGCCGATCTTCGCCATGCCGGTGACCGCATCGAGACCGCCGCCGTACAGCGCCATGTTCGCGGACGCGCGCCGAAACTGCGCCTCGTCCCGTTTCGCCGCCGCCTGCATGTCGAGCGAGCCGACGCGGATCTGGCGCTCGCGGTCGGCGACACGACGCTGCTCGTCCAGCACGGCGCCTGTGGTGGGACTGTTGAGCCCGACCCCCGCCGACGCGCGCCCCGCGCCGATATTGGACAGGGTGCGGTTCAGCTCCTCGCGCAGTTGCGTGTCGGTCTGCGCCGCCTGCGTCTTGGCCACCATGGCGTCGCGATCGGCCACGGCCGCGGCATAGCCCTGCGCCTGCGATTCTCCGTAGGCCTTAAAGCCGGTTGAGGCGCCGGTCAGGGCGGCGAGGGCGAGAGTCTCAGCGCCCATCAGATGTTCACCTCCATGTCGATCTCCAGCACCGTCAACGAACCCGGCACATCCTTCACAAGCTCCGGCTGTGGATCGTGCGAGCGGCCGAGCGGACGGAAGGTGAAGGTCCCCGCCACCGCCACCGGCGTCAGGTCGGCCGAGGGCGCCAGAAGCTCGTCACCTTCGGGGGACAGCATCACGTCGCCGGATGGGTCGAGCAGCCACGCGGCCTGCTCCGGATCCAGCCGCACCTCGCCGCCCACCGCGAAGGTGGTCGCCGCTTCCAGGTGCAGCGTGAACTTCGAGATGCGCCGCAGCCGCGTGCGCTGGCGCTTCGACGGACCCTCGCCCTCGTTCGGCACGAACGGCACCAGCCGCCCGGTGAAGCGCCCGCCCACCACCGTGTCGGTCTCCACCAGCGTCTCGCCGTCGGCCGGCACTAGCTCGCCCTCGTCGTCCACCGCGCGCACGCCGAGATATTCGCCGCCATGGAACACGTCCACGTCGAGCCCGGCGAACAGGTAGAGCTTGCCGTAGGCCGGCATATTCGCGGCGCGATAGGCCTCCAGCGTCGCCGGATAGGCCCCCAGGTCCACCTCGCCGTCGAGCCGGGCCGCCGCGTCGAATGCGTCCACCGTCGTCAGGACGCCGAATTCGCAGACGCGCTCCACCGACACGATGGCGTCGGACTGAAAGCAGGACACCCAGGCCACGCCGTCGAGCCGCGGCACCCACGGAAACCAGCCCACCCATTCCTCGCCGGTGTTGTACTTGCCCACCATCAGCGAGCCATCGGCATTGACCACATAGAGATACCGTTCAATGTCCGCCCCGTCGCCCGTCGCCATCTCGATACAGCGTGGGGATTTCACGAGCGGCGCATGGTATTCGGTGATGTCCCGCGCCATGTAGGGCCGCGCGGTCTGCCCGGTACCGACAATCGCCACCACGCGGGTCTTCTCGGCATTGATGAAAGCAAGCCCCTCCGTCGTCGCCGTCGGCCGCACGAAGGCCGCCCCATCCGACGACACGAAGCGAAAGTCGATCGACCCCGGCACCAGGGGATCAGCGGCCGAGATCGGGATGTAATAGACGCCGGTGTCGCAGAACACGAACTGGTCCGCGCCGCCCGTCACCTCCAGCACCGCGGCATTGGCCTGCAGCGTCTCGAAGATCGCACCATCGGCGTTTCCAGTAACATCGAAGTCGCGCGGATCGCCGATCGCCGACCACAGGATACCGTTCGGCACACCGGGGATGCGCGCGAAGATGAGCCGCCCCCGGTCGGCCGAGACCGACCAGGGCCAGCCCCGAAAGTCCGAAATGGCCTGCTCGGTCCACACGTCGCTGTTCAGCGGCTCCGTGAGCTTGGCGACGGGGGTCACCTCGCGCTCCTTCGCATTTGGCCCCACTACTGTGTCGCCCAGCACGAGGGTATCACCCGAGCCGCTGCGCCCGCGGAACTTCGACACCGGCGGCACCACCATGATCTTGATCCAGGTGTTCCCGGTGTCGATGCCCTTCTCACGGACATAGCCTTTTCCGCCCTGCGTGGTGTTCTCGACCACATCGCCGACCTGGAAACCGTCCTTCGAATCGTCGGAGAGGTAGAGCTGATATCCCGGCGGAATGGCCTCCACGACAGTGGCGGTGACCACCGTGGCCGACGTAAAGGCCGTGATCAGCAGTTGCCGGTCGTAATAGCGAATGATGCAGCCGACCATGCCCGCGGCGAAGGCGGCCGACGTGGCTGTGACGGTGACCGAGCCGGAAAAATCCGAGGGCGTGATGGCGATCCCGCGCGGCGCATACCGCCACACCGGCGCGCGGACCTTGCCGCTGGCGTTCGTGCGGAAGGTGAAATCCGCAATCGACCAAACATCGGCCTTGTCGTCATAGGTGATCACCTTCGGCCGCGCCCCGCGCCAGCAGATGAACACCTCCAGGTCGAACCGGGCCCACCGCAGATCATCCAGCCCGTCGACCGTCCACGGCATTGTTCCGGCGGTGAAGACCACGGCATTGTCGTCGTCGCGGATGGTCACCGCGCCGGCCGAGAAGCTGATGGTGAACTTCTTCTGCGTCGTCATGCGCAGCCATTCGGTGCGGCCCGCCTGCACGAAGAGCGGCCGCCGGCCCGGCCGCAGCGTTGCCCCGCCCTCGGCGCGCGCGCGGAAGTTCTCCGCCTTGCGCAGCCCGGCCCGCTGCATCTTGGTGTCGTCCCGGCGCCGCGCCAAGGAAGACATCTGCCCCCCGGAAAAGTCGCGCTGCGGGAACAGGTCCTTGGGGATGCTCATCGCGGCTGGCCCCCGTACCGGCGCCGGGCGGAGATGCGCGACTTCATGAGAGCGCGGCCCTTGCGCTCCTGCGAGACACGCGAAGCGATCTCATCCAGGAAGCCCTCGGCCTTGCGCTCGATCGCCGCGGCCTCCGCCGGGTCATCGTGCAGGCCGCGATAAATCCCGGCCATGACCTTCAGCTTCAGCACCTCGGCGAACCCCACCGCCCAGGCGGCCTCATCCGGCAGGCGCAGGATCTTGGCCGAAACCGTGTCCGGCGCATCGCAGCAGATCAGGTTGTCGATGATGTCGTAGGAGCCGAGGCCGATGCCGGATGCATAGACATCGAGGAGCTGGAGCGCCGCGGGCGGGCGCACATAGGCGTAGGCGAAAGCCTTCGACGGGTTCGACGGTGCGGCGGTGAGCGGGACGACGGTGGAGGCGAAGCCCCAATCGCGGCGGCCGATCAGCAGCGGCAGCTCGGCGTCGTAGGCCTCGGACGCGACCTCCCATGCGTCCGACCCGTCATTGGTGGTGACGGGCTCGTTGCCGGTGAGCCGGAGCGCGGAATTGATGATGGAGAGCTTGTCGGCCATGGCGCGACGGTGCGGGCTTCACGGAAGGGTCGCAACGCACCTGCGCTCAAATGGAAAAGCCGCCCCGGCGACGAGGCGGCTTCGGTTGCAGGCCGGGGAGTTGAACCCCGCTCGATCCGGCTTATGAGGCCGGCCGGGTCACCGGACCTGCGCTGCTCAGGGGGTCTCTTCGCCCTTGGCCGCGGCGATCTTCGCCTTCAGCTTGGCGATGCCCCATCGGTTGTCCACGTCGATGCCGAGCGCCTCGGCTTCCGCGCGCAGGGCGTCCTTCTCGGCATCATCATCGGCGACAGGCGGCAGCGGTTCGGGCTCGGCGGGCGCCGCGGGTGCGGGTGCGGGTGCGGGATTGCCTTCGGCCGGCGGATTTCCGTCCGGATCGCGCGGCGGCTCCGGCGCGCTGGGCGGGGCCACGGGCGCCACCGTCAGGCTCACCGGCGGCTTCGGCGCCCAGGCACTCGGCAGCTTGTAGGCGTACCGGGTTGGGTCGGACTTCACGATTTCGACGGCATCCACCGCGAAGGTCTCGCGCGGCTCGCCGCTGTCCAGATCGTAGATGGTGACGCGCTCGGGCATCGAGATCTTCCTTCGGTCGGGCCATGGCGTCGCGCTCAGTACTTGAGCGCGACGTGGGCCTGATAGGTGATGGACGGGGTGGTGCCGGCGACGATGGTGCGCAGCCGCATGTAGCGGTAGATCGTGCCCAGCTTCTCGTTGAGCACCGGCTGCTCGATCCGGCCCGTGCCCGTCACCGGGATCAGGATGGACACGATGTTGCCGCTGGCGAAGGTCGCCGAATTCGAAAGGCCGACCTCGATGGAATAGGTCTCGTCGGTGGACACAAAGTCCGCCGCGGAGACATCCGCCACCAGCGTACCCTCGAACCGCGCGCCGCGCAGATCGAGCACCTTGTCGGCGCTCGCCACCTGCGCCGCAGCCGTCGCGGTGACGGCGTAGCTGTCCTTGAGCTGGGTGGCGACGTCAAAGGGATAACCGCGCTGCATCTGCCCCTCCTCGGGCTGTTTCGACCCACGCCCCGCATCGGGGGCGAAAAGTGCGGGGCCGAAGCCCCGCAGGATCAGGCGACGATCGCCGCGTCGGTGATGGAGGACAGGCGCGTGAGCGTGTACTCGTTCTCGATCACGAAGCCGAGGTCCCAGGTGAACCAGGTGCGATAGAGCGGCGTGTCGCCGGTCAGCACCAGGCCAACGTCCTTCACGTCCATGGGCTTCAGCTCGATGCCCTTAAGGCCGCCGTCCTCCGGGTTCATGGAGAGGACATAGATGGACGAGCACGCCGCCGTGCCCCCACCGTAGGCCGCCTCGGTGAAGGGCAGCAGTCGCTGGTTCTTGTCGATCGGATAGCCGAACAGGATCGGCAGGTCGGCGTAATAGTAGCCGCCCTGCCCCACGCCGCCGAGGTCGTTCATACCCGTGCGCTGGACGAAGCCGGCGACGGTGGTCGAGCGCACCATGGCCGGCATGTAGCGCTTCATGCCGTAGGGCATGATGATGTGCGTGGGGCTGCGCGTCTCCGCGATGGCCTGATCCAGCTTCGCCAGCGAGAGGGCGCCGCCGCCGGACCCGGTGTTGTTCGGGATCACGCGGTTGAACCGGTCCGCCCGCTTCTGGAGCCCGTCGGGCTCCTTCGGATTGGTGGTATTATCACCCTTGAAGAGGGCGTCGGTCACCAGGCGGATGATGGCCTTAACCTTCATCGCCTCCTTCTCGTTCCGGCGGGCCTCGCCGGCACGATCGACGATGGCGCGATCAACATCCAGGTAGGAGTCGATCACATAGGTGGCCTCCTGGAACGGCTCGATCGTGCCGTCGGAGCTTTCGGCCGGCGCGTTGATGCCGCGGAAGGCAGCGCTCGGCAGCACGGCCTCGCGATAGCCCTCATAAATGGCGGAGCCGAGCCCCTCGAAGCGCAGCACCTGGAAGACATCGCTCTCCTTCGAGAACATCTCGATGATCGGGCGACGCAGATCGCCCTTCTCCAGACCCTTCGCGTACTCGGGCAGCGTGATCAGTGCGCCAGCCATCTCTCACTCCTCAGCGCTTCCCGGCCGCGGCGCGGCGGGCGTAATCCATCTTCTGGGTGGTGCTCATCGCGGCGTATTCCTCGTCCGAGGGTTCCGCCGCCTTGCCGGGAACATCGCGCCCGCCGCCAGGCAGGCCTGCGCCGCCCTGACTGGAAATCTTGCTGGCCGCCCACTCCCACGCCTCGACCTGCCAGGCCGCGAAAAGGTTCGCCTGTGCCTGTTCGGCAATATGCTTCGGCGCAGTCGCGAGAAACGTCTTCACCGCATCGATGCGCGCGTTCGCGTTCGCGCCGAGCTTCGGTTTTTCGGCTGCGATATCCGCCTGGAGCTTTGCATCCTCGGCGATCTTGTCCTGCGCGTAGAGGCCCAGGAGCCGCGAGAACTCCGCCTGCGGCAGGCCCATCTCGTGCGCCACCTTGCGGGCGTTCTGGAGGAGCGGCGACTGCTCGTCGAACTCGAACGTCGCCCCCTCCGGCACGGCGCCCTGCGGCAGCTCCAGCTTGTAGCCGTCCGGCTTCTCGGGGATCGCCCTCGCCCGCTCGGCCTGCGCCGCGGTGAGCGCCTTGTGCTCGTCCAGCACCGGCTTCAGGGCGTCCAGCTTGACGCCGCTCTCGCCCCAATAGCCCTCATCCAGCCAGTCAGGCCGGGCCGCCGGGCTCGGAATCGACGGCACCGGCGATGCGCCGCCGCCGGACGCCGCGGGGGGCGTCGGTGCCGGCGGAGTGCCGGGCGCGGGCGAGGGGCTGGCCGGGGTCGGGGAAAGCGGGTCGGGCATCGGGGTTCGGCGCCTCGTCGAGCAGCAGGATCAATCTGCGAGCGAGGGTTCGTCGGCCGAGGTCTTCGTGCAACGCACCGGGGGGGCACCCCGGCGGCGGCACCTGCATCAGGATCTCCATCAGCAGCGCGCGCGCCAGCTTTCCGTCCACCGTGCAGCCCAGGCGCCGCCACGCCTCTTCCATGTCCTGGATGCTGATCATGCGCGCCTCACGCCGCCGCCGGCATGGGCGCGCCGCCCTGCGCGGCCGGCGCCTGCCCGCCCTGGAGCTGCGCGATCTGCGCCGCCGCGGCCTTGATGTCGTCCTCGCTGCGCCAGGCCACGATCTTGCCGGCGCCGAGCTTGTCGGAGAGATTCTTCATGGTCTGCGCGCCATCCACCCGCAGCTTGAACTCCTCCGGGAAGGCCGCGCCGGCGGTGGCCGTGAACTGGTTGAAGGCCGCCACCTCCAGCGCATCCTGCTCGCGCTGCGCCGGATTGATCGGCGTGAGCGACACCGCCGCGCCGTTCACCTTCACCGCCTCGATCTTGCCGGCCGCCTGCAACAGGTACTGGAACCGCAGGAAGGTGCCGCCGCAGAACTCGCGCCAGAAGACGAGGCCCGGCGTGCCGATGCGGCGAAGCGCCCGCTTCACCTCCTCGGCCCACTGCGTGGCTGTGGGCGGGGTGTCGCCGCGCTGCTCCGGGAAGTCCTGATAGAACAGGCGCTTGATGCGCCGCTCCAGGTTCGCCTCCTCGAACAGGGCGGCATCCGGCTTCGGCTGCTCGTAGAGCGGCTTGATGGCGCCCTCGGTGCCGGGCCGCACGGGATAGAACATCCCGGCCTCCACGCCGCCCTCCAGGTTCGCCATCTGATCGTCGGGATAGCCCATGGGCGGGCGGATCATGCCGTCCAGAGAATCGATGAAGAGCGCGCGCTGCTCATCGAGCTGCCGCAGGTCTGGCAACGCCCGAAGAATCGGCCCCCAGCCGAAGGCCCATTCCGCGAACGCCCCGAACCGGCCGACCACCAGAGGGCACGACCCCTCGCCGCGCAGCACCGCCGAATGCACGACCTCCTTGTCGATCATGACGACGTGCTGCCACACCTCGTCGCCGCGCTCGGACCAATCGCGCCAGTAGCCCCAGCGCACCACGCACTTGTCGCGCTTCTTCTCGGCCACCTTCTTCGCGATCTTGCTCGGCAGGGTCACATCCGGAAGCAGCGCCGGCAGCTTGCCGAAGCATGTGTGGCGGACCACGAAGCGATCGTCGATATCGCCGGTGGGGCCGACATTGATCTCCAGCTCGCGCAGCGGGACGGACTGGCAGAAGATCGGCTGGCCCGGCCGGCCCGTGTCGATCCACATGGCCAGCGTGCCCGTGGCCGCGTCCGGGTTCACGCCTTTGGCCAGCTCGGGATAGAAGTTTGACGCCGAGATGCCATCGAAGATCGCGGCGTCGCCCGCGGCGACGCTATCCTTGACCTCCTCCCAGACATCATCATCCACCAGGGCGCCCTTCGCGCGCGCCGCCCAGGGTTGCGTCTGCGGCATGAAGGTGTCGCAGATCAGCGAGCCGAAGTCCTCCGAGCACTCGAAGCCGAGGCTGGTCTGGAGCTCCGCCTGATCGTCGGGCTTGGTGGTGGCCGGCGCGTTGGAGCTGGAGATGTCACGGGCGCGGGGCGGGGCCGAGAAGAAATAGGCCTCCTCCAGGTCCGCCCGCCACATGCTCTTCTGCCGACGGCAGTCCTCCAGGCGCTCGCACGCCTCCTCACTCAGTTCCTTGTAGGGGCCGGAGGCTGGGGCCGCCATTCATCGGCTCCCCATCATCCGCGGCGCGGACAACGAGGCGCCCGAGAGGGCGGTACGTGCCCCGAACATCCGGAACACCCGGTCCGTCTCCCCGCCGAGCTGGTCCTGCACCGTCCGCACCCGGTCCGCCTCCGCGCGCTGGCGCGCTGCAATCAGCTCCGGATCTTCCTGCGGCTGCGGCGTTTTCATCGAAGATCACTCGGCCTCCATGACGCAGGCAGTCTTTCAGCAGGGCGTCCGGCCGCAACGCACCCGACCGAAGCCCCACCAACTGCGCCACCGCCGGCACACACCAGCCGCCGAGAGCCCTGGCCCGCCCGCCATCCCCGGCCGCCAGCGACACCACCGTGCACCGGTCCTTCATCCACACCGCATCGAGGTATCCGCGCGCCACATCCTCCGGCAGGGCCAGCATCATGGTGGCGCGCAGGCGCGGGTCGAACACCACCCAGCAGCCCGCCGCCCGGCTCCAGCCCACCGCCGAGACGTGGCGGAATTCCCCAGCCGCCAGAAGGCGCACCCACCAGACCGGGCTCTCGCGGTGGAACACCACCAGCCAGTTCTCCACCAGCCCGTCGATCGCCCGCAGATCCGTCATGCCGCCCCCCGTCGCAGCGATCGCCGCCCAGGCCGGCCCGACACCGGCTTCGCATCGCCACCGGTGGACCGGCCCACCATCGCCCGGCCCTCGCCCGCGCCGAGGATCAGGTATTGCAGCGCATCGGCGACGTGGCTGTAGCGGTTCTTCTCCGGGTCCTCGGCATAGCCGTTCGTCCCCTGGATGCGCCGGAAGTGGTATTTCCCCTGCATCGCCACCTTCAGCGTGCGGCAGGCCGGCGACAGCAGGAACCGCGGCATGCCGTCATGCATCCCGCCCAGCACGAACTCGACTGCCTCCAGCCGCGTCTTCACGTTGTTCATCGGCACCGGCGCCGGCTGCACGTTGATGTCGAACGAGCGGAACACGTCATAGGCGGTCTGCTCGTGCGACTGCGGCTTGTCCCGCCCCTTCGGATCCCCGAACACCTCGAACCGCCAGCCCGTGCCCGGAAAGCGCAACTGCATCTCGCGCTTCACCATCGGCGCGAAGGTGGTCGAACCCACGTCGAACGCCTGAAGCTCGAACAGCACCTGCCACCGGTTGTTGATGATCTGCCCGAAGATCGCCGCCGGGGTCCGCCCGAAGTCGAGCCCCACATAGACCGGCCAGCCGGGGATCGGCTTTAGCTCCTGCTTCGCCACGTGCGTCTCAGGCCGGAAGCTCGGCCACACCGGCTTGCCGTCCACGAACACCGAGATACGGTTCATGACACGGCTGTCGATCCAGGCCCGCGTCTTGCCCTCGATCAGCTTCGCGTAATAGTTCGCCCCGCCCTTCAACCACATCAGGTTTTCGGCCGCGGGGTTCAGCTTGTAACCCACCACCGACTTCCCGTCGGCGCCCATCACCTCCAGCAGGCCCGCCGGCTGTTGCAGGTACCGCCAGCCCTTCGGCCAACGCATCTGCTCGATCTCATCCGGCGTCCAGTGCTCCGGCGGCGGCACCTCGCCCGTCATCAGCGGGATGAAGTGGTCCTCGCCCGGCTCGTTCATGTCGGCGATCACGCCCGACCACGTCGCCCCGCCGTCTTTCACCGCCGGGAACCGGCCCGCGCGCGAGTGCGCTTCGTCGAACAGCTCCTTCGGGATGTACTGCAGCTCGTTGATCCAGATGCCCGTGTATTCCGTCGAGCGCAGCTTGCGCACGTCCTCCGGCTTGTCGAGCGCGAGGAAATCCACCTCAAGCTCCACATCCCCCACCCGGATCAGATGCTTCATCGGAATCGAATAGAGAAACCGCCCGTAGACCTCCTCCGGGAACAGATCCAGCCACGTCCGCACCGTCGCCGTCTTCAGGTCCGGATAGGTGTTGCGCACCACCGCCCACCGCGTCCGCCGGATGCCGTCCCGCCCCGGCCGCTGCTCGTTCGCGTGCAGCCAGATCCGGATGCACGACGCCAGCGACTTCCCCGACCCGATCGGCCCCCGCACCACGCACACCACGGACCGGTCCGTGATGTACTCCGCCAGCGTCGGCCCGCCCGGCTCGTACATCAGCCGTCCCTCGCGATCCCGCTGCTGCTCCCGCCGATGCTCAGCCATCCGCACGCTCCAGAAGCCCCGCGGAATACCGGTGATGCAGCATCATCACCGCCGTACCGAGCGGGTGCCGCGTCCCGGCGACACCACTCCAACCTGTGCCTTGCGCACCATCAATCGCGGTGGTCGCATAGCCAAGCCCGTCAGGTGCCCGCTGCGTGCGCGCTCAAGAAGACCTTCGAGGATTTCGACCAGATCAGCCGACGGCTCGCCAGGAATGCAGCCCCCACCAAATGCAACAACCTCAGCCACCGCCACACCTCCCGGACATTTTCACCACCAGAAAAAATTCCAACACCCAGAACAGTTTATGGGTGTGTTGCGTGTGCGGGGTACCAGCGCCCACACCGGCCGCCGGTTTTGCCCCCCACCCCCTCGCTCGCAGGCCGGCCGGCAGAACAGACCCCCGGTGGCCCTCGCCGATGTCCGCGCCGTCGACCAGGCCAGAGGCGGATGGATGCAAGGTCGGATGCCTCACTCGTCGGGCTCACCTGCAGGCGTTCCCCACCCATGGACCGGAACGGCCTCGTGTTCGATCAACGGCTTATGCTCGATCGACGCCAGATGACCCATCTGCGGGCCGGGCAGCGCGCCCTCGCGGATCACCACCACGATACCGGGCTTCACATCCGTCCGGCGCTCGGTGGTAGCATCCTGCGCCATCTCCTCCAGGATGCGCGCGGCCTGCACAGCCGCCCCTTTCGCGTCGCTCTGGTCTCGCAGTTCCGCCAGTCGGCTGATGTTGCGCGGGCGGTGCGAAGCCTTGAGCACCTGCATCTCTGCTTGCATTGCCGCAAGGAAGGACTGGCTTCTGATCGCCACGAATGCAGCGCTGCGGGACATCCCGATTTCACTAGCCGCGTCTGTTAAAGGTCTGGCATTCCACACCATCTCATGGAGAAGCCTGCGCCGCATTTCGGTGAGCTTTGCGAGGTGCGGAGCGATCTCCTCGGCCTCATCGAGGATGTCGGCTGGAGAGGGTGTGCCTTCGTCCATGGGCTCCGCCGTCGGGGATATGCCTCGCGGGGGTGGGACCCCGCTTCGCCGGTCCTCGCTCGGGCTGGTCGCCCTCACTGTGGAAAGAAGAGCGGGCGCGCGGGGCGACGCGGGGGAGATTGGGGGTGTGGCTTCTCGGTCGCAACGCACCGCATGTGGATAGGGTCGGATATTGAGCGTTGGTGCGGGTTTGCGCAGGGTGGCTGCGATTCGGCGGTGCGGCACGGCGCACTTGACACGCACACCCCCGTATTGACGATCGTCAATAGAATGGCCTCACCTCTTGACCCCGATTTGCGGCGCGCGGCGCTCTCGATGATCGCCTGTGGCGAGGCCTCCCCGGCCGAGGTGGCCGATGCGCTGGGCGTGAGCCGGCAGGTCGTGCATCGCTGGGTGACGGTGGCCGGGATAGAGTGGGCGCGCGTGCGGCGGTCGAAGGTGCTCAAGAGCCTGACGAAGCGCCGCGAACGGCGAAAGGCGCGGACATGAGCGAGCAGCCGTCACCTGCCATGGACCTCGCCAACATGCGGAAGAACGGCGTGCGGCACGTGGTTGCCTACTGCCTCGTCTGCAATCACTCGGCAGACGTGCTCGTGGACCACCTGCCTGAAGATATGCCGGTGCCAAGCCTGAAGCGGCGCATGCGGTGCTCTGCCTGCGGATCGCGCGATATCGATGTGAGGCCGGCTTGGCACCGAAAGGACGGACGCCGGGGCTGAACGCAAAAGGCCCTCGGTGTGAGCTGAGGGCCTTTTCAGAAAACCGCTTCGAAATATGCGCGCGACTATGCCTCCCCCCGCACCATCGCCTTCAACCTCTTGTGCGGCTTGAACTTGAACCGCATCCCGGCCGGCGCGATGCCGCGCGAGAAGCGCATGCCCACCATTCGGCGCGGCGCGATGGGCCGGTTCACGCGGTCATGGAACCCGCCCAGACCCGTGGCAGAGCCGCCAAACCGCGTGTAGAGCACGCCCAGCCCCTCGAACTGCACCGTCTCGCCTTTGGCAAGCTCCCGCGCGATCACATCCAGCACCAGGCGCGGCATGCGATCGGCGAGAAGCCACACGTCACCGAGGTTCCGCCGGCCCTTCGCGCAACCCAAGGCCCGGCGCGTCATCGGTGCCCAGCGCCGACGGATCTCCGCCGCGATGGTCTTTGTCGGTGTCCGCAGCTTCTTCGCTCCGCTCGCCCGCGTCTTCCGTGCCTTCCAGTACTCGCGCATGTGCCCTCCTGCGGCGGCCCGGTGACCGCACGAAATCCGCATCGCTGTGGCGCTGCATGCCGCCATCAGTGAACGCCATCACAAGCTGGTCGGGATGCACCTCGGCCCGCCGAAACCGCGAGGCGCGCCCAGGCCGCCGCACCACGGCGACCGCGAGGCCCAGCGCTTCCAGCAACAGGTCGAACGACACCGGGCCGAGCCGCCGGCCACTGTCCCGATCCCACACCTCAAGCTTTCCCGTGTAGCCGTCCTGGAGCCCCGCGCGATCGTCCACCTCCATCTGCGACAGCCCAAGGCCGATCCGCCGCTTGCGCAGGGCGTCCATGAACTGGCGATAGGTGATGCACACGGCGAGGGGCTCCAGGTTCATTCCGGCGGCGCCTCCGGCGGACGCGGTGCCATCAAGGCGACAAATCGCTCGATGTTGGCCGCGCGCTCGGCTTCGCTGAACTCGCGCACCGGCTCGGCGGCAAGCAGCCGCGTCAGCGCCGCGATCTGGCCGTCGGCGACGAGCTTGACGCCCTCAGCAATGCCGCGCAGCACGGCGGGAGACGGCGCGAAATCGTAATTGTGCGCGCCGCAGTCCCCGCGATTCCAGCGCCGGATCGCCTCCACGACACACCATGCCGGGATATCGTCCAGCGCGCCCAGATAGGCCTCGCCCTTCGCCTCGGCCACACGCTCGTTCATGCTACCGGCAGAGAGGGCGAGCAGCATCTTGGTGACCGCCACCAAGACCGCCTTCGCCTCGGATTCGTCGGTCGCCGGCACCCGGCGCAAGGCGGCGCGCAACTCACGGCGCCGACCATCGAGGCAGGCCCGCTCATCCGCCGTCAGCCTCCTCGACGCCGGGATCGTCGGCATTCCGTGGCCGCCCTCCAAACATGCGAGCCGCGACGTTGCCCATTCCGGCAAGGATAGCGTCACCCCCGCGCGGCTGGGGTCGAATGGGGCGATGAGGCCCGGTGCTGCCCGTATCGTGATCTGGTTCATCGTCCCACCTCCCTCCTCGAAGCCACGTCGCCGGATTGCACCAGGGCCGGTCAGGGGGCTTCGTCCGCTGGTAGCGATCAAGTCCCTCCATCAGCATCTCGAACGTCGTGCGCCCGCTCTTCGCCACGACCGTGAAGGCCTTCAAGGCGTCCTGCTTCCCGACCTTGTGCGGATATTTCGCCCACCAGCGCTTGAAGCTGTCCGGGGTGAAGCCGTTGCGTCGCATGGCCTGCGATGCGGGCGGTGCAGCCGGCTGACCGGCGAACAACTCGGGCTCGCGCTCAGGTGCGCCCTGAATGAACGCATCATCCGACCGTAGGGAGGATGATGAAGAACCTCTTGGTGATTGTGATTGTGGTTGTGGCACGCGCGTATCACCATCATGTGCACCTGCATTTGCACATGCATATGCACCTGCATTTGCATCTCCACTTGCACTGCTCTTGCTGTGCTTGGCATGTGCAGCTGCACGCCGCTTCTCAATCACATTTTCTGCATGTGAAAGCTCAGTGTCGATCCGCTTGTGTTTCCATCCATCGGCAAAGAACGCGGACACCACCGGCCGCGCGCGCTTCCACTCTGGCGGTGTCATACAGGCGATGCGCGCGAGCTGGCGGTCATCGTCCGGCAAGCCGCCCGTCTGCCAGTAGTGCATGATCAGGAGGAGATAGGCGCCATGCTCCGATGCGCCAAGGTGCGCCGTGTCGGCCCGGTAGTCGGCGATGTAGAGCGGCATCCAGAGCGGGCTCATTCCCCGGCCTCCCGGAAGTCGCGCGGCGAGCGCCGCTTCCTGTGCGAGCGGTTGATTACCGTCTTCACAACCAGCTCTTTCGGATCGAGCACATAGGTGAACTCGCCGATGATCGACGCTGTGCACCCCGCGTCCATGTCAGCGCGAACGAGCGAGCGGATGCACGTGCGAATCTCCTCGATATCGATCCCGTGCACGCGCTCCAGTTGACGGATCACGGCGTGGTCGGGAACGCTGATGTTAGGCCGCCGCATCTGCCGCCTCCCCGTCGATTCCCAAGGCATCCAGCACCGCCAGGCGCAGGGCATCGCGCATGCCGGCGTCCTCCCCTGCCGCCTCGGCAAGCTGCCACTCCCGCACCAGATCCAGCACGTCCAGCGCGTCCACGTGATCCTCGACGATCGCCGCCAGCACCATCACCGGCGCGTTCTTCACGGCGCGCAGGGGATCCCGCGCGATGCGCCGCGCCTCTTCCGCCGTATCGATGCCCGAAATGTTTCCGGCCAGCTTCAGCCGGCCAATGCCGAACACTGAAGCCAGCATCCCCTCGGTCTTGAGCCGGAAATCCGCATCCTCGTCCCGAAAGCGCCGGGCCCGCTCTACAGCCCCGCGAAACCAGCCGTGCTTGCGCCCACCGAGCAGGCGCTGGCGATCGGAATCGCTCCCGTCGACGAGCTGGTCGACCACCCAGGCGCACGCGTCGCGGGCAAGCAGCACGTTGCCCGCGCCAATGCTGAAATTACGGATGGCGCGGGCTGGCACGCCGAACACCTCGCCTGCGGCGGCGAATAGCAGCGCCGGAGACACATCGACGGCTGGCAGATTATCCATGGGACCTCCGCAGCCAGTCGAAGCTCGTCACCGCGGCGGGCGGCGCGGTCAGGTCCCACACCAGCCAGCACCAGTCCCGCTGATCACCTCTGGCGCGTCCCCCCTCGATCAGAAATGTCCCAGGCGGGCACGACACGCGCGGCGTGACGATCCAGCCCCGATGAGGGCGATGCTCTGCATACAAACCGAGCGCACGGTCTTCACTCGCCAAGAAGTTCAGAGGCACGAATGCCGCGACCTTGGAGCTTGCCTGGGTGAGCGCATGCCGGATGAAAGCCTCGGTGCCCTTCGCCCGGAAGAACGGCGGGTTCATGATGATGTTCGCCCAGCCGACCACCTGCGATTGCAGGAAGTCGCGCTCGCCGAGGAACCAGTTCTCGCCAGGCGCCCGGCACACGATGTCCGAGCCCTTCGCCACCACACCGCAATCGATCAGGGTGCGCACGATGTTGCCCTGCCCGCAGCACGGATCGAGCACGCGGCCGACGAAGCGTTCGACGGTGAGAAGCTGGCGCGTCACCAGCTCGGGCTCCACGTGCCAGTCATGGGGATCGCGCGCCCAGACGTGGCTTTTCTTCGCGGTGCCTGCCGTCATGCCGCCGCCCCTTCCGCCTGCGCCTTCTGGCGCTCCAGGAGCCGCTCGTAGCGCAGCGCGATCGCCTGCTTGCGCAGAAGCCGGATCTTCATGTTGGCGATCACTTCAGGGGTCCGGCGCGCGCGCTCGTCCTTGGTGGTTTCCAGGTTGCGGATCCAGTCCGCATATTCCTTCGCGGCCAGGATCGCCTCGCCGGCCTCCTCTTCGATGGTCACCACGCTCATTCGAACACCTCGGCATCCCAGCCGCCGCCGGCCTTCTTCGGCTTGGCGTAGACGGCAATGAAGCGGAACGGGTAAAGCTCGGCCGCGACCTTAATCTTCACCCGCGCATCGTCTTCCCATCGGCCCTTTACTTCGTGGACCTCCAGTATTGCGGAGCGCGTCAACACGAAAAAATCGGCGGTGTAGAAGGTATTGTCGGCGAGGCGCAGCTTGATCGCCTCGAACTTGAACCAAAGGATCAGCCCGGCCGCCTTCTGCTGCTCCAGGTGAGCGGCATAGGCGGCCTCAAGCTTGTTCATCGTCCCAGGCTTCAACCGGCCCAGGGCGAGGACACCGGCGCCGGGCCCGCCCTTGCGGGTGCGCACCGCGGCGCCGAAGCGCTTCACGCGGCGTCGTCCTGCTCTTCGTCGTCGCCGTCTTCTTCCTCGGCGGGATCATCGGCGAAGTCGCTGTCATCCCAGATGGTCGGCTGGTCCTTCTCGGGCTCGGCCGGCGCGCGCTCGCCCAGGAACTCGGACACGTCGCGCGGCACCAGCACCACCGTGAGGCCCTTGCGCGCGGCCAAGCCGTCGAGATTGTCGAAGGTGAACGCCGCCGAGAACTTGCCCTCGATGGTGTCGCCGACGGTGAACTTGCCGAGCTGCACCACGAAATGCGGCAGGCCCTTGGAGGCGGCGATGTCCACGGCCCGCCGCACCAGATCATCCGCCAGCCGCTCGGCCCGGATGATCGCGTCTTCCTGCTCCTGCTCGCTCATCTGCGGCCAGGGCTTCGGCAGCGCCTGAATGTGGCCCAGCAGCACGTCGCGCACGTCGCCCTTCAATGTGTCAGCGGCCAGTTCCGCCGGGTCCTTCACCTTTGCCTTCACCTTCGCCATACCTTCCTCCTCGTAAAAGCCGCCAGGCCAACCCCGACAGGCGTTCAGAAATTCCCTGCGCGAGCGCGGCGGCCCACGTCAGCACGTCCACGACCAGCCGCCGCATCGGCGCTCTCCCGCATCAGGTCTTCGAGTTGCCGGCGGTGCTCCTCCTGCCGGTGCTGGAGCTCCACGAGCCGCGCGTGCCGGCGAAGGTCCGCCCACCAGGCGGGATCGGCCTCGCCCATGACCTGTTCCAGCACGGCAAGGCCCGCGTCTGAGCGCAGCAGGCCCGCCAGCGCGTCGGCCGACATGCCGGTGGCCTCGGCAAGCCAGTTCTCGGCGGCGCGCGGCGTCACCGCGGCCCGGCTGGCGAGATGGAAGGCGGTGTTGCGCGGCCACAGCCGGCGGGCGAGGCCGACGATGCGCGCAAGCACGCCGTCATCAGCGGGAGCGGGCCGAAGATCCTTTCGGTGGGTACCGAAAGAGGTATCCGAGAATGGGAGATAGGGTTGGTTCATCGGATCACGCGGACCCTTCGCCATGCAGACGATCGACAGACAGGTCAGCCCGCCGCGCCTTCAGCGCCGCGATCAGACCGCAATATCGGGAATGCGCCGCCCAGGCGTCGGCCTCCCGCTTCAGCGCGGCACGGCGCGCGACATCGATCTTCTGGATATGCTTCATCTGGGAACCCTCACGGATGGAGTTGGGAATGGATGCGGAAGACGTGGGCGTGGCCATTGCCGGCGCGCTGATCTGCTTCGCGGCGGCGCTCCAGAAGCGCGGCATCGATGCGAACGAGTTGCTGACCGACGTGGCCACCGAGATCGCCGAGACGACGGAGCCGCAGCCGGAGACGCCGGCCCGGTCCGCGCTGCTGGTGACGGCCGCAGTGCTGATGGGGAGCGAGCCGGCGGGCTGACATCATGCCGGCTCCGACTGGCGGACGTTCCAGACCACCGCTGGCAGGTTGATGCTGAAGTCGGTGAACGAGCGTTTCCCGCTCTCCACCTCTTCCCAGAGGGAGGCGATCGCCTCGGCGACGCGCCGCAGATCAACTGGATGATCCAAGTGAAAAATGAACACCGGATGGCCATCGATGGCGACCACTGCGCTCGGCCGGCGGTCGAAATCGAGGCCGATGCTGACGCGGGGGCTCATTCTCCGCTCCCCTTCAGGCGACACCTCGGGCACGGCGCTCATGCCGGCGCCCCCTCGGTGGAGGCCGGCGCGGGGACGGCGTCGGGGCTCTCGTAGGAAAGAAATTCGTCGGCGCTCGTCCCTGTTTCTTCGACAAGACGCTTCAGCAGCTTGAAGGAAGGACGCGCCCGCCCGGCCTCAATCCGGGAGAGCATGGAAATCGACGCCCCAACCCTTGCCGCGAGGTCTTCCAGGCGGAGGCCGTTACGATCACGAAATTCACGAAGCGGATGTGCCATACCCCGGAAGTTGCACGAAATGCAACACATCGTCAATGCACAAGTTGCACCATGTGCGAACGACTACGCCCTTCGCATGTGCAAAAAGTTGCAGATGGCACAAGTCGCGAAGATCCACTCGGCAAAAACACCGCAACGCATCCACTATATCGTCGAGTGGGCGAAGAAGCGCGGCGTCAAGCAAGCCGACATAGTGCGCGCCATCGACGCGGATAAAGGCCTCGTCTCGCGCTGGTTTAAGGGGGCACTGCCAAGCGAGAAGCACCTTGTTCCATTGGCTGGATATCTTGGTGCCGACGAGCCCGCCGACCTGTTTCGCCACCCAGACGAAGACTGGCTGAAGAGGCTTTTCGCAGGCCGGTCCAAGGAAGAGCGCGAAACGATGCTGCGGACGCTGGAGGTCGCCTTCCCTAGGAAGCAGACCGCATGATATTTCAGCAAATACTTAAGAGTATATTTGGAGATACATCAGGCGGTGGAGTCTCCACCAACCGAAATAGGTTGAGAGATCCATATATCGAACTTTCTGTAAAATATCTAGAAATTTATACAATGTCTGCGGCTGCTCAGCAGCGCATATTGTTAACTGATGTCGGTAAAGCTGCGAAGGAAGTGGCCAATAAACTTGTGCCTACATTTTCATTGCACGACCTGTTGGAGTACGGGGACCCTAAAGATATTGGACAGGCTGCGTCTCTATCAGAGCTTATAGTTAAGACAATGCTAGAGATAAACACCGCAGACAGCAAACGAGCCGCATGCTCATTCGCCTGCGTAGTTGTAGCCTGTCGGCATCGCTTGGGGGTTTACGGAAAAACGAGCACAGACATAGAAACAGCAAGAATCGTGGCGGAGCACGTCTTTATGGGAGAGGTGAGAGCTTCATTGTGAGCCATTACACCGCGTGGGCCCCTCGACCTCCGCCGGGAGCTATAGCCCACTGGCTGAGGGGCCGAATATGAGGTCCGCTTCGGTGCCATCATTGAGGCGAACCCGTCCGGTCCCGCTCTGGCTGGTGGCGCGCTCGATATAGACGATCCCCTTCCTCCCATCCGAGCAGGCAACCACGCCCTGCGTCACCGCTGATCGCGGCGCGTTGTCGTATGAGCCGTTGCACCGAAGGGTACCATCGGAAGCCTCGAAGGTGCCGCTAAACAGGCCTGGCATGGCCGACCCTCGAAGGATTTGCCCATGCGGCGCCATGACGGCGACGGGCTGGGTTATTGCGCAGCCGCCCAACAGAAGCGCAGCGCCGGTTGCAAAAAGCCTCAATTTCATCGGATGCCCCCCTGTGGTTGCGAATGGTAGCCAGCGCGCTCCAGTTCGGCAAATGCAGCAAAGGTTGCGTTTCCGTGCAACACGGATTCCGCCTTGTTGCATTTGATGCAATTTTCCGCTTGACGGCATAGTTGCATTTGATGCAACGTCCTTCCATCACCTGGAGGGACGACACCGATGACCACCAGCACCGAGACATTCACCATCGAGCAGTTCAAGAACGGCTTCGGTGAAACCCGCTTCCGGTTCGTCGCCGACAGCGTGCTCCACCCCGGCCAGCCGAACCGCTCCCTGCACTGCTGGAAGACCGCCCGCGCCGCCCGAGAGGCCGCGATGCGTGAGTTCCCCCGCCGCCGCAAGATCACCGGCCACGCCGCCGGCGCCACAGCCGAGGGCCGCTGAGATGGGCGCCCTTCCCCCTCCCGCACGGCCCTATCCCGGCCAGGTCACCCACCACCTGCGCGGCGCCAGCCGTCAGGACGTGCAGCGGCAGGTCGAGGCGATCCTTGATGCGGTGGAGCGCACGGGAGGCGTGGCGAACTTCACGCAACCGATCGTGCTGGAGGATCGCACCTGGGCCGCCAGCGGAACGGTGGTGCTGATCGGAGGTGCGTCGTGAACTATCCCGAGATCGAGGTGCAGCCACTGCACCTGAGAGCCGAAGCTTACATTATCGGAAGCATCCCGGCGCTTCAGCTCAACGCGCAACGGCCGAACGGCAACCTTGAGCGCCCATTTGCCCTGAACCTCCTCGGCGATGGTTTCAACGCTGCGCGCCCCCTGAAATACGAGGAGCTGCGCGACATCCGCGACTGGTGTGAGCGCGCCATGGCGGCGGTCGATCGCTCCCTCGAAGAGGGTGAGGTGGCGTGATGATCTTCCTCCTCATCCTCGCCACGTGGCGCCTTGTGCGCGCCCTCTTCCGCTCGCCCGCCTGGGACTGGACGGGCGGCTGATATGCCCGCCGCCCTCACGATCAGCGCGGAACAGATCGCGGCGTTCGTCGCCCAGCGCGAGGCGCTCGAGGCATTCCTGCGCAAGCCCATGGAGCATTGGACGGCGGCCGAGTGGGCCGAGTTCCACCGCTACGAGACCGACGCTCGAACCTGGACGAGGAACTGGTGATGGCGAACCCCTTCATCGTCGCGCTGATTGTGGCCCTGTTCGTTCTCGCGCTTTCGAGCGCGCTCGGGTTGCTCATCGGCTGCGCTGCGAACCACATCAAGGCCCGCGAGCGGAGGCGCCCGTGAACCCCGCCGATCATCTCGCGGAGATGCGGGCCGCCGCATCCGAGCGCCAGCGCCGCGAGGTGGAAGCGCTCGCCGCCACCGGGCGGCAGGCCATCGCCCGCAACTCCATCCTCATCGAACGCCTGAAGGCCGGACTGAAATGAACCTCATCGCCCCCGCGTCGCTGCCCATCACCGAGCCCGGCGCCTACGACCTGACCGCCGAGCAGTACCATGCCGACCCGTGCGTCGAGCCGAGCCTGTCGAACAGCATGGCGAAGATCCTGCTGGAGAGCAGCCCGCGGCACGCATGGCATGCTCACCCGCGGCTCAACCCGGCGCACGAGGCGGACGAGAGCGCGCGGCTCGACATCGGAACGGTCGCGCACGCCCTGATGCTGGGCAAGGGGCGCGAGATGGTGGTGGTGGCGGCCGACGACTGGCGCACCAAGGCGGCCAAGGAGGCGCGCGACGCCGCCCGCGCCGAGGGCAAGACGCCGGTGCTTGAGAAGGACGCGCGCCGAGCCGCCGACATGGTGGGCGCCGGCTTTGCCCAGCTCGCGCACATCGAAGGCGCGCAGAACGCCTTCTTCCAGACCGCCGGAACGTCCGAGATGGTGCTGGCGTGGCAGGACGTGGCCGGACCGTGGTGCCGCACAATGATCGACTGGACCGACTTCGATCCGGCCGGCCCGATCATCTACGACTACAAGACCACCGCCGCCAGCGCGAACCCGGCCGCCGTCGGGCGCACCATCGCGAACCTCGGCTATGACGTTCAGGCCGCCTTCATCGAGCGCGGCATGGTGCAGATCTTCCCGCACACCGCCGGGCGGCTGCGATTCCGCTTCGTATTCCAGGAGATCGAGGCACCCTACCTGCTCTCGGTGGTGGAGCTCGACGCCGCCGCCCAGGAGATCGGCCGCAAGAAGGTGGCCTACGCGATCGACGTGTGGGGCCGCTGCCTCTCCACCGGCAACTGGCCCGGCTACCCGTCGAAGATCGCGACCGTCGAATACCCGTCCTTCGCGGAGAATGCGTGGCTCGCGCGCGAGCTGCGGGAGGATGACATGCGGGCCGGCGGCATGGACCCGCTGCTTATGCTGGCGCCGTGGCGGCCGGCCGAGGCGCCGAAGCCAGTGCAGTTCGAAAGGATCGCGCCGTGAGCTTCGAATTCCGCCCCGCCATCCGCGAGCGCGTCTCGCTCCTCATCTCGCTTGCCGGCGCGTCCGGTTCCGGCAAGACGCTGTCCGCCCTGAAAATCGCCCGTGGCCTCGCCGATGGCGACGACAGCAAGATCGCGTTCATCGACACCGAGGCCGGCCGCGGCCTGCACTATGCCCCGGCGCCCGGCGAGCAGCCCGGACCGAACCGCTTCGCTTTCCAGTATGCCGACATGCGCCCGCCGTTCTCGCCCGACGCCTATCGGGAAGCGATCGCGGCCGCCGATGCCGCCGGCTTCGAGGTGATCCTGATCGACAGCGCCTCGCACCTCTGGGAGGGCGAGGGCGGTGTGCAGGACATGCACGCGGCGCTTCTCGACGCCGAGGTGGAGAAGGCGCGCAAGAACCATTCCGGCAATTGGACCTTCGACGAGGCGAAGACCCGCGAGCGGCTGTCCGTGGGGGCCTGGAAGCTGCCGAAGATGCAGCACAAGCGGTTCGTCTCGCGGATGCTCCAGACCCGCGCGCACCTGATCCTCTGCCTGCGGGCGGACGAGAAGATGCACATGGAGAAGGTGAAGGACGAGCGCGGCCGCGAGAAGACCGTCATCATCCAGGCCAAGGATCTGCCGCCGGCCCAGCGCTGGAGCCCGATCTGCGAGAAGCGCCTGCCCTACGAGATGACCGTCTCGTTCGTGCTCGCGCCGGACCGCCCCGGCTTCCCCATCCCCATCAAGCTCCAGGACCAGCACCGGCACGCCGTGCCGCTCGACGTGCCGCTGTCCGAAGACACAGGCCGCCTCCTCGCCAAATGGGCGCGGGGCGGCGCTGCCCCCACTCGCCCGGCCGCAACCCGAGACCAGGCCGAAGCGAGCGTGCCCGCCGCCGATCACTCCCCCCAGGTGCCGGCGGCGGGCACGGATCAGCTCGAGCAGCTCATGGAAGAAGGCCGCATGGCGGCAGAGCGCGGCACCGGCCCGCTCGCCGCATGGTGGAAGCGTATCGGGAAGCCGGCACAGCACGCTCTTGTGGGTCGGCTCGACACCGAGCTGAAGCCCGCCGCGCAGGCCGCAGACGCGGCGTTCCAGGCCGACCAGCAGGAGGAGCGGGCCGATGGATGACGCTCAGGCCCGCCAGGTGCTGTCGCTGATCGACGCGGCGAACAACCTCGTCGTCGCGGCAGTCGAACAGTGGCGCGAGAGCGCCGATGATGATCGCGTGGGCGAGATGGTGTGCACCTTCGCCGAGACGCTGACGGTGCGCCTGATCGCATTCGCGATGCTCCACCGCAGCAACCCGGTGCGGGATGGTGCGCTGATCGCGTCGCACATGGGCGCGAAGCTCGCCCCGGAGGTGCAGAAGCTCCTCTCCTCCTTCATCTCCGACATGGCCGCCGAAGGCGAACCCGTGGGGCTGCAATGAGCAGGTACCTCACCGCCTCCGACAAGCGCGCAGCGATCGAGCGCGAGATCAAGATGCGCAGACGCGTCTATCCGCGCTGGGTAGCCGACGGCCGCATGACCCAGGCCAAGGCCGATTCCGAGATCGCGATCATGGAAGCGATCGCCGAGGACTACCGCGCCCAGGAGCAGAAGGAACGGCTGCTGTGACCACCACCGCCTCACTCACCATCCACGACGACGAAGCAGGGCAGATGCCACCCTATCCGACCTTCAACTTCGAACAGCACACCCCTGACGGGAAGTTCCAGGCCACGAACTGGACCGGGCCTGAAGGAGGGATCGTCGTGTACTGGCGCGGCGTGGTCGTGTGGAAGAGCGCCGGCATGTGGCGCCCGATCTCGGAAGCCAAGAAGAACGGCACGATCATCTGGGCGAAGTTCCGAGACGACATCTTCCCGGCGCTGCGGCCGGAGCGTGACGACCTGAAGCGATGGAACGGCGTTCAGGTGCCATTGCGCCACCCCGGCGTTGCCGACGATGGCTTCGACATCGGGTGGAGCGTCGCCGCGCCGGTGGGCAGTGGTGGCTTCCCTGACGAATGGATCGAGGGGTTCATGCCCCTTCCCGCTCCTCCCACCACGGAGCCGCAGCCATGACTCCCGACCAGACCGCCATCCACGACGACGCCGACCGTTGTCCGATCTGCGGCGAGGTGTTCATTCGCGGCGCCCTATGCGCCATGGACGTGACCGAGGGGATTTGCCACGCAGAATGCTTGGAAGATGCCCCTGTGGTCGACCCGGAGACCGGAGAGCCCAAGGACGGCCCGGCCGACACCTTCCTGTGGTCTCCATGGCCTGCGCCGCTTCGCTCCCCACCCACCAGCGAGCAGACCGATGACTGAGATCAAGGCCCCTGAGGGCGGCAGGCCCGTGAGCGAGATGCAGCGGAAGATTGCTCAGGCGATCTATGACGCGCCGACGACTTTCGATGGCGACCAGATCGCGGTTCATCTTGGCCTGAGCATGCACATCGACGAAGCGGTCGATAGCGTTGAGAAAGCCAAGTCCATCGTCATGCAGGTGTGCATGGACGCAGCCCTCGCGGCCATGAAGGCCATACACGAGCCGACGCCGGTCATGGAGGGTACCGGAGACTTTCACATCGATTTTTGTTCCGGCTTCACCGAATTGTGGATGTCCGTTCTCGACGCCGAAATCTCCATCGCCGAAGGGGGCAAGGACAATGGATGATATCGACCACAAGGCGCTGGCGCTCAGAGTGGCGGCAAAGGTTTGTCACAAAGACCAAATGGTCGTGTGGTCAGGCGAAGTCGCCGAAGCTCTGCAAGACTTTATAAGTGATGACCTCGATTATAGTGATATTGTGTCACTTCATTCTGCTATCGAGCGTGAACTTAGGGACATCGTAAAATGCGCACTTGAACACCCTGAAACAGAACGCGCCCTTGCGGCCTTCCTGCGGGAGGCGGTGAGCCCGTGGAACTTTGATATGGATGCCGCCCCGAAGGACGGGACCGACCTTGATCTATTCGACGGTATCGGCGTCGTTCAAGGTGCGTTCACTTGGCCTCAATCTCTAGAAGAATGGTGGGAAACCGTAGGCGAGGAAGATGAGGTGCCGGACACCGAAGGATATCAAGAATATCTCGAAGGAGAGATGTTCGGGTGGATCGGCTGCGAGACGCTCAGCACGGATGTGCTTTACCTGAGCCCGATCGCATGGCGCCATCGGCCTAGTCCTCCGGTCCTCCCCACCCCTCCAGCAGCAGGAAGCGGGGAATGACGGACCGTCCGATCCTGTTTTCCGCGCCGATGATCCGCGCCCTTCTCGCCGGGACGAAGACGCAGACGCGCCGGGTCATCAAGCCCCAGCCGGTGGAATGGAAAGCTCAGGTGATCGACATCACCAAGCCGATCTACGACGAAGATGAGGGCAGCTGGGGTCAGTGGCTGACCGAATGGTCCGTGCCGTCTTTCGATATGCCGATGGGACAGCCGGAGCGCGAAATCTGGTGCCCGTTGCGCGGTCTACGTTATGCGGTCGGAGATCGGTTGTGGGTGCGGGAGACTTGGGCGATTAGCACCATTTACGACGGAGTTGCGCCGCGAGACCTGAACCCTGAGCGCGTTCCAAACTGGTGCGGCATCCGATTTGCGGCAACGGACGAACGGCTTGGCATCAAGGACCGCCCATCCATCTTCATGCCGCGCTGGGCGTCGCGCCTGACGCTCTACGTCACCGATGTGCGGGTGCAGCGGTTGCAGGACATCAGCGAGGAGGATGCACGGGCGGAAGGCGCCTATGTCGCGAAGGCCTCCCGCCGCGTGGCGGACGATTACGCCACCATGGCCCTCGCCGGCGCCTGGTTCCACACCGCCCGCGCTTGGTACGCCGATCTTTGGGACAGCATCAACGGCCCCGGCTCATGGGCCGCGAACCCGTGGGTGGCCGCCTACACCTTCGCCGTCCGCGCCGGGAACATCGACACGCTGCCGGCGACGCTCGAACCAGCAGGAGGCAGCGATGCGTGAGCAGAGAGCATTCGCGGCGGTCGGACCGGATGGGAAAATCGACGTGCGCACGGTCCGCTCCACTGAGGCGGTGTCCGCTGCCGTAGTGGTGAATTTGCCCGGAGGCTGGCTAACACGCCAAAGGGAAGGCTGGCGCATCCGCCCCGTCCTGATCCGCATCGAAGACGCAGAGGAGCCCAGCCATGACCGCCGCTGATCGAGACCGGGAAGCCTTCGAGGCGTGGATGCGCGAGGAACATCCTCACTGCAATCTCGCGGGACTTCCTGGTGGGGAATACGTCTGGATGGTTGCGCGGTTCCAGTGGAAAGCATGGCAGGCCGCCCGCGCGCAAGCCGGCGAGCACATTGAGCCCGTCATCGTTGCTCGCCAGGGCGGGCCGGAAGCGCCCGGCAATCTGCCCATGCTCGAGATGGCATCCCTATCCGAGGATGGGCAGAGGTTCACCGGCAAGCTGGACATCGTGGACGGCCAGATCGTCTACGAAGGCGACATGCCGCTTGCGCAGTTTCGTGAGCTATTCGACACGGCGTGGCGGCCTCACGTCGGCCTGACGCTCACATCTCCAGCGCAAGCCAGCGAGCCGGTGGCGCCGGGAGAATATCGGCTTCCGTGTGACGTTCATCTGCCGCCCAACACGTACATCCGCAAGGGCTGCGCGCTGGAAACGTTACTTTTTTCCTTGAAACGACGCGAGGGCTTTCCGGACGACGCCACGACGTTCCCTAAGCCCGAAAGCGGAGAGAGCGTCCACACCCACCCCGCGCAGGAGCCGGTGGCGGTGCCGGCGTGGATGGCCGCAGACGAGGCGTGGCAGGATCTCTGCGAAAAGGACGACCGCACGTCGATCGACTACCCCGGATTTGCCCTCATCCGTCAAGATGAGTTGGCGGGGTACATGGCCGCCGCCCCCATCTCCCCACCCGCCGAGAGCGGGGAGGCCGAATCCGCAATCCAGGAGATCGAGCGTCTGGTGTACGGCGGACAGCACAATGGCGCCGCATCACTCGCCCGCGCGGTCAAGGTGATCCGCGCCGCCCTCGCCAGCACCCCAGCCCCGCAGCCGGACGCCGTCTGCCCGACATGCTCCGGCAACGGACGGATCGGCGGCATGGTCCGCTTCGGCGACGGCGAGGTGGATGGCATCGAGGAACCTTGCCCCATGTGTTATGGAAAGGGCTATCACCAAGAGTGGTTGGAGGACGGCGCAGGAGCGCCATTCACGGACTGCAATAGCTGCGGCGGCACCGGGAAAGTGGACGCAGCCCCGCAGCCGGGCGGGGCGGTGAGTGATGCGTGGAGAGAGGCGGGTGAAAAGCAATTGCAAGTGCATGAGGCACTGCGAGACAGCGCATACCGCGCCGGGGCGCGCGCAGGCTGGAACGCTCAGTTCGCTGCCGACCCTGATGCCGCCATTGAGCAGTTGACGCGCTATCCGAAGGGCTCCCTCGCGATCATTCACGAGAAGCATGCATACGAGATGGGTTCCTCCGACACCCCAGCTCAGCAGCCGGGGTGGGCTTGCCCTCATTGCAGCGGAACAGGCCATCGTCAGGACAAGAAGACAGGCAAGAGCTACCCGTGCCCGAGGTGCGAGCCGACGGAGCAGCCGGGCGGGGCGGCCTTCGGCATCATCGATCCGGACTACGCGCGGGTCTTCACGCAAGCGAGGGCCATCGCATGGCAGGAAGGCTATGCGATCATGATGCACGGATCGTTTACCCGCGATCTGGACTTGCTGGCGGTTCCGTGGACCGACGCCGCAAGCGAGCCAGAGCATTTGGTGCGCCGGATCGAGACGGCCACGAAGCTCAAGAACATCTCCCGCAAGCCCGGAAAGAAGCCGCACGGCCGCATCGCGTGGACCCTCACGTTCCCGACGTTTGGCGACCCGCGCTTTGTGGATCTTGGCATCATGCCGCGCGCCCTCGAACCCTCTCCCTCGCAGTCGGACGCGAGGGCGGAGGCGAAGGTGCGCGAGGCGCTGGAGTGGTACGCCGAGCAAGTCGCGGGGTGCCGCAAGCTCGGGAACATCGGCGACCCGGCACGCCATGAACTCGACCGCGATGGCGGCAAGCGTGCTCGTGAAGCCTTGGGCGCCCTCCCCTTCCCCACCCCGGCAGGGGATGGCCAGCTATGAGCAAGATGGACAGCCACAACGCGCTCACGAGCGCATTCGTCCGCAATGTCCTCGCCGAGGTGATCCGCACGGGCGGCGATGACGCCGCCGTGATGGTCGTTGCGGAGTCAACGCTGCTGGGGGCGGTGTTGGCCTGCGAGAAGATTTTCGGGGTGAGCCGCCGGGCGTCGGTCGAACGGCTCAATAGCCTTGTTCAGGCTGTCGAGGAGCGGCTGGGCGGCTCTGATCTCGCCCCGCCGGCAGGGGAGGGCTGACGATGGCCGTCTATGTTGACCCTGCGATCTGGCCTTTCGGGCGCATGATCATGTGCCACATGTGGGCAGACACGACAGACGAACTCCTGCAAATGGCGCTCAAGATCGGCGTTCAGCGCAAGTGGATACAGGGGCACCAAACCCTGTCGCTCCCGCGCTACCGCAATGCCTCGTGGGTTCACTTCGACATCTGCTCGACCAAGAGGAAGAGCGCAATCCACCACGGCGCTATCGAGACCGACAAGTACGGCCCCATTGAATGGCAGGCGCGACTGGATATCGCTTCCGGAGACCCGGAGCTAGTCGAATACGGTGAGAAGAAGCTTGCCCAACTGGCAGTGCGACGCGCCGGCCGCGCCGCCCTATCCCCCGACACGCAGGAGGCCGAGCATGGCCGAGACTGACGACATCGTGGCGCGGCTGCAACGACGGGAGGAGTTGTTCTTGGGCGGCACAGCGCTGGCCAATCCGGACGGCCCTGACGGCGCAGCCGAGATCGAACGGCTGCGCGATCTGTTCCGCCTCGACGGCGAACAGCACGCGCAGCATATCAAAGGGCTCACGGAAGCGCACGAAGCCCGCATCACCAAGTACGCCACCGCCCTCGCCGAGCGAGACGCGCAGATCGAGCGGCTGACGGCAGGGAAGGAAGCCGCAGCAACGGAGATCGTCAGGTTGGTGAAAGAGCGCGACGAGGCGCACGCCAACCACCAGTGGGCTCAGGCTCGCTTGGACCACGCCGAAGCCCGCGCCGAGACCGCAGAGCGCGAGCGGGACGAGGCGAGGGCCGAGGTGGAGCGCAAGGATGCGGCGCTGAAGCTGGCCTACGAAACGCTCGCCGAGGCGTTCGGTCGTATCCACGGTTTGCCCCGCACGTCGGACACCACCTTGGCGAACCGTATCGGACAGACGCGCGCAAAGATCGAGACCGCCCTCACCCAGCAGCCGAACGAGGTGAATCCATGACGGGGAACCTGATTATTGACGGTATCGTCGGCGTCACTGTCGCCCTCGGCATGGCATGGATCATATGGGATTGTGCCTACGCGATCATCCTCGAATGGAGGTGCCGCGCCGCGTTCACGCGAGAGCAGGCCGCCCTCACCGCCAAGGGAGGCGAGAATGCAGAAGGGTGAGCTTGCGGCCGAGATCCGCGAAGCCATTGCGGATGATAAGATGGTCAAAACGCAGCTTTACCGCGCCGGGCGCATTGCCGGGCTGAAGGAGGCGGCGAAGGTGCAGGAAGCACGCATCGAAGAAGTTCTCGCCGCAATGGATGAGAACGGCGACGACATCAACGACAGAAATAACCCTAGAAGCGTTGCCCTACTGACGTTGAACATCGCGCAACAGGACATCCGCGCCCGGATCGCGGCCCTTGAGACGGAGGAGGGGAAATGATGGATGACGGGTCGTGCATCCGGTGCGGGTGCGTCCCGCGCAATGCGTCCGGCCTGTGCGCGACGTGTGTCGATGAAGACGCTGTTCGTGCCGGAGAAGTCGAGGACGATGCGTCACAAGCGCTCTGGCGGCAAGCCCTCGATCAGGAGCGGGTTCCCGCCGCCCCCGGTGAAGATGTCCTCGCCACCGCCCGCACCGAAGCCCGGAAAGCGGCTCTGGAGGAGGCGGCGAAGATGGCGCACGAGCGGGGCCGTCTCGCTCTAGCTGCGAGCGAGTCCATGCCGGGTGGCATCCTCAGAGAACGTGAAGCTGCCGCTGGAGCCGAGCTTATCGGGTTTGCATCCGCCATCCGAGCCCTGATCGGCGCCGATCCCACCACAGATAGCCAGGAGGGGTGAATGGACACCCGCCAAGAAAGCGTCGATGCCTTCTATTGGCGCCACGGGCCGTGCTGTGCAGGATGCGACTGGTGGAAGCACATCACGTCGTCGGCTGGGGAATGCACTCGCGCTGCGCCAGCGCCCGGCCACGAGCGGTTTTACATGCTCGGAATCCAATCAGCCTCGCTCAATCCAGGCGCTGGCCACATCATCACGCCGCGCGACCACCGCTGCGGCGAGTTCGTGGACACGTTCGACTGGCCTTCGCTCGGCCCGTTCTACCTGAAGCGGATCGGAGCCCCAGCCCAGCGCGAGGAGGCGCCGTGATGCGGACCTTTGATATCGCTCCGGGCTCATTTTTCTTCGTGGACGATGATGGAAACATCATGTCGCAAGAAGAAGCGCAGGACCTTATTAAGAGGCAAAGCAGAGACGATGAGGAGGGAAACATGCCGGCATCACCCACCAATGCCGTCGCCGCTGAGCGCATAGCCGACAAGCGCGGGTTCGAGCGCGGCTCCGACCGGTGGGGCCAGGTGCACGCCTGCGCGGCGGAGGAGTTGGCAGCAGCAGAGGCCCGTGGACGCGCCGCGGCGTTTGCCCAGGCCCGAGCGCTCTGCGATGGGCGGTTCATCCCGCCGCACGGCACGGCGCAATACCGCCAGGGCGCCGGCGAGGTTCAGGCCGCCATCGCGCGGGCAATCGAGCAGATGAGGTGAGCGATGGCGCCCCGAGCTGAAATGCCCCTGTTCCCGGACGAGGTGGACATCGCGCGGGCGGTGCTCGGGCCGGGCCGGGTGAGCGACTGGAAGTGCCTTGCCCCATCCCTTGAGCGGCAGGGCCTGCCACAGGTCGATCCGGTGTTCGGCGGCCGCTACTGGCCGGCGGTGAAGGCATGGATGGACCGGCGCGCGGGGCTCACTACCATGACGGTGCCGGCTCGACCACGAGAAGGCGATACCAGGAAGAGGGAGACATGGGACTGAAACAAACCACCGACGCCCCAGGCCTGAAATGGCGAAGGGAGCACACGGCGGCGTATTGGGTTGCGCGCGCCGATTTGGTCAAAAAGGGGTTCAAGCCGTCCACGGTGAGGATTCACTTCGACCCCGCAGACCAGATGCACATGCAGCACATCGCGGCGCGGTGCCGCGATCTTCAGGGCCAGATGCTGGAGTGGTCAGGCGAGCAGCGGAAGGCACCGCGCAACGTCTATGACGGCACCCTGCGATCGCTGGTCCGCCTCTACCAGACGGACCCGGAGAGCCCCTATCACGAGCTGCGCCCCCGCTCGCGAGGCTTCTACGATTACGGCCTCACGCTCCTCGACAAGTATGTGGGCGGCTCCGACATCTCCGAAGTCACCGGGCCGGACGTGCGGCGCTGGTACAAGAAGCTGAAGGAGCCGGCGCCCCTCACCACCGCCCAGAAGGAACGCGGCGTTACCGAGAACCCCGAGCGCGTTCGTCGGGCCTATGCCGCAATCCAGATGCTCCGGGTGGTCATCAACTATGGTCGCACCCTCAAGCTGAAGGAATGCCGCGACCTTGGCGACGCGCTGTCCGCCATGGAGTTCAAGGGCGTCCAGAGGCGCGAAACCCGGATCACGCACGCCCAGGTGTGCGCCTTCCGAAAAGCCGCGCACGAGGCCGGCCGGCCGTCCATGGCGCTCGGCATCACGCTCCAGTTCGACCTCGGCATGCGCCAGCGCGACGTGATCGGCGAATGGCTACCGGACACCTCTCCCGGCACCGAGGGGATCGTGGATCACGGCCTACGGTGGAGCGACGGCCTCACCTTCAGCCATATTGCTGGCGCGGTCCTGCGGAAGCGGACCAGCAAGACGGGCAAGGTGGTGGAGCACGATCTGGCGCAGCTCCCGGACACGCTCGCCGAACTGGAGCGCATCCCGCCGCTCCGCCGTATCGGCCCCCTGGTGCTCAACGAGGAGACGGGCCTGCCCTACAAGCGGCGCGTCTATGCGAAGTGGTTTCGCATCATCGCCCGTGCAGCAGGCATCCCCGATGAGGTGTGGAGCATGGACGCGCGGGCCGGCGCGGTGACGGAAGCCCTCGATGCCGGCGCCCAGCCCATGGACGTGATGAACGCCGCCGGGCACACCCAGCTCTCGACGACGCAGGGCTATGACCGCACCACGCTTAAGAAGACCGCGCGCGTGGCGCAGCTCCGGGTAGCGAGCCGCAAGAACGAGGGGTGAACCAGGCCGGGAACGGCATGGGGAACCCGATGGGGAATTTTCAGTCCGATTTTCGGCCTAAGTGCATGGCGCGCCGGGGAAGATTCGAACTCCCGACCCCCAGATTCGTAGTCTGGTGCTCTATCCAGCTGAGCTACCGGCGCCTGCTGCCCCTCTTCGGCCTCGGCCGAAATGGAAGGCGGGACCTTCCAGGGCGTCGCGGCGGGGAGCGCCGCGAGGACCCGTCAGCTACTCCTTTTCCGCGGAGCGCGCAAGGCCCCCGCGCCGCGGAAGCGACGCGCAGGCGCCGGCAGCGCACAGCCTGTGGAAAACCCCGACTCACGCGCGGATGCGTTCCCGCCGATGGTGCCGGTCGCCGCTCTGGTCGGGAATGGTGATGCGGAAGGTGGTGCCCACCTGCGTATCCACGAGGCGGATCTCGCCGCCATGCGCCCGCACGAGCTCCTCGGCAATGGGAAGGCCGAGGCCGGTACCGCCCCGCCGGGCCGATGAGACGAAGGCCTCGAACAGGTGCTCGCGCCGCGCGGGAGGAATGCCGGGACCCGTGTCGGAGAGCTCGATCTCCACGACCGTGCCCTTGCGCCGCGCGCGGATGCGGATCTGGTCGCGGTCGGGATCGAGGGGCACCCGACCCTCCAGGGCCTGCACCGCGTTCCGGGCGATGTTGAGCATCACCCGGAACAGCTGGTCCGGATCCGCGTCCGCCACCAGCCCGCGCTCCACGTCCGCCACCCAGCCGATTCCGGCGCCGCTCGCCAGGCCGAGCGTGTCGCGCACCTCCTCGAACAGCTGCGCCACCTCCACGTCCCGCCGCTCGGGCAGCGGCTCCTTAGCGCGGCCGTAGGACAGCGTCTGCTCGCAATAGGCGATGGCCCGGTCGAGGGCCGCCAGCAGCTTGGGGGCGAAGCGCTGCACGGTGGGGTCCGGCACCGAGACGAGACGATCGGAGAGAAGCTGCGCCGAGGCCAGGAGATTGCGCAGATCGTGGTTGATCTTGGACACCGCCAGGCCCAGCGCGGCCAGGTGGCTCTTCTGGTGCAGGGTGAGGGAGAGCTCGCGCTGCATCTCCTCCAGCGCCTCCTCCGCCGTGCCGATCTCGTCCGAGCGCCCGCTGGGCACGATGATGCGAGAGGCGTCCTCCGGATTCTCGCGGAAGGCGGAGATACGCTCGGTGAGCCGCCGCATGGGCCGCACGAACAGCCAGTTCAGGCTCACATAGACGAGGATGCCGGCCACCACGGCCACCGCCAGCGACACCAACAGCACCGTGGCGGCGAAGCGCAGCAGCGCGCGGCGCATGGGCGTCTCGCTCAGGACGATCTCGATGAAGTCCGCCCCCCGGGGCGGATCGCCGACCACGCGCAGGATCCGCCCGTTGCGGGCCATCAGCGTGTCGCAGGCATCCCGCACTGCGCTCCACAGGGTGGTGCCGCGCATGTCGATGTGCACGTTCGCTTCCGGCGGCATGGTGGAGGCGGCCAGCAGGCGACGCGTGTCCTCGCTCTTCACCACGATCACGGTGGCGCCGACGCTGTCCAGCAGCTCGCGCGTCAGGTCCGCGGAGATCCCCTCCTGTGGCGCGGCGTCGAGCGCGAGCGCCGCGGTGCGGGCAGCGGCGAGGCGGTCGGAGAGCCAGGCGATGCGATAATTGGCGATGGTGGGCACGAGCACGGCGATTTCCGCCGCGGCCACCACCACGACGGTGAGCGCGAGCAGCTTGGCCGACAGGCCGAAGCGCCACCGCGCGCCCTCGGGCGCCGGCCAGGCACCGGCTCTATGGCTCGTCGGCTCCAACATGGCTCTGATACGGGGGGAAGGCCCGTCCCGGATCCCCGCGCCCTGCGCGCGGCAGATCAAAGTAAACAAATAGGCAACCACCGCGGTGCCGACCAGAGCAACTTAAGATCGAGGTAAACGGCGGGCGCCGCCCACAGCTGAAGCGGGGCTATTCCTCTTCGCCGAAGCGGTCGGCGACAAGGGTCGTGAGCGCGTCCATCACGGCCGCCGCCTCGGCGCCGGTGGCGGTCACGGTGACGGTGGTGCCGGGGGCGGCGGCCAGCATCATCAGGCCCATGATGGAATTGCCCCCCACCGCCTCGCCGCTGCGGCATACGGTGACGCAGGCATCGAAGCGCTCCACCGTCTGCACGAACTTGGCCGAGGCCCGCGCGTGCAGGCCCCTCTTGTTCACGATGGGAAGGGTCCGCACCAGGGCCTCGGGCGCCACCGGCCGGCCGCAGACCATTGCCGGGTCCTCCTCCCCCGAAGCGCGGGGGGCGGGAAACTCATTTGCCCGAAAGGACACGGCTTGCGACATTGATGTACTTCCTACCGGCTTCCTGAGCGACATCCACCGCCTCGGCCAGCGGCAGCTCGCCGCGTACCTTGGCGAGCTTCACCAGCATCGGCAGGTTGACCCCCGCCACCACTTCCACGTCCGGAGTGTTCATCACCGAGATCGCGAGGTTCGACGGCGTGCCGCCGAACATGTCCGTCAGGATCACCACCCCGTCCCCCGTGCGCACGCGGTCGACAGCGTCGATGATGTCGCGGCGGCGTCGCTCCATGTCGTCGTCGGGACCGATGGTCACAGCGGCGATCTGGGTCTGCGGCCCCATCACGTGTTCCAGGGCTGAGCAGAATTCATCTGCGAGGTGGCCGTGTGTGACGAGGACAAGACCGATCATGCTCCCTCCGCCCTCATCCCCCGAATGAAGGCCTCCCGCGCTGCGGGACGGCCATATTCAGAGCGGCTCAAAAATTACGCAAGGGGTGCAACGCACAAAAGCACATTTAGTTTTCGTAATCGTCAGTCGCGAGCAGGGTCGCCAGAAGCACCCGCGCCTCGTCTGCCGTACGCGCAGAAACTCTTTTTATTTCAATGCCATGCATTTCTTCACGGCCGGCAGGGGCCCGGGGCATGCGCGTCGTGTCCCCTGCTGCAAGATCGACCAGCCATCGCACCGCGACAAAAGGGCGATGGGCCATGCGGCGGATGCCGAGCCCTCGCGCCTCGATGAGGCCGGCGAGCCGCGGCGCCGGCCGGGCCACCAGGGTACCCTCCGCCGCCGCGAGGTGCACGCGATCGTCGGCGACCAGTTCCGCCGGCGCGAGCGCGCGGGGTGGATCGAGGATCAGGCGCAGCGCCAGCCAGGACTTGCCGGCCCCCGACGGCCCGCGGATCAGCACCCCCCCATCGCCGATGGCGACGCAGCTCGCATGGATGGAGGCGGCGGGATCTTCCATCGCCTCACCCGGCCGGAAGGCGGACGACGAAGCGCGCGCCGGCCACCCGCGGGGCGTCGCCGGGAACCGCCTCCATCCGGTTCTCCGCCCAGATCCGGCCGCCGTGCGCCTCCACGATCTGCCGGGAAATGGAGAGGCCGAGCCCGGAATTCTGGCCGAAGCCCTGGTGCGGGCGATCGGTGTAGAAGCGCTCGAAGATGCGCGCCAGGGCGTCGGGCCGGATGCCGGGCCCGTCGTCGTCCACCACGATCTCCGCCCCGTCCTTGAGCCGGCGGCAGGTCACGCGCACGCAGCTACCGGAGGGCGAGAACGATCGGGCATTCGAGACCAGGTTGTCCACCACCTGCCCGAGGCGCGAGGCGTGGCCCGCCACCAGGAAGTCGGCAGCGGCGCCGGAGGCGCGCTCGAAAGCGAGGGAGACGGAGACACCGTCATCCTTGCGCACGTCCTGGGCGAGGCCCACCACCATTTCCAGCAATTGCCTGAGATCGACGTTCGCCGCCTCCTGGCGCTGCAGCTCGGCGTCGAGGCGGCTCGCGTCGGAGATGTCGGAGATGAGGCGGTCGAGCCGCTTCACATCGTGCTGGATCACCTCCAGGAGCCGCCCGCGCGAGGTATCGGTCTTGGCCAGCGGCAGGGTTTCCACCGCGCTGCGCAGGGAGGTGAGCGGGTTCTTCAGCTCGTGCGCCACGTCGGCGGCGAAGCTCTCGATGGCCTCGATGCGGTTGTAGAGGGCGCTTGTCATGTCGCGCAGGGCGCCGGAGAGATGGCCGATCTCGTCCGCGCGGGCGGTGAAGTCGGGGATCTCCACGCGGTTCTTGATGCGCCGGCGCACCCGCTCGGCCGCCGCCGCGAGCTTGCGCACGGGGTCGGCGATGGTCCCGGCCAGCAGCACCGACAACAGCACCATCACCGCCGCCGCCACCAGGAAGACGCGGACGATGACGAAGCGCTCGGCCTTGACCGCGGCATCGATCTCGCCGCTCTGGGTGGAGAGCAGCAGCACGCCGAGAATGGCGCGGAAGCGCTGGATGGGCACGGCGACGGAGACCACCACCTGCCCGCGGTCGTCCACGCGCACCTCGCTCGCCTTGGTGCCGACGGCGGCGGAGGCGACCTCGGGATAGTTCTTGCCCGCCTGTGGGCCGTACTCGCGATAGAGCGGCAGGTCGCCGCGGCCGAACCAGAGCTGCACCGCGCGCCACGCCCGCTCGGTCACCCCCGGCTTGGGCTCGTTGGGCGAGGGCAGGTCGTAGCGCAGGATCTCGCCGCGCGAGTAGAGCGAGCGGGAATCCAGCAGCAGCTGGCCGTCGCGGTCATAGATGCGCGCGCGCGTGCGGGTCGGCCCCACGAGGCGGCGCAGCACCGGGGCGACGCGCTCGGGGTTGATGGGGAATTCGAGCGGGGCGAAGCCGTCGTCGGCCGGGCCGTAGCTCTCGCCCGCCTGCAGCTCAAGCAGGCGCTCGGGGTCGAGCGTGATGGTGTTGGTCTCCACCTGCGCCGAGGAGGCGATGGCGGCGGCGATGATCTCGCCCTGCACGAGCAGGCTCTGGATGCGCGCGTCGATGAGGCCCGAGCGGAATTCCGACAGATAAAGGATGCCGGAGACCAGGGCGCAGAGCCCGGCGAGGTTGAGCAGGACGATGCGGCGGGTGAGCGAGGAGAAGCTCTTGAACGCCACGAAGCGGCGCACGCGGGTGAGCCAGGCGAGAACACCGCCGCGCGGCTCGCTTACCTGCTCCATCCCCCCATGCTCGGTTTCCGCGCTCATGACGTCGCGCACCTCGGCATCGCGAACCCCGGCGTCGCGCACCTCGGCCGCCCCCGCTCGACCCGCGGCACGCCGGCGCTCACTCCTTGAACCGGTAGCCGACGCCGTACAGGGTCTCGATCATCTCGAAGCTGTCGTCCACCGACTTGAACTTCTTGCGCAGGCGCTTGATGTGGCTGTCGATGGTGCGGTCGTCCACATAGACCTGGTCGTCATAGGCGGCATCCATGAGCGCGTTGCGGCTCTTGACCACGCCGGGACGCTGGGCGAGCGCCTGCAGGATGAGGAACTCGGTGACGGTGAGGGTCACCGGCTCGTTCTTCCAGGTGCAGGTGTGGCGCTCGGGGTCCATGCGCAGGTTGCCGCGCTCCAGCACCTTGGCGCTGTCGGTCTCGCGCGGGGCGACGCCGTCCTTGGCGCCGGCCCGGCGCAGCACGGCCTTCACCCGCTCCACCAGCAGGCGCTGGGAGAACGGCTTCTTGATGAAGTCGTCGGCGCCCATCTTGAGCCCGAACAGCTCGTCGATCTCCTCGTCCTTGGAGGTGAGGAAGATCACCGGCATGTCGGTCTTCTGGCGCAGGCGGCGCAGCAGCTCCATCCCGTCCATGCGCGGCATCTTGATGTCGAGGATGGCGAGGTCCGGCGGATTGGTCTTGAAACCGTCGAGGGCCGAGGCACCGTCGGTGTAGGTGTCGATACGATAGCCTTCCGCCTCCAGGGCGATGGACACCGAGGTGAGGATGTTGCGGTCGTCGTCGACGAGGGCGATGGTGGGCATGACACCTCTTTTCAGCCGTCCGGTACGGCCGCTTTGTTCTGCGGCCTGCCACAGGGGGTGAACCCCGTTCGCGTGGCCGAAATGTGACACACAAGAGTCGATTGCCGCAAAATAGCGGGATTCTCCCCTGACTCCAAATGCCGGCCCGATCCACGTAAGGGAATGAGCGCGCAGGCAAATCGTGCGGCACCCCTTGCCGCCCCCGCACCGCGGACGGCGCCGGCACGTTTGCCCGTCCCGGATGGGGACGTGCGCGGGGATCGCAGAAGCGCCGATCAGGGTAAAGGAAAGGTAAATTCCTGCGCCTCGGCCTCGCCCGTCGCACGTGCCACCAAGGCCGGGGAAGGTGGCCGGTGACGGTGGCCGGGGCGCGCCCTTCATGTGCAGCTGCCGATGTCCGCCGTCTGCACCGCCCGGTGCGCGATCGGATCCCGATGCTCAACCGGCCTTGTCCAGGGCCTCGGCCTCCGCCTGGAGCGCTGCGAGCAGGGTCATGAAGCGCTCGCCCTGCACCACCACGTGGGCGCGCACCCGCTCGGCGGCGCCGACGCCGTCGCCGGCGGCCAGCGCCTCCACGATCCCCTCGTGCTCGGCGAAGGAAGCCTCCATGCGGCGGGGCACCTTCAGCTGCAGGCGACGATAGGGCTGAAGTGCGCGCTGGAGCCGCAGCGCCTCGCCCATCAGCACGCGGTTGCCGGTGGCGGCGTAGATGGCGCCGTGGAAGACCGCATTGGCCGGATAGTAGGCGGCCTCGTCGCCCGCCGCGACCGCGCCGCGGCAGGCCTCATGCGCGGCGCGGATGGCGGCCATGTCGGCCGGGCCCATGCGTTGTGCGGCGAGGCGCGCGCAGGCGGCCTCGATCTCCGCCATCAGCTCGAAGGATTCGAGGAGCGCGCGGGGGCCGAGCAGCACCACGAAGGCGCCGCGCCGGGGGCGGATCTCCACCAGGCCGGAAGCGGAGAGCTGGATGAGGGCCTCGCGGATGGGCGTGCGCGACACGGCGAAGCGCTCGGCGAGGCCCGCCTCGTCGAGCCTCTGGCCCGGCCGGAGACGGCCGGAGACGATGTCGTCCTCCAGCGCCTCCCGCAGCCTCGGGGTCTGCTCGCCACGCACGTTCGCCTCCCGGCTGCAAGGAAGCCGCGCCCCCTCGCTCAATGCAAGTCATATAATCTTGCATACATGATGATTGACAATAAATGCATATTGTCCTTCATTCAATGCATGAACGCTGGGAAGGCTGCCGTGCTCCGTTCCCGCCGCCATCGCGCGGCGACCGCCGGGCGCCCGGCCGGCCTCCGCCGAAAGAGATGCGCCGGAACGGCGCGCGAGGCCTTGCCATTGCCCGTTTCCCGCCGTCCCATAGGGTATCCGGCAGCAGACTCTGACATTCCATGGGTGGGGGCCATGCCATGAGTTCCAATACCTCCTTCTTCGGCGATATGCTCACCTCCATCGCCGAGCGCGGGCGGGCGCTGCTCGACCGCACGAATCGCGTATCCGGGGCCACCAAGGCGGCCACGCTGGTGGAGCGCTGCGAGCAGTTGCTCTCGGGACGCGGCGAGGCATCGGGGGTGGCGCTCGCCACCGACATCCTCGACCGCTACGCCCGTATGAAGACCGGCGAGCGCATCGCCTTCTTCGAGGCGCTGGCGGAGACCTTCGGCCCGGACCGGGCACGGCTCGAGAAGGCCATCGAAAGCTACGCCCGCACCGGCTCGGACGCGGCGGCGGCGGAGATCCACCTCGCCAGCGAGCCGCGCCGGCAGGAGCTGTTCCGCCGCTTCAACCTCGCCCCCGGCGCCACCCTCTCCCTCGTGCGCATGCGCGAAAACCTGATGGACGCCCTCGTCCTGCGGCGCGACCTTGCCGCCGTGGACCGGGATTTCGGCCATCTCTTCTCGTCCTGGTTCAACCGGGGGTTCCTCGTGCTCCGCCGCATCGACTGGTCCACGCCCGCCAACGTGCTAGAGAAGATCATCCGCTACGAGGCGGTGCACGCCATCCGCGACTGGAACGACCTGCGCGCCCGCGTCGACAGCCCGGACCGGCGCTGCTACGCCTTCTTCCATCCGGCCCTCGTGGACGAGCCGCTGATCTTCGTGGAAGTGGCGCTCACCAAGGACATACCGGGCGCCATCGCCCCGGTGCTCGACCAGGCGCGCGAGCATCTGGAGCCGGAGAAGGCGACCACCGCCGTCTTCTATTCCATCTCCAACTGCCAGCGCGGGCTCGGCGGCGTGTCCTTCGGCAACTTCCTCATCAAGCAGGTGGTGGAGGAGATTTCTCGCGAGATCCCTTCCCTCTCCACCTTTGTCACCCTGTCCCCGGTGCCGGGCTTCCGGGCGTGGCTGGATGCCGAGCGCAAGGCGGAGAACGCCCTCGGCCTCTCGGCCGCGGACAAGGAGACGCTCAAGAGCCTCGACACGCCCGACTGGTCGGAGAAGGCGGAGGCGCGGGACGCGCTGGCGCCCGTGCTCGGCGCCGCGGCGGCCTACTACTTCCTCGTGGCCCGCACCAACAAGGGCAAGCCCATCGACCCGGTGGCGCGCTTCCACCTGGGCAACGGCGCCCGGCTAGAGCGCATCAATCCCATGGGTGACCTCTCGGCGAAGGGAATCTCCCAGGCCGCCAGCCTGATGGTGAACTACCGCTACGTGCTCTCCGATATCGAGAAGAACCACGAGGCCTTCGCCGGCAAGGGCGAGGTGGTGGCGAGCGCCGCCGTCAAGAAGCTGCTCAAGGCCGAGGCGAACGGCCGCTCGCTTGTTCCCATTCCCTGAGCCGGCACGGCTCCACACCTGAAGAAGCCGGTGGGCGGCGATCTGTCGGCCGCGGCCGGCGCGTGAGAGGCACATGAGCGACAACCATCTTTTCGACGCCATCCGCGCCGCCATCCCCGCCGCGGGCAAGCCGCTCGCCTTTCTCGCCGACGGGCGGGTGGAGACCTATGGCGACGCCCTCGCTTTGTCCGCCCGCCTCGCCGGCCTGCTGGTGGCGCGCGGGGTGAAGCCCGGCGATCGGGTGGCGGTGCAGGTGGAGAAATCCTGGCCCGCGCTGGCGCTCTATCTGGCCGCGGTGCGGGCCGGCGCCGTCTACTTGCCGCTCAACACCGCCTACACGCTGAACGAGGTGGAGTATTTCCTCTCCGACGCCGAGCCCACCGTGTTCGTCTGCCGGCCGCAGATCGAGGCGGAAGCCCGCGCGCTGGCGACCCGCCTCGGCGTGCCCTGCGTCGAGACGCTGGGGGCGGACGGTGCCGGCTCGCTGACCGACGCGGCCGCCGGCTTCCCCGCCGACTTCGAGGACGTACCGCGCGGGCCGGAGGATCTCGCCGGCATCCTCTACACCTCGGGCACCACCGGCCGCGCCAAGGGCGCCATGCTCTCCCACGCCAACCTGCTCTCCAATGCGCAGACGCTGAAGGACTGCTGGCGCTTCACCGCCGACGACGTGCTGATCCACGCTTTGCCCATCTTCCACACCCATGGCCTGTTCGTCGCCACCAACATCGTCCTGCTCGCCGGCGCCTCCATGATCTTCCGGTCGAAGTTCGACCCGAAGGAAGCGCTGGAGCTGATGGGCCAGGGCGAGGCCGGGCACCGCCCGACCAGCCTCATGGGCGTGCCCACCTTCTACACGCGCCTGCTCGACCAGCCGGGCCTCACCCGCGAGGCGACGGCCGGCATGCGCCTGTTCATCTCCGGCTCGGCGCCGCTCCTCGCCGAGACCCACCGCGCCTTCTTCGAGCGCACCGGCCAGGCGATCCTCGAGCGCTACGGCATGACCGAGACCGGCATGAACACCTCCAACCCTTATGACGGCGCGCGCATCGCCGGCACGGTGGGCTACCCGCTGCCGGACGTCTCCCTGCGCGTCACCGATCCGGAGACCGGCCGGGTGCTGCCCACGGGCGAGATCGGCATGATCGAGGTGAAGGGTCCCAACGTCTTCAAGGGCTACTGGCGCATGCCGGAAAAGACCGCCGGCGAGTTCCGCGACGGCTTCTTCATCACCGGCGATCTCGGCAAGGTCGACGAGGCCGGCTACGTGCACATCGTCGGCCGCGGCAAGGACCTCGTCATCACCGGCGGCTTCAACGTCTATCCCAAGGAAGTGGAAGGCGAGATCGACGCCATTCCCGGCGTCCTGGAAAGCGCCGTCATCGGCCTCGCCCATCCCGATTTCGGCGAGGGGGTGACAGCCGTGGTGGTGCCAGCGGCCGGTGCCAGCCTCACCGAGGACGACATCCACAGGGCGCTGGAGACCCGCCTCGCCAGGTTCAAGCAGCCCAAGCGCGTCTTCTTCGTGAGCGAGCTGCCGCGCAACACCATGGGCAAGGTGCAGAAGAACGTCCTGCGCGAGACCTACAAGGACATCTATCGGAACGTCGCCTGACGCCGCCGACGCCCGGCCTGACCGGTCCCATCAGGGTCCCATCAGGCGCGGCCACCAGCGCGCCTGGGCGGCCCCCCTGCCCTCACCGCACCACCGGCACCACGTCCACGCCGACGGAGAGCAGGTGGTCGCCGGAGGTGACGATCACTCCGTCCACCGGCGCCACGTCGGCATAGTCGCGGCCCACGGCGAGGATGATGTGGTCGTCGCAGGCGGGAATGGCGTTGGTGGGGTCGAGCCCGATCCAGCCGGCCACCGGGCCGCACCAGATCTCCACCCATGCATGGGTCGCATCCGCGCCCTCGAGCCGCGGCTGGCCCTCGGGCGGAATGGTGCGCAGGTATCCGGACACATATCGCGCCGGCAGGCCGAGGCCGCGCAGCCCGCAGATCATCACCTGCGCGAAGTCCTGGCACACCCCCTTCTTGGCGACGAACGCCTCGTGCGGGGAAGTGGTGACGCGGGTGGCGCCCGGCTGGTAGACGAAGTCCGCCTTGATGCGCTGCATCAGCTCCAGCCCCGCCTCCAGCACCGGCCGGTCGCCGCGGAAGCTGGTGCCGGCCCACTCGGTGATCTCCGGATCGAGGGGCACCGCGCGGCTCGGGAACAACCCGTGCACCGCCGCCCCCGGGCCGAGGTCGTGCTGTTCCATGGCCATCGCCCGCACCTCGTCGACGAAGAGCGTGGCGGCGGGATCGGGCAAGGGCGTGGACGCCACCTCGACCCGGCTGCGGGTGGTAATGGACAGGTAGTCGTGCGGTTGGTCGACGGTGAGCCAGGTGAGGCCGTTGCCGAAGAAATCGGTCCCGCGCTCTAGCTCCGCCGGCTCGGGATCAATGTCGAGCATGTGGGCGATGACGTGCTGGTGGCCGGGGCGGTCGGCGGGCGTCATCCGCAGCACCTGCCGGACCACGCGCACGGGCACCTGGTAGCTGTAGGTGGTGGTCTGGCGGATGTCGTAGAGCATCGCTTCGTCCTTCAAGACCGGCCCCGGGGTGCCGCGCATCGGGGATCCGGTGGTCACGTTCCGGTCGTCACATGGTGAAGGTGAGGGTCATCTCCGGCGAGTGGCCCTGCAGGAAATAGTGGGACGAGATCTCGTCCGACAGCTCCATCAGCATGTGCTCCATGGCGTCGAACCAGCCCGGATCGAAGCTCTCCGCCGTGCTCGCGGCCAGTTCCGCCTGCATGCGCGCCACCAGCCGCTCCCAGCGCGGCGGCGGGGCGTCCTGGTCGCGCCCCGGCAGTACCTTCAGGTGGTTCGCCATGCGGTGGACCTGGAACGTCACCGAGCGCGGATTGTCCGGATCCAGCAGCACCAGGTCGAGCACCGGCCCGCGGGCCTCCATCATCACGTAGCGGGTGCGATAGGTGATGAGGCTGTCGGCCACCTGCAGCAGCGCATCGAGGGAGCCCTGCGGCGCGCCCTGCTCGCCGAAGGTGCGGGCGAACCGCAGCGTGCCGATGGCCCGCTCGGTGCGTCGCCCCAGCTCCAGGAAGCGCCAGCCGGTGAGACGGTTCATGTTCTCGCTGGCGAGGCCCGAGAAGGCGGCGATGATGCGCAGGGCGGCGTCGGCCCGCTCGGCTGCGTCCGCCTCGGACGGGGCGGAGGGCATGGGCGCCAGCACGCAGGCCTCCAGGTCCACCAGCGCCCGCCAGGCGTCGGGCGAAAAGCGGTCGCGGATGACCGAGGCCGCCGCGCGCGCCGCCTGCACCAGCTGCGGCAGGGCGCCGGGCACGTCGCGGCGGGTCAGCACCGCCACCGCGTAGCGGGCCGGCGTGGCGCGGGCGAGATCGCGCGGCATGGCGCCCCAGGCGCCGAGCAGGCCCAGCAGGCGCGAGACGAGGGGGCTGGTGCCGCTGTCCCCGCTCTCGGCGAGGCGGCCCACGAGGACACGGGAAAGGCGCAGCGCCGCCTCGGCGCGCTCCACATAGCGCCCGAGCCAGAACAGGTTGTCCGCCGCGCGGCTCGGCAGGGTGCCGGAGGAGCGGCGGACCTTCACGTTGTCCGGGCTCGGCAGCAGGGTGGTGTCCGCCACTTCCGCGTCGGCCAGCACCCACACGTCGGCCGAGCGGTCGCCCTTCTGCATAGAGACGGCGCGGGCATCCGCCGCCGAGGAGATGCGGCAGAAGCCCCCCGGCATGACCGTCCAGCCCTTGTCGGTGGCGGCGAGGAACACCCGCAGCATGAAGGGCCGCGGCGTCAGCTTCTCGCCGGTCCACACCGGGGTGGTGGAGAGGCGGGCGATATCCTGGCCCACCACGTCCGCGCCGCGGCGGGCGAGCAAGGTGGACAAGCGCCGGCGATCGGCCGCCGGCAGGTCCGCGCCGAGCACCGAGCCGCCATCCGGCAGACCCGGCAAGGCCCGGCCGAAGGCGGAGGAGATGACGAGTTCGTCCAGATGCTCCATCACCTGCGCCCGCTCCGCCGGCTGGCCGCACCACCAGGTGGCCACGTGCGGCAGGCTCAGCGGGCGGCCAAACAGGCGGGTGGCGACGCGCGGCAGGAAGGCGAGCAGGGCCGGCGCCTCGATCAGGCCGCTGCCGAGGGCGTTGGCGAGGGAGACGCCGCCCGCGCGCGCCGCCTGGACCAGCCCCGGCACGCCAAGCCGCGAGCGGGCGTTCAGCTCCAGCGGATCGGCGAAGTCGGCGTCGAGCCGCCGCAGCAGCACGTCGATGCGGCGCAGCCCCGCCACCGTCCGCACGTGCAGCGTGTCGCCGCGCACGGTGAGGTCCTCGCCCTCCACCAGCAGGAAGCCGAGATAGCGGGCGAGCAGCGCGTGCTCGAAATAGGTCTCGTTCAGCGGGCCTGGGGTGAGCAGCCCGATGCGGCCCTCCCCGGTGCGGTCGAGCTTGAGCAGCGAGGTGCGCAGCGCCTGGAAGTAGCCGGCCACCCGCTGCATGTTGAGGCTGCGCGAGACATCCGGCAAGGCGCGGGTGGAGGCCAGCCGGTTTTCCAGCGCGTAGCCGGCGCCGGAGGGAGCCTGGGTCCGGTCGGCCAGCACCCACCAGCGCCCGTCGGGCCCGCGGCCCACGTCGGCGGCGTACAGGCGCAGGAAGCGGCCGCCTTCGGGCCGCACCCCCACCAGCGGGCGCAGGAATTCCGGGCTCCCCGCCACTGCGGCGGCGGGCAGGTCGCCGTCGGCGACCAACTGGCCGGGGCCGTAGACGTCCTGCAGCACCTCTTCCAGAAGCTCGGCGCGCTCGATCAGGCCGGCGGCCAGCACCTCCCATTCCGCCTTCTCGATGAGCAGCGGCATGTGGCTGAGCGACCATGGCCGCTCGCCGCCCCCGGTATCGTCGTAGACGCGGTAGAACACGCCGGAATCACGCAGATAGCGGTCGGCCGCGGAGAAGCGCCGGCGCAACTCGTCGGAGCCCAACTCGGCGAGGGCCGCGAGGAACGGCAGCCAGTGGCTTCGCGGCTGGCCGTCCTGGTCCATCATCTCGTCGCGGACGCCCGGCAGGGTGCGATAGCCACCGATCAGGCTCTCGGCCGCAGCCCTCTCGAACGCCTCGCTGCGCTGCTCCGCCCCCGCCACGATCTTCCTTTCGCCGCGTCCGCCGCTGCGGACCGCTCATTATGCGCGCACCGGCGCGAGATGCATCCTTCTTTGGAAGGAATCCAGGCACCGGCATCGCGGCGACCGCCCGGCAATGCCGCCGGCGGTCCCATCAGGCCGCCGCCGCGCTCGCCCCCGGGCCGCTTTGCCCCCCGCCCCGCGAGGCGGGGGAGACGATGCCGCGCCCTCGCGGCGTTCAGCCTCCCTGCGACAGGCGCAGGTCGAGGGTGGTGGGGAACTCGCCCGGCGCGGTCTCGGCCGGGACGTGGACGACGCCGGGCGTGTGGCCGTAATCCTGGAAGCGGGCGAGGCGGCGCGCCTCCGCCTCGTAGGAGTTCACCGGGAAGGTGTCGTAGCTGCGGCCGCCCGGATGGGACACGTAATAGACGCAGCCCCCCCGCGAGCGATCGCTCCAGGTGTCCACCACGTCGAAGGTGAGCGGCGAATGCACCGGGATGGTGGGATGCAGGCCCGACCAGGGCTGCCACGCCTTGTACCGTACGCCGGCGACAAAGGTGCCGTTGCGCCCGGTGGGCGCCAGCGGGACGCGGCGGCCGTTGCAGGTGAGCACATGGCGGGAGGGGTTGAAGCCCTCCACGGTCACCTGCAGGCGCTCCACCGAGGAGTCCACGTAGCGCGCGGTGCCGCCGGTGACGCCCTCCTCGCCCAGCACGTGCCAGCACTCCAGCGCCTGGCGGACCTCCACGTCCACGCCGGCCCGCTGCACCTTGCCATAGGCGGGAAAGCGGAACTCGAACTGCGCCCGGAACCATTCCGGATCGAAGCTATAGCCGGCGTCGCCGAGATCATCGAGCACGTCGACGAAGTCCGCCCAGACATAGTGCGGGAGCATGAAGCGGTCGGTCAGGGTGGTGCCCCAGCGCGTGCACTTGCCGTGCACCGGCTTGTGCCAGAGCCGGGCGATGAGGGCGCGCAGGAGCAATTGCTGCGCAAGACTCATGCGCCAGTCCGGCGGCATCTCGAAGCAGCGGAACTCCACCAGGCCGAGGCGGCCGGAGGGGCCGTCCGGCGAATAGAGCTTGTCGATGGAGATTTCCGTGCGGTGGGTATTGCCGGTGACATCCACCAGCAGGTTGCGCAGCAGGCGGTCCACCAGCCACGGCGCCGGCGGCGGGGTGTCGCTGCCCGGCAGGGCGATCTTGGAGAAGGCGATCTCCAGCTCGTAGAGGCTGTCGTGGCGCGCCTCGTCCACCCGCGGATGCTGCGAGGTGGGGCCAATGAACAGGCCGGCGAACATGTAGGACAGGGATGGGTGGCGCTGCCAGTAGAGCAGCAGGCTCTTGAGCAGGTCCGGGCGGCGCAGGAACGGGCTATCGGCCGGTGTCGCGCCCCCCACCACCACGTGGTTGCCGCCGCCGGTGCCGGTGTGGCGGCCGTCCACCATGAACTTCTCGGTGCCGAGCCGCGAGAGGCGCGCCTCCTCGTAGAGGATGCGGGTGATGTCGACGCAGCCGGACCAGGTCTCGGAGGGATGGACGTTCACCTCCAGCACGCCCGGATCGGGCGAGAGGCGGATGACGTCGAGACGATAGTCGAAGGGCGGCGGATAGCCCTCGAGGTGAAGCGGGGTGTTCAGCTCGATCGCCACCTGCTCAACCGCGGCGATGAGGTCCAGATAGTCCTCCAGCACCTCCACCGGCGGCAGGAACACGCACAGCCGCCCGCCCCGCGGCTCCACGCAGAGCGCGGTGCGGGTGTCCTCCGCGTAGATCTGGGTGTCGTTCTTGGCGAGATACTGGCGCACCAGCTCCTGCGCGCGCTCGCCGGTGCCATAGGCTTCGGTGCGGGCGGCCACGCGATAACGCTCGCGCGCGTCGCTCGCCGCCTCGCCCGCCGGCTCGCCGTCCGCCGCCGCGCGATAGCGGCTGCGGAACGCCTCGGCGTCCGGGAGCGGCCCGCGCGGCTCGAACGGGTCGGTCGGCACGATGTAGGGATAACGCGTGGGCGCCAGATACATCATGGATTCGAGCGGAAGCCGGTAGCCGATGGGGCTCTCGCCGGGGATCAGGAACAGGAACTCGCGGCGGAAGGTCCAGGTTTCCGAACGCCAGGCCGGCCCTTCCGGGGTCGCGATCCGCTTCAGCGGCAGCACCGCGCCGGTGGGCGTGGCGAGGCCCTGGTTGAAGGTGCGCACCAGCATGCGCCGCGCCACCTCGTCGGCCATGCGCTCGTCGCCGGGGGCGATGTTCTCGGGAAGGGACTGCTCCTTCCACATGAAATAGATGTTGTCCTCGTAGGCGGGCTGCACGAACTGCGCGCCCACCGTCAGCTTCTCGGCCAGGGCCTTGCAGAAGCGGTCCGCGTCGGCGGCGGTGGCGCCGTAATTGATCTTCTCGTCGGCGATCAGGTCCTCGCGCCGCCACATGGGCTGGCCGTCCTTGCGCCAGAACAGGTCGAAGGACCAGCGCGGCAGCGTCTCGCCGGGGTACCACTTGCCCTGGCCGTAATGCAGCACGCCCTCGGCGGAGAAGCGCCGGCGCAGGCGGCGGATGAGGTCGTCGGCGCGCACCCGCTTCTGCGGGCCGAGGGCCTCGGTGTTCCATTCCGGCGACTCATAGTCGTCGATGGAGACGAAGGTGGGCTCGCCGCCCATGGTGAGGCGTACGTCGCCGGCCTTGAGGTCCTCGTCCACCTTGTGGCCGAGGGCGTCGAGGGCGGCCCAGGTCTCGTCGGAGAAGGGCAAGGTGACGCGCGGCGCCTCGGCGACGCGGGCAACGCTCATGTCGAAGCCGAACTCGGTCTCCGACTTCTCAAGCAAGTATCCGGTGATGGGCGCCGCCGACCGGTAATGGGGGGTCGCGGCCAACGGAATGTGGCCCTCGCCGCAGAGCAGGCCGGAGGTGGGGTCGAGGCCGATCCAGCCCGCGCCCGGCACATACACCTCGCACCAGGCGTGCAGGTCGGTGAAGTCCACGTCGGTGCCGGACGGACCGTCCAGCGCCGCCACGTCGGGCTTCAGCTGGATCAGGTAGCCGGACACGAAGCGCGCGGCGAGGCCGAGATGGCGCAGCACCTGCACCAGCAGCCAGCCGGTGTCGCGGCACGAGCCGAGCTTCTTGGTGAGCGTCTCGTCCGGCGTCTGGACACCCGGCTCCATGCGGATGACGTAGCCGATCTCCTGCTGCATCCGCTGGTTGATTTCCACGAGGAAATCCACGATACGGCGCGGCTCGCGCGAGACCGAGGCGACGAAGGCGTCGAACGGCGCCCCCTCGCTCTCCAGCTCGAGGTAGGGAGCAAGCTCCGCCTTCAGCTCGGGGGCGTAGGTGAAGGGGAAGTTCTCGGCATATTCCTCGACGAAGAAGTCGAACGGATTGAGCACGTCGAGCTTGGCGAGGAGATCCACCTCGACCTTGAACTCCTCCACCTTCTCCGGGAAGACGATGCGCGCGAGCCAGTTGCCGAACGGGTCCTGCTGCCAGTTGATGAAATGTTCGGCTGGCGAAATCTTGAGCGAATAGGCGGGAATCTCGGTGCGGCTGTGCGGCGCCGGGCGCAGGCGGATGGTCTGCGGACCCATGGCCACCGGGCGCTCATACTTGTAGCTCGTGACGTGATGCAGGCTCGCGAGGATCGACATGAAGGCACCTGGTCCTGCGGGCGACGGCCCCGGGGGGCAGCCCAACGGTTGGGTGGAACGCATTCAGCCAAGGTTAGCCAAGCCCCTTATGGGGCGAAAGCGCGACTTTGCGGCGACGCTCGCCTCGTTGGCGAGCAAGTGCCGCATTAAACGGCACCAGCGGCGCCCCGGGTTCAGGCAGATGCGGGCGCCGGGGGCACGTCGGGTTCGGGTGGCGTGAGGCCGCCCGCCTTCTTCTTCCTGCCCTTCAACTTCTCCTCGAAGCGCTGCAGCACCGTGTAGAAGGACGGCACGAACAGCACCGCGAGGCAGGTGGAGGCAAGCATGCCCGAGACCACCGCGATGCCGATGGACTTGCGCGAGTTCGCGCCGGCGCCGGTGGCAAACACCAGCGGCAGCACGCCGAGGATGAAGGCGAACGAGGTCATGAGGATGGGGCGGAACCGGAGGCGCGAGGCCTCCACCGCCGCATCCATGATCTCCATGCCCTCCGCCCGCTTCTCGCGGGCGTACTCCACGATCAGGATCGCGTTCTTTGAGGCGAGCGCGATCAGGAGCACGAGGCCGATCTGGGTGTAGAGATTGTTGGCGACGCCGAGCCCCAGCAGCGCCCCCACCGTGCCGAGCAGCGCCAGCGGCACCGCAAGGATCACGGCCATGGGCTGGATCCAGCTCTCATACTGTCCGGCCAGCACGAAATAGACGAGCAGAATGGCGAGGCCGAACACGTAGTAGATCTGATTGCCGACCGCCTTCTCCTGATAGGACATGGCGGTCCACTCGAAGCCGGCTCCGGGCGGCAGGGTCGAGGTGGCGATCTGCTCCATCAGCGACAGCGCCTGCCCGGAGGAGAAGCCGGCCGATTCGGCCCCCACGACGGTGGAGCTCGGATAGAGGTTGTAAAGCGAGATCAGGGGCGGGCCCTGCACCGTCTTGATGTCCACCAGCGTGCCCAGGGGCACCATGTCGCCGCCAGGCGTGCGGACCTTCAGGCCCACCAAGTCCGCCGGCGTGACGCGGTAGCCCGCCTCCGCCTGCACGTAGACCTGGAAAACATTGCCGAACTTGTTGATCTGGTTGACGTAGGTCGAGCCCAGATAAGACGAGATGGTGTTGAACACCTGCCCCACGGTGACGCCCAGCGTCTCCGCCTTGATGCGGTTGACCTCCACCTCGATCTGCGGCGCCCCGGCGCGGAACGAGGAGGAAACGTGGCTCAGCGCCGACTGGGCCCGCGCCTTGTCGACGATGGTGGTGGTGATCTGCTCCAGCAGGCGGTAGTCGAAATTGCCGTTGCGCAGCTGCGGCTGCATGGTGAAGCCGGCGGCGTTGCCGATGCCCTGGATGGCCGGAGGCACCAGGATCAGCACTTCCGCCTCCTCCACGTCCGCCACCGCCTTGTTGAGGTTGTTGTAGAGCGAGAGCAGGTCCTGCCCGGTGGTGGCGTAGCGCACGTCCCACGGAGTGAGGGTGATGTAGAGCACCCCGGCATTGGACAGGGTGGAGGAGTTGTCGAGCACCGAGATGCCGGAGATGCCGAGCGCGGTCTTGACCCCCGGCACCTTGCGCACGCGATCGGACACGTCGGCGACGATCTGCTTGGTGCGGTTGAGGTTGGAGGCGTCCGGCAGCTGCACGTGGGCCAGGAAGTAGCCCTGGTCCTCGATCGGCAGGAAGGCGGTGGGGATCCGCGTCAGGCCATAGGCGGCGACGCTCATGAGCGCGATGGCGATGATCACCATCAGCTTGGAATGATGCACCATGCGGGAGATGAGTCCCGCATACCAGTGCTCCGCCTTGCCGTAGATGGTGTTGAAGCCGCGATAGATGAAGTTGCGCTTCTCCGGCGGCACCGGCTTGCGCAGCCAGAGGGCGCACTGGGTGGGCTTGAGCGTCGCCGCGTTGATGGCCGAGATGAAGGCCGTCGCGGCGATGACCAGCGCGAACTGCTTGAACATCTGCCCGGTCAGGCCCGGTATGAACGAGGCCGGCAGGAACACGGACATGAGCACGAGGGTGATGCCCACCACCGGGCCGAACAGCTCGTCCATGGCCTTTTCCGCGGCCGGCTGCCCGTCCATGCCCTCCTCGATGTGGCGCGCCACGCCCTCGACGATGACGATGGCGTCGTCCACCACGATGCCGATGGCGAGAATGATGGCGAACAAGGTCGAAAGGTTGATGGTGAAGCCCATGGCGTCCATGGCGGCGAAGGCGCCGATGATGGTCACCGGCACCGTGGTCGCCGGCACCAGCGTCGCCCGCCAGTCCTGCAGGAAGAGCAGGATCACCACCAGCACCAGCAGCGCCGCCTCGAACAGGGTCTTCCAGACCTCGTCGATGGAGGCGGACACGAACCAGGTGGTGTTGAAGGGGATGTTGTATTCGAGCCCCTCGGGGAAGCTCTTCTTCAGCTCCTCCATCTTCAGCGCCACCTGGGCGGACACCTGCAGGGCGTTGGCGGCGGGAAGCTGGAAAATGCCGATGCCGGCCGCAGGCTTGTTGTCCTGCATGAAGTCCTTGGAATAGCTCTGCGAGCCCAGCTCTACGCGGCCGATATCCCGGATGCGGACGATGCGCCCGCCGTCCGAATTATCCACCTTGACGATGATGTTCTCGTAGTCCTTCGCCTCGTCCAGGCGCCCCTTGATGTTCACCGTGTACTGGAAGGCGGCGTTGGACGGCGCCGGCGGAATGCCAAGCTGGCCGGGGGTGACCTCCTGGCTCTGCTTCTGGATGGCGTTGGAGATGTCCGTCGGGGTCAGCCCGAACGCCTGCATGCGGTCGGGATCCATCCAGATGCGCATGGCGTAGGTGCCGGCGCCGAACACGCCCACGTTGGCGACGCCGTAGACGCGTTCCAGCTCGTTCTGGATGTTGATGATGGCGTAGTTGTTGAGGAACAGGCCGTCATACCGTCCGTCCGGCGAGATCAGGGTCACGAACTCGAGGATCGAGGTGCCCTTCTGCAGGATGGTGACGCCCTGCGCCTGCACCGCGGTGGGCAGCGAGGCGAGGGCGATGTTGACGCGGTTCTGCACCAGCACCTGCGCCATATTCGGATCGGTGCCGATGGCGAAGGTGACGATCAGGGTGTAGGTGCCGTCCGATGCCGACCAGGACTGCATGTAGAGCATGCCCTCGACGCCGTTCACCTGCTGCTCGATGGGCAGGGCGACCGTGTCGATGAGCGTCTTGGCGGAGGCGCCCGGATAGGACGTGGACACCGACACCGTCGGCGGCACGATGTTCGGATACTGCGATACCGGCAGCCGCATGAGCGAGACAAGCCCGATCAGCACGAACACCAGTGCGAGCACGTTCGAGAGGACCGGCCGCTCGATGAAAAAGCGCGAGATCATGGGCGCTGCCCCAGGTTCGAGGGCGGATCAGTTCTTCGGGGTCGAAGGCGAGGTCGGCGCCTGCGAGGGCGCGACCGAAGGCGCGGCCACCGCCGGCGCATCGGCGGGCGCGACCCCGGCCGGCTTCGGCAGCGGCTTGCTGCCGTCGTCGGTCTTGGGCGCGGCGATGCCGACGATCTTGCCTGCCTCCACGTCCACCTTGGAGCCCGGCACCGCGCGCTGGATGCCGTTGATGATGATGCGGTCGGAGCTCTTCAGCCCGCCTTCCACGGCACGCAGCCCGTCCGCCTGGAGCTGGCCGAGGGTGATCTGCGCCTGCGACACCACGTTGTCCGCGCTGACCGTCAGCACGTAGGGGCCGAGCTGGTTGGCGCTGATGGCGGCGTCCGGCACGAGGAGGGTGGTCGCCGCCTTGCCCAGCGGCACGCGCACCCGGGCGAAAAGGCCGGGGAGAAGGGCGAAATCGTCGTTCTGGAAGAGGCCGCGCACGGTGAGCGTGCCGAGGCTGGGGTCCACCTGCGGCGCGATGTAGTCGATGCGGCCCGTGTGCGGATAGCCGGTCTCGGTCTGCAGCCCGATCTCGATGGGGATGTCCGGCACCTCGCGGGTGATGGAAACCAGCGAGCGGCCGTCCTTGGCGAGGTGCTCCTTGATGCGCAGCACCTGCTGCTCGCTCAGGGTAAACCAGACCCAGATGGGGTTGAGCTGGACGATGGTGGCGAGCTTGGTGGGCCCGCTGTAGCCGACGAGGGCGCCCACGTCCTGCAAGTGGGCCGTGACCGCGCCGTCGAAGGGCGCGGCGACCTCGGTATAGCCGAGGTTGATCTGGGCCAGCAGCAGCGAGGCCTGGGCGTTGGCCACATCGGCCACCGCCGAATCACGCTTGGCGCGCGCCTGGTCGAGGGTGGCCTGGGAGGCGAAGTCCTGCTTGGCGAGCTGCGCCTGCCGGTTGTATTCCGCCTCGGCCTGCACCTGCGCGGCCTGGTTGGCGGCGAGGGTCGCCTTGGCCTGGTCCAGCTGGGCCTTGTACTGGTCCTGCTCGATCACGAACAGCACCGAGCCCTTCCGGGCGAGCGCGCCATCCTTGTAGTTGATGGAGGTGAGGAAGCCCTGGACGCGCGCGTTCAGGTCCACCGAATTGATGGCGGCGGTGTTGCCGGTGAGCTCGAGGAAGCGCGTCACCGGCTGCTCCAGAACCGGAGCGACCGTCACCTTGGGAGGCGGGGGTGGAACGTAGGTGTTCTTCTCCTCGCAGGCCGCCAGGAGTAAGGCCGCACAAAGCGCGACGCTGCCACGCTGCAGCCCACCGGACACCCCGATACCCCCCACCATACTCCATCCCCCGATTGTGCAGTCGCGGCGGATAGTAAGCATGGGGTCCAGACGTGTCCATGAGAGGAATGGGCCGGGTCCCGCGTGCCGGCCGGATTTGCCGCGGCCTGTGCAAGGCAGCAACGCTTTGTCAAAGCAGCGCGGATGCGCCTCCGGTCCGAGCGCGCGACGGCGGGCGAGCCGGGAGGGGAGATGAGCACCGGCAGGGGCGCGACGGGCCGCGGCCGCCCTCCCCCGCGCGGCGCACGGCACCCGGATCGCCCGGCCTCGCATTGACATTGCCCCGACCCGTTCATAAGTGTCCCGCTGGTACGCTGCCCCCGAAGGGACGCGCGAAAGCGGCTGCGCGCTTTGTCGCTGCACCCGCCTGCGCGCGCCCTGCGGACTTGCTGACGCCGCATTGCGGTTGTCCAAAGGCGCATCATTGACCGGAGGGTCCGGCGGCCCGTCTCCGCCCTCCTTGAGACCTGACGGATCGGAACAGAGACACAACCCATGTTAGGTGGACTTGCCCGCAAGCTCTTCGGCTCCGCGAACGATCGCCGGGTGAAGGGATACCGTCCCCGCGTTCAGGCCATCAACGCACTGGAGCCGGAGCTGGAGGCGCTTTCCGACGAGGCGCTCCGGGCCCGGACCGACGACTTCCGCCGCCAGATCGCCGAAGGCAAGACGCTGGACGACCTTCTGGTGCCGGCCTTCGCCACCGTGCGCGAGGGCGCCAAGCGCGCGCTGGGCATGCGGCCGTTCGACGTGCAGCTCATCGGCGGCATGGTGCTGCACGAGGGCGGCATCGCCGAGATGAAGACCGGCGAGGGCAAGACCCTGGTCGCCACCCTTCCCGTCTACCTCAATGCCCTGGCCGGCAAGGGCGTGCACGTGGTGACGGTGAACGACTACCTCGCCAAGCGCGACGCCGAGTGGATGGGCCGCCTCTACCGCTTCCTCGGCCTCACCACCGGCATCATCGTCCACGGCCTCGACGACGACGAGCGCCGCGTCGCCTACGCCAGCGACGTGACCTACGCCACCAACAACGAGCTCGGCTTCGACTATCTGCGCGACAACATGAAGTACGAGCGCGCCCACATGGTGCAGCGCCCGCACTTCTACGCCATCGTCGACGAGGTGGACTCCATCCTCATCGACGAGGCGCGCACGCCCCTCATCATCTCCGGCCCGCTCGACGACCGCTCCGACTTCTACAACACCATCGACGCCTACATCCCCCGCCTCGCCAAGGAGGACTACGAGGTCGACGAGAAGCAGCGCACCGTCACCATGACGGAAGCGGGCATGGAGAAGATGGAGCAGATGCTGACCGAGGCGGGGCTGCTCAAGTCCGAGAGCCTCTACGACATCGAGAATGTCTCGGTGGTCCACCATGTGAACCAGGCCCTGCGCGCCCACACCCTCTTCCAGCGCGACAAGGACTATATCGTCCGCAACGGCGAAGTGGTGATCATCGACGAGTTCACCGGCCGCATGATGCCCGGCCGGCGCTATTCGGAAGGCCTGCACCAGGCCCTGGAAGCCAAGGAGCGGGTGCAGGTCCAGCCCGAGAACCAGACGCTGGCCTCCATCACCTTCCAGAACTATTTCCGCCTCTACGACAAGCTGTCGGGCATGACCGGAACCGCCAACACCGAGGCGGCGGAGTTCTCCGACATCTACAAGCTCGAGGTGGTGGAGATCCCCACCAACGTGGCGATCTCCCGTACCGACGACGACGACGAGGTCTACCGCACCGCGGGCGAGAAGTACGCCGCCATCATCGAGCTGATCAAGGAATGCGCCGCGCGCGACCAGCCGGTGCTGGTGGGCACCACCTCCATCGAGAAATCGGAGCTGCTGGCGGAGCTGCTCAAGCAGGCCGACTTCAAGCAGAAGGACTTCTCCGACCCGGAGGCCTTCTCCGGCCGCGAGCTCCTCAGCAATGACAGCGCTGTGAAGGCCTTCGCGGTGCTGAACGCGCGCTATCACGAGCAGGAGGCCTACATCGTCTCCCAGGCCGGCGTGCCGGGGGCGATCACCATCGCCACCAACATGGCCGGCCGCGGCACCGACATCAAGCTCGGCGGCTCCGCCGACATGCGCATCGACATCGAGCTGAAGGACCTGCCGGAAGGCGAGGAGCGCGCCGCCGCCGAGGCGAAGATCCGCGCCGAGGTGGAAGCGCTGAAGCAGAAGGCGCTGGCCGCCGGCGGCCTCTACGTGCTCGGCACCGAGCGGCACGAGAGCCGGCGCATCGACAACCAGCTGCGCGGCCGCTCCGGCCGCCAGGGCGACCCCGGCCATTCCAAGTTCTTCCTCTCCCTGGAAGACGACCTGATGCGCATCTTCGGGTCGGACAGGCTCGATGGCATGCTGCAGCGCCTCGGCCTGAAGGAAGGCGAGGCCATCATCCACCCCTGGATCAACAAGGCGCTGGAGAAGGCGCAGCAGAAGGTGGAAGCGCGCAACTACGACATGCGCAAGAACCTGCTCAAGTATGACGACGTGCTGAACGACCAGCGCAAGGTGGTGTTCGAGCAGCGCCTCGAACTGATGAATGACGGCGACGTCGCCGAGACCGTCGAGGACATGCGCCACGCCCTCATCACCGAGATGGTGGCCAAGCACATCCCCGAGAACGCCTATCCCGAGCAGTGGGACGTGGACGGCCTCGACGCGGCGCTGAAGGAGGTGCTCGCCCTCGAACTGCCCGTGAAGGAATGGGCGAAAGAGGAGGGCATCGCCGGCCCCGAGGTCACCGAGCGCGTCATTCGCCTGGCCGACGAGCTGATGGCGGCCAAGGCCGCCCAGTACGGGCCGGACATCATGCGCTATGTGGAAAAGTCCATCCTGCTGCAGACCCTCGATCACCTCTGGCGCGAGCATATCGCCATGCTCGACCACCTGCGGCAGGTGGTGGGGCTGCGCGGCTACGCCCAGCGCGACCCGCTCAACGAATACAAGTCCGAGGCCTTCAACCTCTTCTCCGCCTTGCTCAACCGGCTGCGCGAGATCGTCACCGCCCAGCTCATGCGGGTGGAGATCGTCACCCAGCCGCCGGCGACGGAGGAGCTTCCGCCCATGGAAGCCCACCACGCCGACCCCTTCACCGGCGAGGACGAGATCGCGTTCGCCGGTGCGTCCATCGGCAGCCGGCCCCAGCCCCTGCTCTCGGGCGACGTGGCGGTGGTGGAGCGTGATCCGAACGATCCCTCCAGCTGGGGGAAGGTGGGCCGCAACGAGGCCTGCCCCTGCGGCTCGGGCAAGAAATACAAGCACTGCCACGGCCGCTTCGCCTGAAGCGCCGGGTCTTTTCGGGTCTTGGGGGCGGGAGCCGTCCCGCCCGGGCGCGCCGCTCAGCGGGCGATGCGGCGGGCGAGCAGCCTGTCGATGCCGAGGAAAAGCAGGGCCGTCGCGAGGAACGCCGCGGCGAGCAGCACCGTGTTGAGGGCCATGCGCCCGTCCCCGAGCTTGGCCGGATCGAGGAACCAGTAGGCGTACCATCCGTCCGCCTCGCCCCGCGCCAGGGCATAGGCGAGGTAGAGGATCGGCGGCGCCATCGCCCACAGGGCGTCGCGGACGGCGAGGCTGCCGTGGCGTGACAGGCCCCAGGTCGCAAGGAACAGCAGCGGCGTCGCCTCATGCAGCAGGTGGTCCGCCACCGCCTGCCAGCCCGTGGGGTTCCACACGTGCCGGAGCAGCAGCGCGTAGATGATCCCCACCAGCACGATGGACACCACCGCCATCAGCCGCAGGCGCGGCGTCGCGATCCGCCCGGCCGGGTAAAGAGCCACCGCCGTCGCCACCACCGCGACGAGGCCGTTGGTGAGCACGGTGAAGAAGCCGAGGAAGCGCCACGCGGCGGCGCCCAGGCCCTGGCCGATGGCGGCCATCCTGACCACCACGATGCCCAGTTGCAGCGCCAGCGCCATCCAGGCGACCCCCGCCGTGACGGCCGCGGCCCGCCTCGCCCAGTCTTCCATGCGCCCCTCCCCTCCGGAAAGCATCCGTCGGCAGCAGTGAGCGTAAGCGGCACCTTAAGGCTTCAGCAAGCGGCGGGAGCGCCCGGCGCCGGCTTCGATCAGGCTGCGGCGGGCCGATCGGCGCGGGCTCCAGCCGCCCGAGGGGACGATGGCGGAAGCTCCGGCGCATGGGCGGAGCATAAGCGGAGACGGCGCCGGAGGGGGCGCGGCGGTGCCCGCAGCTCACGGCGCGTTCACGCTTTTCCGCATGCCGCCGAGCGAGAGCCTCCGGCCGAAGCCGCCCCGCTCACTGCGGGCGGGTGGCCGAGGGTTCGGAGGAGACGGACCGCTGCGGCACGGTGGCGGCCGCGACGCTCGCGACGGCCGCCGGGTTGGGCACGCCTGCGGCGGGCTTGGGCGCCGCGGCGGTCGCCACCACAGGCTTCGCGGCCGGGGGCTGAGGAGCGGCGGCGGGCGTGGGAACGCGGGCCACGGAGGCGGTGGTCGCCACTTCGGCCGGCGCAGCGGCGGCCCCGGTCACCTTCGGCGGGTTCACGTATTCCGGCAGCGTTCCCGGCGCCTCGGTGAAGGAGAGCTGTCCGCTCTCGCGCTCCTTGAGCTTGGCCAGGAAAACCGGGTGCATGCCGCCATCGCTGCCGGTGCGCACGGGCGCCAGCGGCGAGGACGGGGAAAGCTCCGCCACCTGGGCGTCGTCCTTCCTCTGCTTCTCGGCCACGGCGGAGGCGATCTGCGGCGGCACCTGATAGGGCGGGCAGGCGGCGGCGGCATCGAAGCCCCGGCCCGGCGCCGCCTCGGCGTCGAACACATAGGAGCGGGCGCACACGTTCACCTTCGGCTCCTGCCGGGTGACCTCGAAATGGTCGTAGCCCTGCTTCAGGTTGCGCCAGAAGGCCATGTTCGGGTTGTTGCGGTGCTTGGCGATGTTCTTCGGCGTCATGCGGAAGGGGTAGGCCTGCACCTGGAACGCCCGCTGCCCGCCGCCGAAGCTCTCGCGCGCCAGCGAGAAGATCTCGGAAATCTGCTCGTCGGTCATGGCGTAGCAGCCGGCGGACGAGCAGTCGCCATGCACCATGAGGAACTCGCCCGTGCGCCCGTAGGCGCGGTCGAAGGCGTTGGGGAAACCGAGGTTGAAGGACAGGTAGTAGTTGGAATTGGGGTTCATCTGCCCGGGGGTGATGGCATAGAAGCCCTCGGGCGCCTGCCGGTCACCCATCCGCACCTTGGGACCGAGCTCGCCCGACCAGCGGCAGATGGGATAGGTCTTCAAAAGGGCATAGGAGCCGTCGGAGGTGACCTTCCACACCTCGAGCTCCGCCTCTTCCTTGAAGATGCGCACCAGGATCGGGCTTGCCGGCGACATGTCCTTCTGCCCGAGCAGGGACACCATTTGCGGCGACAGCGGCTTGTTGGCCTTGCGCGCCACCTCGGAATCGGTCGCGTTGCACGCCGCGAGGGCGAGCGCCGCGACGGCGGCCAGGGCCACCATGCGGATGCGGGACGAGGCTTTCGTCAACGGACGGCTCAACGCTTGACTCCCGGGTCCCTGCCGGTCGCGGTGACCGACATGGTTAGTCCCTCAACCCTTGACGGCACGTAAAGAGTTGCCGCCCTGCTCCCTTGGAGACAATAAGGCAAATGCGGCCAAGATGAGATGCGCCGCACCCGTCCGCCCCCTGTCGCATGGACATGGTTAAAGCGATCTGCCGATGGCCAGGAACTTGTCGCGGCGCGCCTTGCGCACCTGCGCCCCATCAAGGCCGGCGAGCGAGGACAGGGCATCGGCGATGGCATCGCCCGCCGCCGCCACGGCCGCGTCGGGATCGCGGTGGGCCCCGCCGGCCGGCTCCTTGACGATGGCGTCGATGACGCCGAAGCGCAGCAGGTCCTGGGCGGTGATCTTCATGTTGGTGGCGGCGTCCTGCGCCTTCGCGGTATCGCGCCACAGGATGGAGGCCGCGCCTTCCGGCGAGATCACGCTGTAGATGGCATGCTCCATCATCAGCACCTTGTTGGCGGTGGCGATGGCGATGGCCCCGCCCGAGCCGCCCTCGCCGATGACGAGCGCCACGTTGGGCACCGAAAGGGAAAGGCATGCGTCGGTGGAGCGGGCAATGGCCTCCGCCTGCCCGCGCTCCTCGGCGCCGATGCCGGGATAGGCGCCGGCGGTATCCACCAGCGATATGACCGGCAGGCCGAAGCGGTCGGCAAGCTCCATGATGCGGGCCGCCTTGCGGTAGCCCTCCGGGCGCGCCATGCCGAAATTGTGCCGGATGCGCATTTCGGTGGAGGAGCCCTTCTCGTGGCCGAGCACGCACACGGCCTCGCCGCGGAACCGGGCGAAGCCGCCGAGGATGGCTTCGTCCTCGCCATATTTGCGGTCGCCCGCCAGCGGAGTGAAATCCTCGAACAGGCCGCGGGTGAAATCGGCGAAGTGGGGGCGCTGCGGATGGCGCGCCACCAACGTCTTCTGCCAGGGCGTGAGGTTGGTGTAGAGAGCGATCAGCGCCTCGCGCGCTTTGGCCTCCAGCCGCTGTACCTCGTCGGTGATGGCCACCCCCTCGCCGGAGGAAGCCAGCGCCCGCAGCTCTTCCACCTTGGCCTCGAGTTCGGCGACCGGCTTCTCGAAGTCCAGATAGCTGCGCATGAGTGTCCGTGGGGTTGGAGGGGGTCGAACGCGGCGCCCCCCCGACGCGGCGCGAAGCTGCCTTCGCCGCGACGGCAAGTCAAGGCCACCAAGTCAAAGGCCGCCGAGTCAAGGCCGCCAAATCAAGGCGCAGCCCGATGCGCCCGGTTATTGTAACCGTCGTGCCGGCTTACGAGGCCGGCGCAGGAAACAGCGCGAGCCGCCGACGGCTGCATCGTGCGCATTCGCGGTTTTGCCGCGGCCCCCACGCGGCGGATGCGCCCTTTGAAACGCAAACACGGCTGCAGCGTTGTCTTCCAATGATGGTCAGATGATGGAGGCTGCCATGCCCGCCCATGTTCCCACGCCCCGGACGCCACGTCCCCCCACGGAAGCCCGCCCCACCGGAACCCCCGCGACAAAAGCTCCGGTCGCGGCAGGAAAACCCAGCGCCGGAAACGACTTTCCCGCGGCCGGTCCGCATGCCAAGCCGCACCTGACCGATCCGGAGAAGACGCCGGGCGCCGGCGCCCTGCCCGATCCCGGACGGCCCCGCGATGGCGACGCGACCGGCTGACGCAGGCGGCGGGCGCCTCGGCGTGGTGCCTTACGCCTTGTTCGGAGGAGCCTCGGGGGGCTATTGCTGTGGCGCAACTCCCCGGGGACCGTTTCTGCGATGCGCGCACTGCTCGACGTCATCCTTGTCGTACTGCAACTCTACGTCTGGATCCTGATCGCGGCGGCGGTGCTGTCCTGGCTCGTCGCGTTCAATGTGGTGAACCCGTACAATTCGTTCGTGCGGAACGTGGGCGAGTTCCTCTTCCGCGTCACCGAGCCGGTCCTGGCGCCCATCCGCAACCTGCTGCCCAATCTCGGCGGCATCGATCTGTCGCCGATGGTGCTGATCCTGCTGATCTTCTTCCTCCAGCAGGTGATCCACTACTACGTTTACCCCAACGTGTTCTGAGAGGCCGGTACACCCCGTGTCCTTCCTGAAGCTGCTCGCCGACGGCGTGGAGGTCACCATCCGTGCCACCCCGCGCGGCGGGCGCGACGGCCTCGACGGGCTCGCCAGCCTGTCGGACGGGCGGGAAGTGCTGAAGGTGCGGGTTCGCGCCGCCCCCGAGGATGGCGCCGCCACGGCGGCGGTGTGCAAGGTGCTGGCCCAGGCGGCGGGGGTCGCACCCTCGCAGGTGAGGCTCGCCTCGGGCGCCACCGCCCGGGTGAAGGTCTTCCGCATGTCCGGCGACGCCCCGGCGCTGGCGGCGGCGCTCACCGCCGCAGCCGCGGGCAAGGCGAAGGGCTGACCCCTCCCTATCCGGGTCTCAGGCGTCCTTCAGGAAATCCGCCCGCATGGGGGCGAACACGTCCACCAGCACGCCGGGCTCGATGCAGATCGCCCCGTGATGGACGCCCGAGGGCACGTAGAAGCTGTCGCCGGCCTTGAGCCGCTGCGTCCGCCCGTCGATGGTCAGGTCGAACACGCCGCTCTCCACGCTGGTGATCTGCACGTGAGGATGGCTGTGCGGCGCGCCGCCGGGTCCGGGCGTCTTGAAGATGACCCGCACCATCATGATCTCGTCGTTGAAGGTGAGGATCTGCCGGCTCACCACCTCGTCGATCACCTCCACCGGCGTTGCATCGGCGAAGGCGAAGACGTCCCCTTTTTCGCTCATGGATCTCTCCTGTCGGCTCAGCGGGCGAGCCAGCCGCCATCCACCGGCAGCACGACGCCGTGCACATAGTCCGCCGCGCGGGAGGCCAGGAACACCGCCGCCCCGCCGATGTCCGACGGATCGCCCCATTTTCCCGCCGGGATGCGGGCGAGGATGGCGGCGTTGCGGTCCGGGTCCGCGCGCAGCGCCTCGGTGTTGTTGGTGACGAAATAGCCGGGCGCGATGGCGTTCACATTGATGCCCCGCCCCGCCCATTCGCAAGCCAGCAGCCGCGTCAGGCCGGCCAGCCCGCTCTTGCTCGCCGTGTAGGAGGGAATGCGGATGCCGCCCTGGAAGGAGAGCAGCGAGGCGATGCTGATCACCTTGCCGCCCTTCCCGTCCTGAAGCATGCCGCGCGCCACCGCCTGGGTGAGGAAGAAGGTGGACTTGAGGTTGACGTTCATCACGTCGTCCCAGTCCTGCTCGGTGAAGTCGATGGCGTCGGCGCGGCGGATGATGCCGGCATTGTTGACCAGGATGTCGACACGCCCCCCCGCCCGCGCCTCCGCGACGACGCGCTCGATCGGCTCCAGCGTCGCGAGGTCCGCGGCGACGGCGGTGAACGACGCCCCGGCGGCGCGCACCAGGTCCGCCGTCTCGTCCATGGCGGAGCGGCCGACGCCCACCACCTGCGCCCCCGCCGCGCCCAGGGCCACGGCGATGGCCCGGCCGAGGCCGGTATTGGCGCCGGTCACCATCGCGCGGAGGCCGGCAAGGTCGAAGGGAGAGGGGATGGCGGCGGTCACTTCAGCTCGCCCATGGGCACCATGTCCATGTCCGTATAGTCGATATTGTCGCCGCCCATGCCCCAGATGAAGGTGTAGGCCCGCGTGCCGCAGCCGGAATGGATGGACCAGGGCGGGGAGATCACCGCCTGCCCGTCCGCCACCACGACGTGGCGGGTCTCGTCCGGCTCGCCCATGAGATGAATGACGCGGGCGTCCGCCGGCAGGTCGAAATAAAGGTACACCTCCGAGCGGCGGTCGTGCACATGACAGGGCATGGTGTTCCACACATTGCCCTCGTCGAGCTGGGTCATCCCCATGACCAGCTGGCAGGAGGTGACCACGTCCGGATGGATCATCTGGTAGATGGTGCGCTTGTTGGCGGTGGCGGTGTCGCCGAGCGGCATCCGCTTCGCCTCGGCGATGCGGACCACCTTCGTCTCGTAGCGCGCATGCGCGGGGGTGGAGAGCAGATAGAAGCGGGCCGGCGCATCCGGATCGTCGGAGGCGAACACCACCTCCCGCGTCCCCATGGGGACGTAGAGGGCATCGCGGTGGCCGAGGGGATGGGCCACGCCGTCCACGCTCACTGTTCCCGCGCCGCCGATGTTGAAGACGCCGAGCTCGCGCCGGTCGAGAAAGCTGGGTGAGCCGATGGTGGCCTTGTCGCTCTCCAGCTTCAGCGGCACCGAGGCGGGGGTGGCGCCGCCGATGACGAAGCGCTCCACGTGGGAGTAGGTGAGCAGCACCTTGCCGGGCTCGAACAGCCGCTCCACCAGGTAGTTGCGCCGCAGCGCCGCGGTGTCGAAGCCCTTGGCCGCGTCCTGGTGGTGCACGTGGCGCACGTCGATCATCATATGGCAACCTCGCAAGGGGGATGGCGGGCGGACGCCCGGAAAAGCTCCGAAGACGGGGCCGGATCAGGCGGTCAGCGGAACACGGACGGCAGCCAGAGCGACACCGCCGGCACGTAGGTGACGATCATCAGCACCGCGATGGAGGCACCGAAGAAGGGCCAGATGGTCTTCATCGCCTCGCCGATGGTGATCTTGCCCACGGCGCAGCCCACGAACAGCACCGAGCCCACCGGCGGCGTGTTGAGGCCGATGCCGGCGTTCAGGATCAGGATCACCCCGAAATGCACCGGATCGATGCCGAAGGCCTTCACCAGCGGCAGGAAGATGGGGGTGCAGATGATGATCATCGGCGCCATGTCCATGAAGGTGCCGAGGATGAGCAGGATGATGTTGATCAGCAGCAGGATGACGTAGGGGTTGGACGACAGCGACTGCATCAGCTCAATGGTCGCCTTCGGCACCTGCAGGAAGGCCATGAGCCAGCCGAAGGAGGCGGCGGTGCCGATCACCAGCAGCACCATGGCGGTGGTGCGCACCGCGCCGAGCGTCGCGTCCACGAAGCCGGACCAGTCCATCTCCCGATAGACCAGGGTGGTCACGAGGATGGCATAGACCACGGCGATGCATGAGCTTTCCATCGCCGTGAAGATGCCGGAACGCACCCCGCCGAAGATGATGCCGATGAGAAGGATGCCCGGCACCGCCGCCACCACCGCGCGCAGCACGGCGTACCAGCCCGGGAATTCGCCGGCCGGATAGCCGCGATTGCGCGCCACCACATAGGCGGTGATCATCAGCGCGGCGGCCAGCAGCAGGCCGGGCACGATGCCCGCGGTGAACAGATCGGCGATGGAGATGGTGCCGCCCGCCGACAGGGAATAGATGATCATGTTGTGGGACGGCGGGATCATCAGGGCGATGATGGCCGCGTTCACCGTCACGTTGACCGCATAGTCCTTGGCATAGCCGTGGCGCGCCATCTGCGGAATCATGATGCCGCCGATGGCCGAGGCGTCCGCCACCGCCGAGCCGGAAATGCCGCCGAACAGGGTGGAGGCCACCACGTTCACCTGGCCGAGCCCGCCGCGCAGGTGGCCGACGAGGCTCGCCGCCATGCCGATGAGGCGGTCGGCGATGCCGCCGCGCATCATCAGGTCGCCGGCGAAGATGAAAAACGGAATGGCCAGCATGGAAAAGGCGTTCATGCCGGAATTGAGCTGCTGGAACACCACCACCGGCGGCAGGTCCATGTAGAGCACCGTCGCCAGCGAGGCGAGGCCGAGGCAGAAGGCGACCGGGGTGCCGATGAGCAGCAGCAGCGCGAACACGCCGAACAGGATGGTGATGGCCATGGATCTATCCTTCCCGCGTCATTCGACGGTGTGCACGTGCCCGAGCGGCACCTCGGGGACGCGCTTCTCGGTGAGGTCGGTCAGGAGCCGCTCGAAGGAGAACAGGCAGATGAGGAAGCCGCCGCCCACGAGCGGCAGGTAGTCCACGCCCTGGGGCAGGTCGATGCCCGCCATCTTGGCGCTCCAGGTGCCCATGGCGAGGTCCCAGCCATACCAGGCCATGGCGCCGCCAAACCCCATCACCAGCACGTGGGTGGTGATCTCCATGGCCCGGCGCACAGGGGGGCTGGCGAAATGCAGGCCGATCTCGAAGCCGAGATGCATGCCCTCGCGCACGCCCACCGCTGCGCCGAGCAGGATGAACCAGCTCATCAGCAGCAGCGACAACGGCTCGGTCCAGCTCGGCGAGGCGTTGAGGATGTAACGGCCGATGACCTGCCAGAACACGGCGGCCGTCATGGCCACGAGGCCCGCGCCGGAAATCCAGAGGGCGACGTGGGACAGGAGCCTGACCACGTGCCTCAGCATGAGGAGGCCGGAGAATTCACCCATGGACTCCCGTTCCTTCAAGGTGTGCTCGCTCATGCGAAACCCCATCCTGCAGGCGGCGCCGGGCCAGGCGGCCCGGCGCGGCGCGCGCTTCAGTCGACCGCGCGGATGCGGGCGACGAGGTCCTTCATCTTGTCGGTGGTGACGAACTTGTCGTAGACGGGCTTCATGGCGTCGATGAAAGGCTTCTTGTCCACCTCGTTGATGATGGCGCCGCCCTTGATCACCCGCTCCTTGGACTCGGCGTCCCGCTTGGCCCAGAGCTCGCGCATCTTCTTGGTGGCCTCCAGGCCCGCCTCCTTGAACATCTTCTGCTCGTCGGCGCTCAGCTTGTCCCAGGAGCGCTTGGACATGACGAAGACCTCGGGGGCGAGGGAGTGCTCGGTGAGCGAATAATACTTCGCCACCTCGTAGTGCTTGACCGAGTCGTAGGAGGGATAGTTGTTCTCCGCCCCATCCACCAGGCCGGTCTGCAGCGCCGAATAAAGCTCACCGAACGGCATGGGGGTCGCGTTGGCGCCCAGGGCATTGATCATGCCGATGAAGAGATCCGACTGCTGCACCCGGATCTTCATGCCCTTCATGTCGTCGAGGGTCTTGATCGGCTTCTTGGAATTGTACATGGAGCGCGCGCCGGAATCGAAGAAGCCCAGCACCACGAGGCCGTGCGGCTCGAACGACTTGGCGATCTCGGCGCCGATGGGGCCGTCCACCACCTTGTACATGTGCTCCACGGAGCGGAACAGGAACGGCATGCCGAGCACCGCCGTCTCCGGGATCAGGTTGTTGAAGGGCGCGGTGTTGATCCGGTTGAGGTCGATGACGCCGAAGCGCGTCTGCTCGATGGTGTCCTTCTCGCCGCCGAGCTGGCCGGCATAGAAGACCTGCACCTTGTACTTGCCGTTCGTCTTCTTCTCGATGATCTCGCCGAAATACTTCACCGATTCCACGGTGGGATAGCCGTCCGGATGGATGTCGGCCGAGCGCAGCGTGGTCTGGGCGAGGGCCGCCGGCGCCGCGAGAAGCGCGGCCGCGGCGACGGCGAGGAGGGGCAGGCTTCGGCGTGACAGCATTGGCGTTCTCCCTGGTGTTTTGCGTATTCCAGCGGCCTTTCCGGCCTTTGTCGCGGACGCGCCCGGAGGCGCGCGCCGCGGTGTTGCGCAGGCCGGCGCGCCGCGCCGGCCCCGCGTGTCGTCACATCACGGCGCCGATCTGCCAGGGCACGAACTCGGCGTCGCCATATCCCAGCGCCTCCGACTTGGTGCGCGCGCCCGAGGCGACGGCCAGCACCGCATCGAAGATCTCGCGGCCCTTCGCCGGAAGCGGCACGCCGTCGAGCACGTCGCCGCAGTCGATGTCCATGTCCTCCTCCATCCGGCGATAGATGTCGGAATTCGTGGCGAGCTTGATGGACGGCGCCGGCTTGCAGCCGAAGGCGGAGCCCCGGCCGGTGGTGAAGCAGATGACATTGGCGCCGCCCGCCACCTGGCCGGTGGCGGCCACCGGGTCGTAGCCCGGCGTGTCCATGAAGACGAAGCCGTGCGCGGTCACCGGCTCGGCATATTCATAGACGGCCCTGAGGGTGGCCGATCCGCCCTTGGCGGCAGCCCCCAGCGACTTCTCGAGGATGGTGGTGAGCCCGCCCGCCTTGTTGCCGGGGGAGGGATTGTTGTTCATCTCCCCCGCATTGCGGGCGGTGTAGTCCTCCCACCAGCGGATGCGGGCGACGAGCTTCTCGCCCACCTCCCGGCTGGCGGCGCGGCGGGTGAGCAGGTGCTCGGCGCCGTAGATCTCCGGCGTCTCGGAGAGGATGGAGGTGCCGCCATTGGCCACCAGCAGGTCGGAGGCGACCCCCAGCGCCGGGTTGGCGGTGAGGGCCGAATAGCCGTCCGAGCCGCCGCACTGGAGGGCCAGCACGATCTCGGAGGCCGGCCGCGTCTGGCGCCGGGCGGCGGCCGCCTTCGGCGCCATTTCCCTGAGCGTGCCGAGGATGTGCTCCACGGTGCGCCTTGTGCCGCCCTCGTCCTGAATGGTGAGGGTGCGGAAGCCCTCCGCCTCCTGCACCCCATACTCGGACTTGAAACGGGCGATCTGGAACATCTCGCAGCCGAGCCCCACCATGACCACGGCGGCGAAATTGGGATGGGTGGCATAGCCCCACAGGGTGCGGGAGAGCACATCGTAGCCCTCCCCCTTGGAGGCCATCCCGCAGCCGGTGCCGTGGATGATGGGCACGATGCCGTCGATACCGGGAAAATCCGCCAGCAGCCCGGCACGCTCGGCCGCCTGCGCCGCAAACCGCGCCACCGAGGCCGAGCAGTTCACGCTGGTGAGGATGCCGAGATAGTTGCGGGTACCGGTGCGCCCGTTGGAACGGAGATAGCCCTGGAAGGTCGCGCGCTCCGCCTCGGGGACCAGGACATCCTCTTTCGCGTCGGCGGCGAAGGCGTAGTCGCGGGCGAAATCGTGCAGCACCACGTTGTGGGTATGGATGTGGGCGCCGGGCGCGATGGGTGCGGCGGCGAACCCGATGACCTGGCCGAACTTGAGCACCGGAGCGCCTTCGGAGATCGCCTCCAGCGCGAACTTGTGCCCCCTGGGAATGCGCGCGAGCGCACGCACGCCGGCCACGGGAGCGCCCGCGGGCACCTCGTCCAGAGCCACGGCCACGTTGTCCTTCGCCGACAACGCCAGGACGCGAGGCGCCGTGCCGATTATCGCTTCCACCAAGACGTTCCTCCCTCGCGGCCGGGTTCCGGCTCCGGCGCCTTCGTTGACGCTTTTGATATGCTAATATATTAGTATGCGAAGCACCGCAAGAGCGGCGCGGGATGGGGAGGCGGCGGGCGTGGCGGATCTCAGGCGCAAGTTGGCCACCCGCGGCGAGAATGTCCGCGCGGTGCCGGCCTCGGCCCGCATCCACGCGGCGCTGCGCGACGAGATCGTCGCCATGACGCTCCCCCCCGGCGGCGCCCTGCAGGAAAAGCAGATCGCCCTCGCCTACGGCGTCAGCCGCACGCCGGTGCGCGAGGCGATCCTGAAGCTCGCGGACGAGCGCCTGGTGGACATCTTCCCCCAGTACGGCACCTTCGTCTCGCGCATCTCGGTGCCGGAGGTGCGCGACGCCATGGTCATCCGCAACGCGCTGGAGCGCACCACGGTGCGCGAAGCCGCCGCGCGCGTCGCCGCGGCCCCGTCGGCGGACCGCCGGGCGCTGGTGGCGCCCCTCCACACCCATCTGCGCCAGCAGCGGGAGGCGCACCGGGCGCGGGCACTCACCGATTTCCATGCGGCCGACGAGGACTTCCACCAGGCTATCGCCGAGCTGGCCGGGCACCCCAACATCTGGCGGGTGATCCGGCAGGAGAAGACCCACGTGGACCGCTGCCGCCTGCTCACCCTGCCCTCGCCCCAGCGCCGCTCCTCGGTCATCGCCGAGCACGCGCTGGTGGCGGACGCCATCGCGGCCGGGGATGCGGATGCGGCGGAGAAGAACATGGCGGCCCATCTCGGCCGGGTCATCCCCAGCGTGGAGGCCCTCGTCGCCGCCCATCCCGATTATTTCGAGCAGGGCCCCGATCCCGCCGTCGCTGCGGACGAGGCCGCCGAACCGCCACTTGTCGCGAAAGCGAGGTAAGTCCTTGTCCCCACTCCTTCATCCCGACCGACTCTTCCCCGCCGACCCGTCCGCGCGCGCCGTCGCCCGCCGGCTGTACGGGGAGGTGGAGGCCTTGCCCATCGTCTCGCCCCACGGCCACACCGACCCGCGCTGGTACGCGCGCAACGCGCCCTTCCCGGACCCCGCGAAGCTGTTCGTGGTGCCAGACCACTACGTCTTCCGGATGCTCTACAGCCAGGGCATCCCCCTGGAAAAGCTGGGCGTTCCCCGCAGCGACGGCGGCGAGACCGAGCAGGATGGGCGCGCCATCTGGCGGCTGTTCGCCGCCAACTACCACCTGTTCCGTGGCACCCCCACCCGCCTGTGGCTGGACCACGCCTTCGCCACCCTGTTCGGCCTCGGCGAGCGGCTGTGCGCCGAAAACGCCGATGTCACCTACGACCTCATCGCCGGCAAACTGGAACAGGACGCCTTCCGCCCGCGCGCCTTGTTCGAGCGCTTCAACATCGAGGTGATCGCCACCACCGAGAGCCCCCTCGACGACCTCGCCGCCCACGCCGAGATCCGCGACAGCGGCTGGAGCGGACGCGTGGTGACGGCCTATCGGCCCGACCCGGTGGTGGATCCGGAGTTCGAGGGCTTTTCCGCCAACCTCGCGCGGTTCGGCGAACTGACGGGGGAAGACACCTTCTCCTGGTCCGGCTACCTCGAAGCGCACCGCAGGCGGCGGGCCTTCTTCAAGACCTATGGCGCCACCTCCACCGACCACGGCCACCCCACCGCCGCCACCTTCGACCTGCCGCGTGAGGAGGCGCAGGCCCTGTTCCGGCGGGTCACCGGCAACGCCCCCGTGAGCGCCGGGGATGCCGAGCTGTTCCGCGGCCAGATGCTCACCGAGATGGCGCGCATGAGCCTGGAGGACGGCCTGGTGATGCAGATCCATCCCGGCGCCGTGCGCAACCACAACGGCCAGGTGTTCGCCCGCTACGGCCGCGACAAGGGGGCCGACATCCCCTCCCCCACCGAATATGTGCGCGCGCTGAAGCCGCTGCTCGACCGCTTCGGCAACGCGCCGGAGCTCACGCTGATCCTCTTCACCCTGGACGAGACCACCTATGCCCGCGAGCTGGCGCCCCTGGCCGGACATTATCCGGCGCTCAGGCTCGGCCCGGCCTGGTGGTTCCACGACAGCCCGGAGGGCATGAAGCGATTTCGCGCCATGACCACGGAGACCGCCGGCTTCTACAATACGGTGGGCTTCAACGACGACACCCGCGCCTTCCCCTCCATCCCAGCCCGGCACGACGTGGCCCGGCGCATCGATTGCGGCTTCCTTGCCGAGCTCGTCACCGAGCACCGGCTCGACGAGGACGAGGCGGTAGAGGTGGCGCGCGACCTCGCCTACGGCCTCGCCAAGAAAGCCTACCGGCTGTGAGCGGCGCACGGCTGTCCCTCGCCAGCCTCGCCCATGTGCCCGCCCCCGTGCGCCGCCCCGGCTATGACGTGGCGGCGGCGCAGGTGGGCGTGGTGCATCTGGGCGTCGGCGCCTTCCACCGGGCGCACCAGGCGGTCTACCTCGACGACATCCTCGGCCGCGGCCATGCGGGCTGGGCGGTGGCAGGCGCCAGCCTGCGCTCGCCCGACACATCCGATGCCCTCGACCCGCAGGACGGCCTCTACACCCTCGTCACCCGCTCCGGGGAGGGCGACCGCCTGCGGGTGATCGGCTCCCTGCGCCGCCTGCTCGTGGCGCCACGCGAGCCGCAGGCGCTGCTCGCCGCCATGACCGAGCCGGCGGTGCGCATCGTCACCCTCACGGTGACCGAGAAGGGCTATTGCCACGATCCCGCCGCCGGCACCCTGGACGAGGGCCACCCGGACATCCGCGCCGACCTCGCCGATCCCGAGCGCCCGGTGAGCGCGCCGGGCTTCCTGGTGGAGGCGCTGCGCCGGCGCCGTGCCGCTGGTATCGCCCCCTTCACCGTCCTGTGCTGCGACAACCTGCCGGCCAACGGCCGGACCGTGGCGCGGGTCGTCGCCCGCCTCGCCGCCTTGCGCGAGGCCGACCTCGGGCGGTTCGTGGAAGACGAGGTGGCCTTCCCCTCCACCATGGTGGACCGCATCGTCCCCGCCACCACCGACACGGTGCGGGCCCTGGTGGCGGACGGGCTGGGGATGGAGGACGCGTGGCCGGTCTCGGCGGAACCGTTCAGCCAGTGGGTGGTAGAGGACCATTTCCCCCTCGGCCGGCCGCCGCTGGAGGAGGTGGGCGTCGAGCTGGTGCCAGATGTCGCCCCCTACGAGCACATGAAGCTGCGCCTGCTCAACGGCGCCCATTCCACCATGGCCTATCTCGGTGCCCTCGCCGGCTACGCCCATATCGCCGACGTGATGGCGGCGCCGGCCTTCGCCCGCCTGGTGGAGCGGCTGCAGGACGAGGAGATCACCCCGACTCTGCATCTGCCCGCCGGCGTGGACGTGGGCGCCTACAAGCGCGCCCTGCGCGAGCGCTTCCGAAACCCGGCGCTGAAGCACCGCACCTGGCAGATCGCCATGGACGGCTCGCAGAAGCTGCCGCAGCGCCTCGTCGCCCCGGCGCGGGACCGGCTCGCCGCCGGCGCGCCCATCCCGCTCCTCGCCTTCGCCATCGCCGGCTGGATGCGCTACGTCACCGGCCGCGACGAGCACGGCACGCCCATCGAAGTGCGCGACCCCCTGGCGGGCCGGCTGCGGGCGCTCGCCGACGCGGCCGGTCCCGATGCCGACCGCCTCACGCCCGCCCTCCTCTCGGTGCGCGAGGTGTTCGGGGACGACCTGCCTGCCGATCCCCGATTCGCCGGGCCGGTGCGCGCGGCGCTCGGCCGGATCCTCGCCGGCGGCGTGGCGGCGAGCGTCGCGGAGACGGTGGCCGGCTGAGGGAGAAGGCGTCGCCCGCGCCCCTTGTTCGGCGCGCCCCCCTCGGGCATCGTGCGCGCCTCATTCAGGCGGACCGCACATGTCTCCTTCTCCCCGACCCCTCAAGCCCGGTGACCATGTCTTCCTGGTGGATGGGTCCTCGTTCGTCTTCCGCGCCTACTTCCAGTCCATCAACCAGGACCGCAAGTACAATTTCCGCTCGGACCGCCTGCCCACCGGCGCGGTGCGGCTGTTCTGTACCAAGCTGTTCCAGTTCGTGCGCGACGGGGCGGTCGGCATCAAGCCGACCCACCTCGCCATCATCTTCGACAAGTCGGAGGACAGTTTCCGCAAGGAGCTCTATCCCGACTACAAGGCCAACCGCTCCGACCCGCCGGACGAGCTGATCCCGCAGTTTCCGCTCATGCGCGAGGCGGTGCGCGCCTTCGGCCTCATCCCGGTGGAGCAGGCGCGCTACGAGGCGGACGACCTCATCGCCACCTATACCGACCAGGCGGTGAAGGCAGGGGCGGAGGTGCTGATCGTCTCCGCCGACAAGGACCTGATGCAGCTCATCGGCCCGAACGTCGCCATGTACGATCCCGCCTCCGGCGAGAGCGGCGGGCGCGGGGCACGGCCGGAGCGGCGCATCGGTCTCGGCGAGGTGGTGGAATATTTCGGCGTGCCGCCGGAAAAGGTCACCGACGTGCAGGCGCTGGCGGGCGACTCGACCGACAATGTGCCGGGCGTGCCCGGCATCGGCATCAAGACCGCCGCCCAGCTCATCGGCGAATATGGCGACCTGGAGACGCTGCTTTCCCGCGCGTCCGAGATCAAGCAGCCCAAGCGGCGCGAATCGCTCCTGGGCAACGCGGAGGCGGCGCGCATCTCCAAGCAGCTGGTGACGCTGGTGCGCGACGTGGCGGTGGAGGTGCCCCTCGACGACCTGGTGCTGGAGGCGCCCGACGCCCGGCAGCTCATCTCGTTCCTGAAGGCCATGGAATTCACCACCATCACCCGCCGCGTCGCCGAAGCCTATGGCGTGGAAGCGGGGGAAGTGGAGCCCGACCCGAGGCTCGCCCCCAAGGGCGACCTCTTCGGCCCCGGCCCCGAGGCGGACGCTGCCGCGCCGGGGGGCACGGCGTCCGGCGGGACGACTGCACAGGCGTCCGCGGACACGCCGAAGGGCACCCTCAACCCGTCCGACCTCGCCCAGGCCCGCGCCGGCGAGGCCCGCGCCACCCCGGTGGACCGCAAGGCCTACCGCACCATCCTCGACCTCGCCGAGCTCAAGGCGTGGTGCGCCAAGGCCGCCGACCAGGGGCTCGTCGCCTTCGACACCGAGACCACCTCGCTGGACCCCATGCAGGCGGATCTGGTGGGCGTCTCGCTGGCGCTCTCGCCCAACGAGGCCTGCTACATCCCCCTCGCCCATCAGGGCGCCGGGGACGGGCTGTTCAGCGAGGGACTGCTGCCGGGCCAGATCCCGTTCGCCGACGCCATCGCCGCGCTGAAGGGCGTGCTGGAGGACAAGGGCACGCTGAAGGTCGGGCACAATGTGAAGTACGACCAGCTCATCCTCGCCCGCCACGGCATCGAGGTCGCGCCCATCGACTGCACCATGTGCATGTCCTACGCGCTGGACGCGGGGCGCAACGGCCACGGCATGGACGAGCTTTCGGTCCTCCACCTCGGCCACCAGCCCATCGCCTTTTCGGAAGTCACCGGCAAGGGCAAGGCGCAGATCACCTTCGACAAGGTGGCGCTCGACACGGCCACCGCCTATGCCGCCGAGGATGCGGACGTCACCCTGCGCCTGTGGCGGGTGCTGAAGCCGCGCTTGGCGGCGGAAGCGCGGACCACGGTCTACGAGACGCTGGAGCGCCCGCTCATCCCGGTGCTGGCGCGCATGGAGAGCCGGGGCATCTCCATCGACAAGGCGATGCTGGCGCGCCTCTCCTCCGAGTTCGCGCAGGGCGCGGCGCGGATCGAGGACGAGATCGCGGAACTCGCCGGCGAGCGGCTGAACGTGGGCTCGCCGAAGCAGATGGGCGACATCCTGTTCGGCCGGATGGGGCTTCCCGGCGGCACCAAGACCGCCACCGGCATGTGGTCCACCAAGGCCACCGCGCTGGAGGAACTGGCCGAGGCCGGGCACAAGCTGCCGCAGAAGATCCTGGACTGGCGCCAGCTCTCCAAGCTCCGCTCCACCTATACGGACGCGCTGCCCAATTTCGTCCACCCGCAGACCAGGCGCGTCCATACATCCTATGCGCTCGCCGCCACCACCACCGGGCGCCTGTCCTCGTCCGACCCCAACCTGCAGAACATCCCCATCCGCACCGAGGAGGGCCGGCGCATCCGCCGGGCGTTCGTGGCGGAGGACGGCAACCTGCTCGTCTCGGCGGACTATTCGCAGATCGAATTGCGGCTGCTGGCCGAGATCGCCGAGATCCCCGCGCTCCGGCAGGCCTTCACCGAGGGCCTGGACATCCATGCCATGACCGCATCCGAGATGTTCGGCGTGCCGGTGCAGGACATGCCGGCCGAGATCCGCCGTCGGGCCAAGGCGATCAATTTCGGCATCATCTACGGCATCTCCGCCTTCGGCCTCGCCAACCAGCTGGGCATTCCGCGCGATGAGGCAGGCCAGTACATCAAGCGCTATTTCGAGCGCTTCCCCGGCATCCGCGACTATATGGAGGAGACCAAGACCTTCTGCCGCGAGCATGGCTACGTGGAAACGCTGTTCGGCCGGCGCTGCCACTATCCCGACATCGCGGCGAAGAACCCCTCCATCCGCGCCTTCAACGAGCGCGCCGCCATCAATGCCCGCCTCCAGGGCACGGCGGCGGACATCATCCGCCGGGCCATGATCCGCATGGAGCCGGCGCTCGCGAAGGCCGGGCTCGAAGCCCGCATGCTGCTGCAGGTGCACGACGAGCTTGTGTTCGAGGTGCCTGCCGGCGAGGCGGACGCGACCATCCCGGTGGTGCGCCACGCCATGGAGACCGCGGCCAGCCCCGCCGTCACCCTCGCGGTGCCGCTGAAGGTGGACGCCCGCGCCGCGAAGAACTGGGAAGAGGCGCACTGAGGCACTCCGCGCACCCCGGCCCACCGCAGCGAAGCTGAAGGAGAGCGGGGACCCGGCGTCAAAACGCTCGCGCAGCGGGCAATGTGTTGGATCGCCGGATTATGGAAGCGCCTTCGGCGGTCTCTTGCTGGGCTCCCGAACCGTCGTCGCCGGCTTGGCCGGAGGGCCCATGCTCTGGCCGGGCATCGCGCCCGGCGGCGGGACGGATGCTCCGGTCAAGCCGGAGCATGACGGCGGTTGAGCTGTCCACCACCGATTGGCCGGCGACGTTCCCCCGGTTGACGCATCCGCCCCCCAAGCTGCTAAACACCTCCCCCGCAACGAAAGGACCGATCCATGAGCATCGAGAGGCTCGACAAGGGCCGCCGCATGAGCGAAGCCGTGATCCACGGCAACACCGTCTACCTCGCCGGCCAGGTGGCCGAGGGCGCGGACGTGGCGAGCCAGACCCGCGGGGTCCTCGCCTCCATCGACAGCCTTCTGGCCCGTGCCGGCACCGACAAGTCGCGCATTCTCTCGGCCACCATCTGGCTTTCGGACATCGCCAACTTCGCCGACATGAACGCCGTGTGGGACGCCTGGGTCGACCAGGAGAATCCGCCCGCCCGCGCCACCAGCGAGGGCAAGCTGGCGGCGCCCAAGTATCTGGTGGAGATCATCATCGTCGCCGCCCGCGACTGAAGGATGCCGGTGGGACCGTCACGCCGGGCCTCGTGCCGGGCATGATGGTCCCAACCGCGTGCAGGCCCAGCCGCGTGCAGGCTCGCGAAGGCCACGACCGGGCATTCCACCCCGCCCCGACGCGCGCGTTGATCGCCGGCGCGTCGCGCCGTACGCTTCGAAACCAGAGCCTCTCAGGAGCATCTTTCCCCATGGCCGCCACCGGCCCCGACACCCCCTCCTCCCGCGCGCCGCGCCACACCGGCCATGCGCGCATGGAGCAGATCGCCCGCCTGCCCGTCTTCTTCGGCCTCGAGGGGCGGCGGGTGCTGGTGGCGGGGGGTGGCGAGCCCGCGGCCTGGAAGGCCGAGTTGCTGTCCGCCGCCGGCGCGCGGGTGGAGGTGATCGCCCCCCAGGTGTGCGAGGACCTGTGGCGCCTCGCCGGGGCTCCCCCGCACGGCCCCATCGCCATCCATGTGCGCGCGTGGCACGCGGACGACCTCGACGGCGCCGTCCTCGCGGTGGCCGACGGCGAGGACGAGGGTGAAGCCGCGCGGTTTTCCGCCGCCGCCCGCGCGGCGGGGGTGCCGGTGAACGTGGTCGACCGCCCGGCCCTCTCCGACTTCACCTTCGGCGCCATCGTCAACCGCTCGCCCCTCGTGGTGGGCATCTCCACCGACGGCGCGGCGCCGGTCTTCGGCCAGGCGGTCCGGGCCAAGATCGAGGCGCTGCTGCCCACGGGCTTCAAGGCCTGGGCGCTGGCGGCGAAGACCTGGCGCCATCAGGTCACCGCGCGCGGCCTGTCGCACCATGCGCGCCGCGCCTTCTGGGAGCGCTTCGCCGCGAAAGCCCTCGCCGAGCCCAACCGCGCGCCCGACGACGACGACCGCGCCGCCTTGTTCAATGCCATCGAGACCGAAGGCGCGGCCGCGCATTCCGGCTCGGTGGTGCTGGTGGGCGCGGGTCCGGGCGACCCCGAGCTGCTGACGCTCAAGGCGGTGCGGGCGCTGCAATCGGCGGACGTGGTGCTCTATGACGACCTCGTCTCGCCCGCCATCCTCGATTTCTCCCGCCGCGAGGCGAGGAAGATGCTGGTGGGCAAGACCGGCTACGGCCCCTCCTGCAAGCAGGACGACATCAACGCCCTGATGGTGGACCTCGCCCGCGAAGGCCGCCGCGTGGTGCGCCTGAAGGGGGGCGAGCCCATGATCTTCGGCCGCGCCGGCGAGGAGATCGCCCATTGCCGGGCGGCGGGCGTGCCGGTGGAGGTGATCCCCGGCATCTCCGCGCCGCAGGGCGCGGCGAGCCGGCTCGTCACCTCCCTCACCCATCGCGACCACGCGCGGCGGCTGCAATTCGTCACCGCCCATGCCCGCGACGGCAAGCTGCCGAAGGACCTCGACTATGGCGCCCTGTCCGACAAGGTGGCGACCACGGTGGTCTACATGCCGCGCCGGACCCTGCCGGACCTGGTGCGCAACCTGATGGCCGCCGGCATCGATCCCGCGACCCCCGCGGTGGCGGTGTTCTCGGTGACGCGGCCGGAAGAGAAGGTGGTCATGGGCCGCGTCGCCACCCTCGCCGAGGACGTGGCCCGCGCCGTGGACGCGGGCGCCGAGGGGCCGTGCCTCGTGCTCTACGGCCATGCTTTGGCCGAGGTGGGAGCCGGCGTGCTCACGCCGCCGGCCGGCGCGGCAGCGGCGGGCTGACGCGAGGGAGGCCTCCCCGCCCCACGTTCAGGACGGCAGGTGGAAGTCCAGCAGCCGGCCCTGCGGGAAATCGTAGAGCCGGCCGGTCTCGGTGAAGCTCGGCAGGCACAACGGCAGGATGCCGGCGGCCGCGGCCTCGGGGGGCGGCAGGCTCATCGGGTCTTCGCCGGGAAAGGCCTTGGCGCGCATCAGGGTGCGGATGGGGCCGGGATTGAACAGGTTCACCTTGAGATTTCCGGTGATGCTCTCCGCCGCCCAGGTGCGGGCCATCGCTTCCAGCCCGGCCTTGGTGATGGCGTAGGGGCCCCAATAGGCCCGCGCCTTGTGCGCCGCGCCGGAAGAGATCATCACCGCCCGCCCGGCGGGCGACAGCTTCAGCAGCGGATCGAAGGAGCGCACGCAGCGCCAGTTGGCGGTGAGGTTCACCGCCACGGCGTTGTCCCAGTCCTTCGGGTAGACATGGCCCAGCGGCGACAGCGGGCCGAGCACGCCGGCATTGGCCACGAACACGTCGAGCCGGCCGTAGCGCTCGAACAGCGCGCGGCCGAGGCGATCGATGCCGTCTGAATCCTTGAGGTCCAGCGGCACCAGGGTGGCGGTGCCGCCCACGGCGCGGATGGCGTCGTCGATGTCCTGGAGCCCGCCCTCGGAGCGGCCCACGGCCACCACATGGGCGCCCGCCGCCGCGAGGGCGACGGCGGTGGCCGCGCCGATGCCGCGGGTGGCGCCGGTGACGAGGGCGATTTTGTCGGCGAGCGGCCGTTCGGCGGTCATGGGCGATCCAGAGCGATTATCCTGGGCGCTTTCTTTCAGAAAACCGCCCCGGTTCCAAGCCCGGCCGTCGCGCCGGCCCCGCGCGGCCCCCTATCGCTTCAGCGCGGCAAAATAGGCTGCGAGGTCGGCGGCCTCGGTGCGGTTCAGCGAGACCTGCGGCATCTGCGGGTGCGGGAGCAGCAGGCGGAAGGCGAGCCAGGGACCGGAGATGTCCCCGTCCCGCGCGGCGATGGCGGGAAAGGTCGGGGCGTCGGTGGTGCCGCGCGTGGCGTCCACCGCCACCACGTGGCAGTTGGCGCACAGACGCTCGGCAAGGACACGGCCGGCGGCGGCATCCGCCGCCCGTGCCGGAACCTCTCCAGCAAGGAGGAGGGCGAGAGCGGCCCCCGCGAGCGTCAGCCTCAGGTCAGATCTCACGATGCCCGCCTTTCATCACCGGTGAACGCCGCCCGCGCCGAACCGCGACGGGCGGGGATCAGCGCAGCAGCACTTCCAGTTCCTGGTCCTTGCCGGCTTCCACCTTGAAGTCGCGGTTGTAGTTCTTGCCGTCCTTGCGGGCGATGGCGGTGTAGTCGCCCTCCCCGAGGACGAAGGTGGGGAAGGCGCCGATGGATTCCTTGATGGTGTCGCCGCCAGGGGTGATCACCGTCCACTGGGTGTCGGCGAGCGCCTCGCCGGCCGGCACCTTCACCAGCTTCAGGACGATCTGCGCCGCGCGATGGTGCACGGTGGCGTCGGTGAGCTTGCCCGGCTGCACGTTCACGTCGGCGCGCACCACCGCATTGGCGTCGCCGTAGGTGGACACCACATGGTAGGTGCCCTCCGGCAACAGCACCACCTCGCCGGCGCTGGCGCCCCGATAATAGGGCTGGCTGGAGGTCCGCCCCTGCAGGAACGAGCCCTCGAAGATGTCGAAGGTGAGCTTCTGCGCCGGGATGGGCTTGTCGTTCACGTCCGCCGCGAGGCGCAGGGCGCCCGCCGGCATGTCGAAGGCCTGCCGGCGCGAGACCGGCCCCACCTGCACCCGCTGGGCGGTGGTGGCGAAGCCGAAGGCCACGTGGACGATATAGCCGCCGGGCGTGAGGAAGAAGACCGGCGAGGCCTCCGAGCTCTCGGCCACGAGAGGGAAGGCCCCCGAACTCTCCGGCTGGTCGGCGAAGACACGCCAGATGAGCCCGCGCGGCACCGGCGCGCCCTCCGTCCCGAAGCGGGCATAAAGGCCCAGCGCCGACTTGCCGGCGGGCGCCGCGGGCAGCACCGCGTGCGGCTCGCGCGCCGACGACCCGCCGCCGGGCGGCGCGAAGGGCGCCGCGGGAGCCCCCGGGCCGGGCGCCTGGAGCACCGGGCGGGGGGCGCCGGGCGGCGGCGCGAACGGGCCGGCGGCGGATGGGGCCGACTGGCCTCCCAGGAATTGCATGCTCTGCGCCGCTGCGCCGGCGGGCGACAGCAGCAGCACCGCGGCGAGCAGCGCCGCAGCGCGCCGCGTCGCCTGCCGACGCCACAGCGAGCCGGCGCGGGGGACGGCGGAAACGGACGAAAATGCGCGGGTGAGGCGGTGCATTCATCTCACCTGCACAAAATTCAGGGCGGATTCAAGTCAGGGCGGATTCACGCCGGGATCAGCGCGCCCGCCTGCCGGAGCGGAAAGCCGGGCGGCGGTTCAAACGCGGTGCGCTTGCCATTATAGAGAGGAGCGCCCGCCGCGCCTTTCCTTGTCGTCTCCCCTTTCTTGCAAGAGCTTTTCCACGATGCCCGATGCCCTCGACCTGCTCGCCACCCGCCGTTCCTCCCGCATCATCGACCTGGTGGAGCCTGGCCCATCCGGCGCCGACCTCGACACCATCCTCACCATTGCCGCCCGCGTGCCTGACCACGGCAAGCTCGCGCCGTGGCGCTTCCTCGTTCTGGAGGCCGACGGCCGTGCCCGCGCCGGCGCCGCCCTGGCGCAGGTGCTGAAGGCGGCCGATCCCGCCACACCGGACAAGCGCCTGGAGGACGAGGCCGGCCGCTTCCTGCGCGCCCCGGTGGTGGTGGCGGTGATTTCGCGCGCCGCGCCCCACGTGAAGATCCCGGAGTTCGAGCAGCTCATGTCCGCCGCCGCCTGCTGCCAGAACATGCTGCTCGCCGCCGCCGCCCTGGGCTACGGCGCCACCTGGATCAGCGAGTGGCCGGCCTATGACGCCGATGCCCGCGCCGCCCTCGGCCTCGCCGCCGACGAGCGCATCGTCGGCTTCATCTACATGGGCACCGCCACCCAGAAGCTGGAGGACCGCCCGCGCCCCGATCTGTCGCAGGTGGTGACGCGGTTCTGAGAACGCCGCCGCCTGGCGGCCTCGGGGCCAACCGGGAAAAAGGTTCAGCTCCGCTCCGACAGGCCCCCCGTCATGGCCGGGCTTGCCCCGATCATGACGGGGGGGGGCCGATTTCCCCGGCCCCCCGTGTCTTGCCGGCGGCCGCGCATGGATGCCCGGGACAAGCCCGGGCATGACGGTCGGTCGGTGGCACGGGCCAAAGGCGCCGGTCGAATTTCCAACCCGCCCTCAGCTCTCCTTGAAGCCGTAGTCGGGGATGCCTTGCTCGTTGCCGTAATACTTGTAGGGCAGGAACTTGCCGGACATGGTGATCTGCACCCGATCACCCTTGGGATTGGGCTCGCGCACCATCTCCATGTTGAAATCGATGGCGGACATGATGCCGTCGCCGAACTCCTCCTCGATCAGCGCCTTCCAGGCCGGCCCGTTCACCATCACCAGCTCGTAGAAGCGGTAGATCAGCGGGTCGGTGGGTGGCATGGGCGTGCCGGCGCCGCGCATGGGCACCTCGTTCAGCATGCGCTCCTCGACCTCCGAGAGGGAGAACAGCGCGGCGGCCTTCGCCGCCAGCGGCTTCACCAGCTTCATCTGTCCGAGCAGCGCGCCGACCACGAGGACCGGCGACATGCCGCCGATCTCCTCGCAGATATACTTCCAGGTCCAGCCCTTCTCGCGCTTGATGTCGAGGATCTTCTCGGTGAGTTCTTCGCGCTTCATTGGGTCTTTTCTCCACTCTTGTCAGTCGATCGATGGGCCGGCCGGCTGCCTCACGCGCCCGTCCGCTCACTCGCGTCCCTTCACTCACGTCCGTTCACTCACGTCCCTTGGCGAGCGCCGGGAAGGGGATGGTATTGGCGGGCGGCGGCTCTGGCGCCGCGCCGAGGCGCACCTGCGGCGGATGGCGCGGGTCGTAGTCCTGCGGCTTCTCGTCCCTGAAGGTGCGGCTGCGGGCGACGAGGAAATCCACCAGGTGATTGCGCACCGTGTAGTAGTCCGGCTCGCGATGGATGGTATCGCGGGCGCGCGCGGCCGGCAGCGGGTTCTCGACCACCTCGGCGACCATGGCCTCCGGGCCGTTGGTCATGAGCACGATCTTGTCGGCGAGGTAGATGGCCTCGTCCACGTCATGGGTGATCATCACCACCGTCTGCCCGGTGGACGTGCAGATGCGCCGCACCTCGTCCTGCAGCGTGCCGCGGGTGAGCGCGTCGAGGGCCGAGAACGGCTCGTCCATGAGCATGATCTTGGGCTCGATGGACAGCGCGCGGGCGATGCCCACCCGCTGGCGCATGCCGCCGGAGAGCTCCGCCGGCTTCTTGTGCTCGCTGCCCTTGAGTCCGACGAGGTCGATGCAGCGTTTCGCCCGCTCCTCCACCTCGGCGCGGGACGCCTTGCGCCAGCGGGAAGAGACGGCATAGGCCACATTGCCGAGTACGCTCCGCCACGGCAGCAGCGCGTGGCCCTGGAAGATGACGGCACGGTCGAGGCTGGGGCCGGAGATGGCCTGCCCGTCCACCACCACCACGCCGTCCGAGGGCTGCTCCAGCCCGGCGAGGATGTTGAGCACGCTCGTCTTGCCGCACCCCGAATGGCCGATGATGCAGACGAACGCGCCGCGCGGCACCTGGAGCCACAGGTTCTCGAAGATGGTGGTGGCCCCGCCCCCCGGCGCCGGATAGCGCCGGGCGATGCCCTCGATGGAGATGAATTTGGGGTCGCTCTCGGCCACGGCGCTCACTCCGGGAAGGTGACACGGCGCTGCAGGCGCGCCAGGATCAAGTCGAGCACCATGCCGACGACGCCGATGAGCAGGATGCCCACGATGACATTGGCGATGGAGAGGTTGTTCCATTCGTTCCACACGAAATAGCCGATGCCGGTGCCGCCCACGAGCATCTCCGCCGCCACGATGACGAGCCAGGCGATGCCGATGGAGATGCGCATGCCGGTGAGGATGGTGGGCGCTGCCGCCGGCAGGATCACCGTGAAGGCCCGCCGCCACGGCCCGACTTCCAGCGTGCGGGCGACGTTGAGCCATTCCTTGCGCACCGCTCCCACCCCGAAGGCGGTGTTGATGAGCATGGGCCAGACCGAGCAGATGAAGATGACGAAGATGGCCGAGAGGGACGAATCCTTGATGGTGTAGAGGGCGAGCGGCATCCAGGCCAGGGGCGAGATGGGCTTGAGCACCTGGATGAACGGGTCCAGCGCCCGGTAGGCGAGCGGCGACATGCCGATGAGAAAGCCCACCGGCACCGCCACCAGCACGGCGATCGTATAGCCGAGCGCCACCCGGCCGATGGAATAGAGCAGCTGGAGGCCGAGCCCCTTGTCGTTCGGCCCGTTGTCGTAGAAGGGCCGCTTCAGGTTGTCCCAGAGCTTTTGCGCCACGTCGAGCGGCCCCGGCATGGCGGACTTCGCCCCGACCGTCTGGATGCCCATGAGCTTGGCATATTCCGGATCCAGCGCCGGCCCCGAGCTCGCGCCCGGGGTGACGGCGATCTGCCAGAGCGCGCAGAAGGCGACGAACAGCAGCACCGAGAGAAAACCGGCGCGCAGGCCGAGGCTCTTCATCACATCAGCTCCGCTTGATGGCGAAGGAGGCGACGTATTCCGCGGGCTTTTGCGGATCGAACACCTTGCCCATCACCGAGAACGACTTGGAAGTGGTGGCGGGCGGGGTCAGCCCCATCTCCTTCATCACCTTGGCTGCGTCGGTGGCGAGGAACACCTGGTTGGCCACGCTCTGGTAGTCCACCTCGCCCTTGATCTGCCCCCAGCGCTTCATCTGGGTCAGCATCCACACGGCGAACGAATCCCACGGGAAGGGATCGAAATCGACGCGCTTGGGGTCGTCCTTGATGTTGCCGAGGCCGTCGGCATACTTGCCCACCAGCACCTGCTCCAGCACCACCGGGGGCGCGTTGAGATAGGCGGCCGGGGCGATGGCCTCGGCGATGGCCTTGCGGTTCTCCGCCTTCGAGGCGTAGCCGGTGGCGTCCACGATGGCCCGCAGCAGCGCCGCATAGGTGTTGGGCATGGTGGCGATGAACTCCTTGCTGGCCGCGAACGAGCAGCAGGGATGGCCATCCCACATGGTTTTCGACAGGGAATGGATGAAGCCGACGCCATCGAACACGGCGCGCTGGGCCACATTGTCCGGGGCGAGGAAGCCGTCGATGTTCTCGGCCCGCAGGTTCGCCACCATCTCCGGCGGCGGCACCACGCGCAGCTGCACGTCGGTGTCCGGATCGATGCCGTTCTCCGCCAAAAGGTAGCGCAGCAGGTAATTGTGCATGGAGAAGTCGTAGGGAATGGCGAGCTTCATGCCCTTCCACGACTTCACGTCCATCTTGTCCTTGTGCTTGATGCCGAGGGTGAAGGACTGGCCGTTGATGTTCTCGATGGCCGCCGCCACGAACGGGATCGGGTTGGAGCCCAGCCCCTGCGAGATGGCGAGCGGCATGGGCGCCAGCATGTGGGCGGCGTCATATTCCTTGTTGATGGTCTTGTCCCGGATCACCGCCCAGCCGGCGGTCTTCACCACCTCCACGTTGAGGCCATGCTTGGTATAGAAGCCCATGGGATGCGCCATGATGATGGGGGTGGCGCAGGTGATGGGGATGAAGCCCACCTTGAGGTCGGTCTTCTCCGGCTTGCCGGTGGCGGCGAAGGCCTCGGTGGCCGCATCCAGCGGGAAGAAGGTGGCGACCGCCGCCGCCGCCGTGGAGGCGCCCACTGCCTTCAGGAAGGCCCTGCGCTTCATGTCATTGGGGAACAGCGCCCGCATGAGGCCCGAGGCCACCACGTCGCGATAGCGCGCCTCGTCGCCGAGCCCGGCCGCCCGCTCCGCCGCGGCATGCTCGTCCGGCGTCGCATGGCGCCCGCACAGGCAGCGGCCGAGCTTCGACTTCAGCGAGAACGGGTTCGAGAACATCGACATCAGGGCTCTCCGTGCGGAAATTTCGGGTGGATGACGCTATGGAAGGGCAATGGCCGTGCCACCCCTACCCGGGCACGGGCAGGGGTGGTGGCGCGACCAGCGCCTTGCGGGCCAGCATGTGGCTCTTGGGGTCGTTGACGGAGCAGACCGCGAGCAGGCGATCCCCCGCGAAATACCGCACGCAGAAGCGACCGGCGGCGATGTCGCCCTCGCATTCGGTGCGGTCGAAGCCGTCCAGGAGGCCGGCGATCTGAAGCTTCACATCATATTGGTCGGACCAGAACCACGGCACCGGATCGTATGCAACCGCACTCCCGGTGATTGTTTTTGCGGCAGACTTGGCCTGGTCGATGGCATTCTGCACGGATTCCAGGCGCACACGACGCCCGTACAGAGTGCTTGGAAAGGAGGCAACATCCCCGGCAGCGTAAATGTCGGGCGCGCTGGTGCGCGTGGCCGCGTCCACCCGGATGCCGTTCTCCAGGGCGATGCCGGCCTCCGTGGCCAGTTCCGCATTGGGCACCGCGCCCACGGCGGACAGCACGAGGTCCGCCGGCAGGATCCGCCCGTCCGCCAGTTCCACGCCGGTCACCCGGTCGGTGCCGGTGATCCGCGTCACCCCCATGCCGGTGAGCACGGCGACGCCATGGCCTACATGCAGGTCACGGGCGAAATCCGAGATGGTGGCGCAGGCGACGCGGGCGAGCAGCCGCTCCTGGCCTTCCACCACGCTCACGTCCAGGCCGAGCTTGCGCGCCTTGGCCGCCACCTCGAGGCCGATATAGCCGCCGCCGATGATCACCAGCCTCGCCCCCGGCAGGGCCGCGGCGCGGAAGTGCTTCACGTCGTCGATGGAGCGGATGGAGAAGACCCCCGGCAAGTCCGCCCCCGGCACCGGCAACGCGCGGGCGCGGGTGCCGGTGGCGATCAGCAGCGCGCCGTAGGCGAGGTGTGATCCATCGGCCAGATCCACCCGCTTCTCGGCCGGATGGATGCGGGCGACACGGACGCCAGTGCGCACCTGCGCGCCCGCATCCGCATAGAATTTCGGTGCCTTCAGCTCCAGCCGGTCCTCGGTCATCTCGTCGCCGAGATAGGCCTTCGACAGAGGCGGGCGCTGGTAGGGCAGATACGGCTCGTCGCCGAGCACCACGATGTCGCCGGCATACCCTTCCGCCTTCAGGGAGGTGACGGCCTGGGCCGCCGCCTGCCCCGCGCCGACGATGACCAGGGGCGCGCTCATTGCGCCGCCTCCGCCGGTGCCCCGGCCAGCGCCTCGGCGAGGAAGTCCAGCCGGTCCTGGCCGAAATAGAGCTCCCCATCGACCACATAGGAGGGCGAGCCGAACACGCCGGCGGCTATGGCCTCCGCGGTGTTGCGCGCGACCCGCTCGGCCGCCTCCACGCTGTCGGACAGCTCGGCGAGGTGCGCGCCGTCGAGGCCGACCTCGTCGGCGAGGCGGATGAGGGTGGCCCGCTCGGAAATCTGGAGGTTGCGCGCCCACACCGCGCCGAGGCAGGCGCCGATGAGGTCGGTGGCATCGATGCCCTGAAGCATTGCCGCCGTGATCAGGCGGCAGGCGGGCAGCGTATCGGTGGGCCAGAAGGCCGGCTCGGTGTTGATCGAAATGCCGGCGCGCTTCGCCCAGCGCACGATGTCCACCTTGCGATAGGCGTTGCGCACCGGCGACTGCTTGGCCGGGGCGGTGGAGCCGCCCTCGGCGAAGACTTTCAGGATGTCCACGGGCCGCCACAGAATGGCGGCGCCGTGCGCCCGCGCGATGGCGACGAGGCGCGCGTGCCCCAGATAGGCATAGCCCGATTGCGGGCTGAAATAGCAGGTAATCTCGGGCACGGCGGGGCTCCTTCGGTTCAGGCCGTGGCCGCCGCCGGATGCCCCTCCTCGATGGGGAGCGCCGGATCGCGCGACCATTCGTTCCAGGAGCCAAAATACATCTTCACGTCCTTCACCCCCGCCTCTTTCAGCGCGAGGAAGGTGTTGGAGGCCCGCGCCCCTTTGAAGCAGTAGAGATAGACGGGTGTGTCGGGTGAAATGCCCACGGTGGCGCATTCGGCCAGGATCTCGGGCGCCGACTTGAAGCGCGGGCCGTCCGCCGTGGGCTTCATCATGCGGTACCACTCGATCCACCGGGCGCCGGGGATGCGTCCCTTGCGGGGGCAGAAGTCCTTGCCATAGGGGGACGAGCTCTCGCCGATCCACTCGTCCACGTCGCGCACGTCGAGCTTGGCGATGGCGGCATCCTCCACTGCGGCGAGCATGGCGGCGGCGTCGATGACCACCGCGCCGGCGGCCTCGTCCACCGGGAAGGCGGCTGCCTTCGGCTCCGGCAGGTCGATGGAGACCGGCAGGCCCACCGCGTTCCAGGCGTCGAAGCCGCCGTGCAGCACCTTGATCTTGGGGTAGCCCAGGAAGGTGAGCAGGAAATAGCCGCGGCAGGACTGGCCGAAGCCGGAATTCATGGACTGCTCGTAGATGACCGCCGTTTCCCTTCCCGAGAGGCCGGCCTTGCCGAAGGCGTCGGCGAACTTCTCGCGCAGCTCGGCATAGCCCTCGGGGGTGGAGGTGGCGAGGAAGGTGAAGATCTCATGCAGGTTCACCGCGCCGGGAACATGCCCGGCCGCATAGCTTTCCGGGTTCCGCGTGTCGATGACGACCGTGGGCTCGGACAGGATCAGCTTGGAGAGCTCGGACGGCGAAATCAGGATTGCGCTCATGGTAATCCCCTCTCGAAGGATGGATGACGAAACGAACCGGAAGGTCGGAGGCTTTGCGCCCCTCGGCGTGTTGGAAGGAAAGCGGGCCGGCGCTCAGGCCGGCATCTGGTCCAGCATCAGGCGCAGCTGCTTGGTGGCCGGCGTGACGATGGCGACGAAATAGGCCTCGCGCAGGCGGCGCTGGCAGCGGTGGGCACGCACATAGCCGCGGGCGCCGCAATGGAGCATGGCGTTGTGCGCCGCCTCGACGCTCTTCTCCCCGGCGAGGAGCCGGGCGGCGACCACCCGGCGCCAGTATTCGGGGCTGGTGTCGTAGGGCGTCTCGGCGAGGGCGTTCACCTCCGCCTCGATGCCGGCGAGGGTCTCGGCCAGGGCGTCCGGCTGCGTCTCCAGGAAGCGGTTCACGTGGCCCAGCGGCCCCTCCACCTCGCGCATCATGGCGACGGCGTCGCGCATGAGGCCGATGGCCATGCCGGCCTGGAGCAGGATGAAGCCGGCGCGCATCTTCTTCACGAAGGCCATGGCCTCGTGCGCCAGCACCATGTCGTCGGGGACGAACAGATCGCGCACCTGCACGCCGTAGGTGCCGGTGCCGTCCATGGAGAGGAAGGGCTCGCACGGCTTCAGCGTCACAGCCGGGTCGGCGCAGTCGATGAGGGCCATCACCGGCTCGGCGCCGTCGACGGCGAAGATGGCGCCGAAGAAGTGGTCGGGCCCAAGGTTGGACACCCAGGGCAGGATGCCCTTTACCTTGTAGCCCCCGTCCACCCGGGTGCCCTTCAGCTTCAGCGTCTCGATGCCGAAGAAGGACTTCATGGGATTGGAGAGCGCGGTGCCGCCCAGCACGTGGCCGGTGGCGGCGGCGGCGAGGTACTTTGCCTTCGCGGCCGCATTCTCGGAGTTGATCAGGTACCAGACCAGCGTGTTCTGGCACCAGGCCATGAAGCCGGTGGAGGTGCAGACCTCCGAGATGCGGCTCATGCCCTCGATGGCGCCGCCCAGCCGGTGCCCCTCGCCGAGATGCAGGCGGAAGGCCCCGGCATCGGCGAAGCGATGCAGCAGGGTGGCGGGATAGGTCCCCTCGTCGATGGCGCGGGCCCAGGCGGACAGGTCGGTAACCGCGATCTTGCCGATCTCGGCGAGCGCCGCGGCGGAATCGAGGTCGGATGCGGACAATTCATGCGGCGACAAGGCGGACACGGCGGTCGATGGCATGGCAATCCCTCTGGCTGAAATTCCCTTGGTGGACCCCGGCAACACGGACCGGCATGCCCGGGCAAACCGGGCATGCCGGGCGCGGGCGATCAGGCCAGCGCCACCTCGAGATTCACCGGGCGCACGAAGGTGTTGGCCACCGGCGACCACTTGGTGACATGGGCGATGAGGGCGTCCACGTCCTCCTTCGGCACGCCGTCGCACTCCATCTCCACCTTCACGCGCACGTCGGTGAAGCCCACCGGCTTCTCGCTGACGTCGCCGGTACCCCACACGGCGGTGATGTTGAGGTCGCCCTCCAGCTGGAGCTCCAGCTTGCGCACGGTCCAGCCGCGATGCACCGCATTGGCATGCAGGCCCACGGCGAGGCAGGAGCCCAGCGCCGCGAGCGAGGCTTCGGACGGGTTCGGGGCGGTATCGTCGCCGAGCAGGCCCGGGGGCTCGTCGACGATGTAGGGGGCGAGGTTGCGGATATAATTGGCGTGCCGGAAGCGGCCCTCGGCCACAGTCTTGCACTTCAGGGTCTTGATGACCTTGGGGTCCGCCTTGCCGGCGGCGATGAGCTTCTCGAGGCCGTCCCTGTCGATGGGGGCGAGGCAGCCGGTGGCAGCCTCGGGCGCGAGGCAGCCCGTGAGAACGGTTTGGGGCGCGGACATCCGGATCTCCTTGGGTCACGAATAGACAGACCGGTCTGTCTTATGCATGCCCTGTGCCAGCTGCATCGGACCCAGGACGAATCTTCAGCGAAACATCTTTTCCTTAAGCGAGAGAAGCATTTTCGGCTTCCCCTCGTCGCCATTGCACGGCATGATTCATGCCTGTAATTGACAGACAGGTCTGTCTGAGTGCCCACGAAATCGGCACATTGGTGAGAAGCGATGCAGCAGCCGAAGATGATGCGGGCAAAGGTGCCGCACGGTCCCAATCCGCATGCCGCTCCGGAGCCGGAGGCCGAGCCGAAGGCGCGCGAGCGCATCCTTTCCGCCGCGACCCGCCTGTTCTGTCGCTATGGCATCAATGCCGTGGGCGTGGACGCGGTGGTGGCCGAGGCGGCCACCGCCAAGGCGACGCTCTACAAGACCTTCGGCTCCAAGGAGCGGCTGGTGGAGGCGGTGCTGGAGCGCGAGGGCGCCGCCTGGCGCGACTGGTTTCTCGGCGAGCTGCTCAAGGGGGAGGCACCGGCCCGCGCCCGCCTGCGCCGCATCTTTCCCGTGCTGCGGGAATGGTTCGGCGACGACGCCTTCTTCGGCTGCCCGTTCATCAATGCCGTGGCCGAGCACGACAAGAGGGACGACCGCCTGCGCCAGATCGCCCTCGCCCACAAGAAGGTGGTGCTCCAGACCATCGCCCGTCTCGCCGCCGAGGCCGGTTCCCGTGACCCGGAGGGCGCCGCCCACCAGATCGGCGTCCTCATCGACGGTGCCATCGTCGCCGCCATGATCACCAAGGACGCCAACGTCGCCCTGCTCGCCGGCCAGACCGCCGACCTGCTGATCGCCGGCATGGTGGCGGAAGCCGCCTGAGGCTTCCGCCGGCGACGAGAACCGGCGCGCGTGCGGCGCGCCTTCCCCCGAATGCCCATTCGCCCGAGCTTGACGCTGCCCCCATGCGCCGGCCATTACGGCGCAAAGGATCGTCGGGAGGAAATATCATGCGTATTCGCGCCGCCGTGCTCCGCACGTCCCCGGTCGGCAAGCCCTACGGGGAGACGCGCCCGCTCACCATCGAGACGGTCGAGCTCGCCCCGCCCCAGGCCGGCGAGGTGCTGATCAAGGTGGCGGCTGCGGGCCTGTGCCATTCCGACCTCTCGGTGATCAACGGCGACCGTCCGCGCCAGTTGCCCATGGTGCTCGGCCACGAGGCCTCGGGCGTGGTGGTGGAGACCGGCGCCGGTGTCACCGACCTGTCCCCCGGCGACCATGTGGTGATGAGCTTCGTGCCCACCTGCGGCACCTGCCCCTCGTGCCTGGATGGAAAGGCCCAGCTGTGCGGCCCCGGCCAGGCGTCCAACGGCGCCGGCACCCTGCTCGGCGGCGGCCGGCGGCTCACCTGCGACGACGGCACGCAGGCCTACCATTTGTGCGGAATCTCTGGCTTCGGCGAGTATGCGGTGGTCTCGCGCCGCTCCATCATCAAGATCGACCCGGAGATGTCGCTGGTGGACGCCGCCCTGTTCGGCTGCGCGGTGATGACCGGCGTCGGCACGGTGGTGAACACCGCCGGCGTGAAGGCCGGCGACCGGGTGGCGGTGGTCGGGCTCGGCGGCGTCGGCCTTTCGGCGCTCATGGGCGCGGTGGCGGCCGGGGCGGAGCAGATCGTCGCCCTCGACATCTCGCCGGCGAAGCTGGAGCTGGCCCGTTCGCTCGGCGCCACCGACACCTTCCTGGCCACCGACCCCGATGTGGTGGAGGCGGTGAAGGACGCCACCTCCGGCGGCGTCCACCACGCGGTGGAGATGGCGGGCTCCGCCCCGGCCTTCGAGCTCGCCTACAAGATCACCCGGCGCGGCGGCACCACCACCACCGGGGGCCTTGCCAACCCCAACGCCCGCGTGTCCCTGCCGCCGGTGCACCTGGTGGCCGAGGAGCGCACCATCAAGGGCAGCTACATGGGAAGCTGCGTGCCGCCGCGCGACATCCCGCGCTTCATGGCGCTCTACCGGCGCGGCAAGCTGCCGGTGAACCGCCTGCTTTCCTCCACCGGCCCGCTCGACGACATCAATGAGGGCTTCGACCGCCTCGACCGCGGCGAGGTGGTGCGTCACGTGATCGTCTATTGAGGCGGCGGGCGGGGCGGCGGAGGCGCCCTTCCCCACCGAGCTTGCCCCGCCGCTTCGCCTGATGTCTTTGACTGATGTCTTTGCCTGGCCGCATTTTCTTCACGCGAACCCGTCCCCGGGCTCGAAAATGCTCTAAGGTCCCGGCGTCCGCAAAAGGAGAAGCCATGCGCGCCGTCATCCGTCTCGTCGCTGTCGCGGCGCTCGCCCTCGGCCTGTCGGGCTGCGACAAGTGCGGCAACTGGTTCGGCCAGGGCAGGCCCGGCGCCTGCCAGTCCACGACGCCGAAATGAGCGCTCCCTACCTGGCGTAGGGATTGGGTACCGTGCCCTTCACCGCCTTCAGGCGGGCAATCTCGGTCCGGATGGGACCGAACGGCCCGTATTTGTGCTGCTCCGCCGGGAAGCTGTCCGCGTAGGGGCCGTAGGGCGTGTCCACCGGCTTTTCGAGCAGGTCCGGGAAATCGGCCTCGAATGCGGCTCGCGCCGGGCGCGGCTGGCTCACCACGTAGGCGGCCACATCCCACGCATCCTCAGGCACCAGCACGGGCATGGTCCAGTCGGTGCCGTTCGGCATGTTGTCGTGCACGAAATTGGCGATGGTGACGAGGCGGTTCATGCCGGCGCCGTCGTTGAAGCTGTCCGGTCCCCATAGCGGCGGCACCCCATAGCCGAAGCTCGCGACCACGGCGTTGCGCGCGAGGCCCCGGCCATCCGCGCGATGGCAGAAAACACAATTCTGCGCGTAGACGAGCGCGCCGCGCGTCGGATCGGCGGGCCGGTCGAGGCCGGGGATGGCGCCGGCCCCGGCGCCCTCGATGCGCGCGTCCTTCGGTAGCGCGGTGGAGAGAATCCGCAGATAGGCGACAAGCGCCCGCATGGGGCCGGCGTCCCGCGGCATGGGGCGGCCGTTCATGGAGCGCGTCATGCAGTTGTCCAGCCGGTCCTCGAGGCTCGCCATGCCGCCGCTGCGCGCGGAATATTGCGGATAGTCGGTCGAGGCACCCACCAGCGGCAGGCCGAATTTCTTGCGGCCGGCATTGAGATGGCAATTGACGCAGGCCAGATTGTTGCCCGCGAACCGCATGGCCGGGTCCGGCGCATCCGGCCCGATATGGCGGGCGGTGGCTTCCAGGACGGAGCGGCCGTAGCGCACCAGGCGACCCTCGGCGTCATCCGGCAGCAGATCCACCTGCGGGATGTCCCACACCGCGATGCGGGCGTTGGCCGCGGCGAGCGCGGCGGCATCGCCGGCCAGCGCGCCGGGCCGCGGCGCCTCCTGCTGGGCCAGCGCCGCGCTCGCGGCGAGGGTCAGCGCGGCGCAGGTCAACGCGACGAAGGTCAATGCGGTGAAGGTCCGCGCGCCAATGGCGATGGCCCCGCCGGCCCTTCCAGCCAGCCCCCTCGGATATGCCCCCATGGCCGCTCCCCATCGGGCCGAAACGCCCGTCTTTGTTGCATCCGCGCCGTCGCGCCGTTATAAGCGCGCCTTCGTCCGCGGCATGCGCCCCCCTGGAGGCGTGCCGTCGGTCGAAGGCGCGTGCCCGCTCGGCGAGCCCGTGCCGCTTCCTGAACCTTATCAAAGTTAGGACGAGTGCCATGACTGCCATCAAGGAACTGAAGGCTGTGGCGCGCCCGCGGGCCGGCAAGGGGGCCGCCCGTGCCGAGCGCCGCGCCGGTCGCGTGCCCGCCGTGATCTACGGCGAGAAGCTGGAGCCGGTGACGATCTCGCTGAACCATCGCGAGATCAACAAGATCATCTATGCCGGCCACTTCCTCACCACGCTGTTCGAGATCGACGTGGACGGGACCAAGCACCGCGTGATCCCCCGCGACTACCAGCTCGACCCGGTGAAGGATTTCCCCCTGCACGTGGACTTCCTGCGCGTCTCCCAGGGCGCGAGCGTGACGGTGGAGGTGCCGGTGCACTTCGTGAGCCATGAGGCCTCCCCGGCGCTCAAGGCCGGTGGCACCCTGAACGTGGTGGCCCACACGGTGGAACTGGAGTGCCCGGCCGAATCGATCCCCGCCTCCATCGAGGTGGACCTGACCGGTGCCGATTACGGCGACATCTTCCACCTGTCCGACCTGACTCTGCCCGCGGGCGTGACCTGGGCCGGCCACGGCGACGACACCCTCGGCACCATCGTGGCCCCGTCGGGTCAGGCTGATGCCGCCGCCGAGGATGCCGCGGAAGCGGCCAAGGCCTGATCTGTCGCATCGCCGCAGTCTGATCTGACGACTTTCGGGCCGGAGGAAAGCCTCATGTTCCTGTTCGCAGGGCTCGGCAATCCCGGCCCGAAATATGCCGGCAACCGTCACAATATCGGCTTCATGGCGCTGGACGCCATCTGCCGGCGCCACCGGCTCGGGCCACTCCGGCGCCGCTTCCAGTCCATGGCGGCGGAAGGCGAGATCGCCGGCGAGAAGGTCATCGCCGTCTTCCCCGAGACCTACATGAACGAGAGCGGGCGCGCGGTCTCCGAGGCGCAGCGCTTCTACAAGATCCCCCTCGACCACATCTTCGTCTTCCACGACGAGCTGGACCTGCCCCCGGCCAAGGTGCGCATCAAGAAGGGCGGCGGCAATGCCGGCCACAACGGCCTGCGCTCCATCACCGCCCAGTGCGGCAACGACTATTTCCGCGTCCGCCTCGGCATCGGCCATCCCGGCGACAAGGCGATGGTGATGCCCTACGTGCTCGGCGACTTCGCCAAGGCCGAGAAGGCCTGGGTGGACACGGTGTGCGACGCCTGCGCGGACTTTGCGCCCCTGCTGGCGGAAAAGCGCCCGGAAGAGTTCCAGAACCGCGCCCACCTGTTCCTGGAGGCGCAGGGCTTCGGCGAGCAAAAGCGGGTCGGCGAGAAGGGGTGAGGGCCGGGTGCGCCGTCGCGACCTGTTCCGATGGCGGGTTGCGCAGCCGTCCCGTCAGGGGATATGCGAAAGCCGAACGGTCACCCGCCTGACCTCCTCCCGTTCCTGATCCTGCCGCCGCCGAGGCTGGCGGGACAACTCTGAGCGTTCCATGGGCTTCAAATGCGGCATCGTCGGGCTTCCCAACGTGGGCAAGTCCACCCTCTTCAACGCGCTCACGCAGACCGCGGCGGCGCAGGCGGCGAACTATCCGTTCTGCACCATCGAGCCCAACGTGGGTGACGTGGCTGTACCGGACCCGCGCCTCGACACGCTGGCGCAGATCGCCGGCTCGGGGGCGATCATCCCCACCCGCCTCACCTTCGTGGACATCGCCGGCCTCGTGCGCGGCGCCTCCAAGGGCGAGGGGCTCGGCAACCAGTTCCTCGCCAACATCCGCGAGTGCGACGCCATCGCCCATGTGGTGCGCTGCTTCGAGGACGGCGACGTGACCCACGTGGAGGGCAAGATCTCCCCCGTGGACGACATCGAGACCATCGAGACCGAGCTCATGCTCGCCGACCTCGAAAGCCTGGAGAAGCGCGCGGCGGCGCTGGAGAAGAAGGCCAGGACCCTGGACAAGGAGGGCAAGGACACCCTCGACCTCATGACCCGCGCCCTGGTGCTGCTGCGCGAGGGCAAGCCGGCCCGCTTCGCCGAGGTGAAGCCGGAAGAGGAGAAGCTGTTCTCCCAGCTGGGCCTGATGACCGCCAAGCCCGTGCTCTACGTGTGCAACGTGGAGGAGGCCTCCGCCAAGGACGGCAACTCCCTCTCCGCCCAGGTGTTCGAGCGGGCGAAGCTCGAAGGCGCCATGGCGGTGGTGGTCTCGGCCAAGATCGAGAGCGAGATCGCGGTTCTCCCGCCCGAGGAGCAGAAGGAGTATCTGGAGGCCATCGACCTGGAGGAGCCGGGCCTCAACCGGGTGATCCGCGCCGGCTACGACCTCCTGCACCTCGTCACCTACTTCACCGTGGGGCCGAAGGAGGCGCGCGCCTGGACCATCACCAAGGGCACCAAGGCCCCGGCGGCGGCCGGCGTGATCCATACGGATTTCGAGAAGGGCTTCATCCGCGCCGAAACCGTCGCCTACGACGACTACGTGAAGTTCAAGGGCGAGGCCGGCGCCCGCGAGGCTGGGCGCTTCCGCCTGGAAGGCAAGGACTATGTGGTCGCCGACGGCGACGTGCTGCACTTCCGCTTCGCCAACTGAGCCAGGGGCGCGGGCATGACGACGGAGGCGGCGGGGCCGCGCGAGATCGGGCGCTTCACCTTCACCGCCGAAGAGATCCGGCGCTTCGCCCGTCTCTATGACCCGCAGCCTTTCCACCTGGACGAGGACGCGGCGCGGCGCTCGCATTTCGGCACCCTCGTCGCGTCAGGCTGGCACACGGTGGCGGTGTGGATGGGATTCTTCGTGCGCGCCCACGCCGGGGCGGCGGAGAGGCTGCCGGAGGATCATCCCGCCGTCATCTCGCCGGTGGGCGTCGGCTTCGGCCTCCAGAACCTGCGATGGCCGGCCCCGGTGCGCGCTGGGGACACCATCGTGTTCCTCACCGAGATCCTCGATTCGCGCGCGAGCGGCAGCCGCTCCGGCTGGGCCATCCATCACCGCCGCAACAGCGCGCGCCGGGAGGACGGGACCGAGGTGCTCTCCTTCGAGCTGAGGCACCTGGCGCCGGAGATCGCAACCGCCCCCGATGGCGCGGAGGGTCTTCCGGCATCCGGCGCGCGGTGACGACCCGGCCGGGGCGCGCGGCGGCCGCTGTCCGGGCCGGGAGAACCGGGGGTCTTGCGCCTTCTCCACCTTGACGTTTGCGGCATCCTCGCCTTGGATCGCATTCCAACGACAGGGAGGCCCGCCTTGCCCGACATCTTCTTCGAAGATTTCATCATCGGTGAGGTGAAGACGTTCGGTTCGCACGAGGTGACGCGGGATGAGATCGTCACCTTCGCCCGCGAGTTCGACCCCCAGCCCATGCATCTCGACGAAGCCGCGGGCAAGGCGTCCCTGCTCGGCGCCCTCGCGGCCTCTGGATGGCAGACCTGCGCCATCATGATGCGCCTCATCTGCGACGGCTTCCTGGTGCGCACCGCCGGCATGGGCTCGCCCGGCGTCACCGAGAACAAGTGGCTGGCGCCCGTCTTCCCCGGCGACGTGCTCACCCTGCGCCGCACGGTGCTGGAGAGCCGCACCTCGCGGAGCAAGCCCGACATGGGCCTCGTGACGTTCCGGTTCGAGCTGCTGAAGGCGAACAAGAGCCCCGCGATGGAACAGGTCTGCGTGCTGATGGTCGGCCGCCGCAACCCCGGAGCCCGCCTCGCATGAAATTCTTCGACGACATCGAGGTCGGCGCCCGCGAGGTTCTGGGCCACCACACCTTCGGCGAAGCGGAAATGATCGCGTTCGCCCGCGCCTATGATCCCCAGCCCTTCCACGTGGATCCGGAGGCGGCAAAGCGCAGCCATTTCGGCGCCCTGGTGGCCTCCGGCTGGTACACCGCATCGCTCTGGATGCGATATTTCGTCGGCTTCAACGTGCGGACGGCCGAGGCCCAGCGCGCACGCGGCGAGCGGGTGCCGGTCGTGGGCCCCTCCCCCGGCTTCTCCAACCTGCACTGGCTGAAGCCGGTCTATGCCGGCGATACCATCACCTACGCCACGGAGGCGAGGGAGAAGACGGTGAGCCGCAGCAAGTCCCACTGGGGCATCCTCAAGGCCTACAACAGCGGCACCAACCAGTATGGCGACCTGGTGATCGACTTCGAGAGCGTGGTGCTGCTGGAGCGGCGGGGGAGCTGAGAGCCCCCCCGCCCGGGCGGGAGCCCCGGGCGTTCCAGACGGGTCGCGCGCCCCGCGCGATCGTCGCGGGGCGCGCGCCGGCCTCACAGGCCGAGCAGCGCCATCGCCGCCTGCGGGTAGCGCGTGCCCGCCACCGCCGCCGGCGCGAACAGCGCATCGAGGGTCGCCACCTCGGCGCCGGTGAGGCGGAGCGCAGCCGCCGCGACGTTCTCCTTCAGGTAGGTCACACGCCGCGTGCCGGGGATGGGGATCACGTGGTCCTGCTTGTTCAGGATCCAGGCGAGGGCGATCTGCGCGCTGGTGGTACCCTTCTGCGCCGCGAAATCGGCCAGCGCCTCGGTGAGCTTGAGGTTCTGCGCCAGCGCCTCGCCCACGAAGCGCGGGTTGGCGCGGCGGAAATCGTCCGCGGCCAGGGCATCCGGACTGGTGACCGCACCGGTGAGGAAGGACCGCCCGAGCGGACTGTAGGCGACGAAGGCGATGCCGAGCTCGCGGCAGGCATCGAGCATCTCCGCCTCCGGCTCGCGGCTCCACAGGGAGTATTCGATCTGCACCGCGGCGATGGGATGCACCGCATGGGCCCGCCGCAGGGTGGCCACCGAGCATTCGGACAGGCCGAGGAAGCGCACCTTCCCCGCCTCCACGAGGCCCTTCATGGCGCCAACCGTGTCCTCGATGGGGGTCTCGGGGTCGACGCGGTGCTGGTAATAAAGGTCGATGGTGTCGATGCCGAGCCGCGCGAGGCTGGCGTCGCAGGCGGAGCGCACATAGTCCGGCGTGCCGGAGATGCCGAGGCGCTCGCCGTTCGGCCCGCGCACGTTGCCGAACTTGGTGGCGAGGATCACCTGGTCGCGCCGGCCTTTCAGGAAGCGGCCGAGCAGCCGCTCATTGTGGCCGACGCCGTACATGTCGGCGGTATCAAAGAAATTTATGCCGAGGTCGAGGGCCGCTGCTAGGGTTGCCAGCGACTGGTCGTCGTCGCTGGGGCCGTAGAATTCCGACATGCCCATGCAGCCGAGGCCGATGGCGGACACGGAAAGACCCGAGCGACCGAGAGGACGGTGGTCCATGGGGACCTCACGATGATGAGAGGGGAGAAACCGAAGGCGGCCAACGCGGACAGGACTGGCCACACAAGTAAACTACACCGTATCGTTTACATATGTCAATGAATCCCGCCACGCCCCGCCCGGTGGCGCCCCGGCGCCGCGATCCGCGCGGCACCGCCGCCCGCATCCGCGCCGCCGCGCGCCGGCTGTTCCTGGAAAAAGGCTACGAAGCCACCGCCATGGATGCGGTCGCCGCCGCCGCGCCGGTGTCCAAGCGCACGCTCTACCAGCATTTCAGCAGCAAGGCGGAGCTGTTCGGGGCGGTGATCGACGAGGCTTGGTCGCATTTCACCCGCGCCCCCATGCTCCCGTCGGATACCACGGGCGATCCGCGCGCGGTGCTGCGCGCCTATGTGGGCCGGCTGACCGAGCATTGGGACCGGCCCGACGTCATCCCCCTGCTGCGCCTGGTCATCGCCGAGGCGCCCCGCTTTCCGGAGCTTTCGCACGCCTATTTCGCGGCCGGCAAGGAACCGGCGGTCAAGGGCCTGTCGGCCTATCTCGCCAGCCTCGCCGGCGAGGGCCGCCTCGCGCCGGGCCTCGACCCGCAGCTCGCGGCGGCCCAGTTCCTCGGCGCCATCAAGGAGCCCCTGTTCTGGCCGCGCGTGCTCGGCGTGCCGGCGGCTTTCGATGGGGCGGAGGCGGTGGAACGCGCCATCGACACGGTGTTGCGGCAGGGGTGAGGGCCGCCGAAACGGGCAAAAGCGCCGCGCCGCCCGCCAGGTCCGGGCCCCGCACCCGGTCGCGCGGCGGCGCCTTCGCCCCGCCGTCCCTTGCCCCGTCACCCTGCGGCTGCTAAGAGCCGCGCCATCCGCGGACCGCCCGCGGCCTTCCCATTCCAGAACAGACAGGACGGTTCCCCATGGCGATCGAGCGCACTTTCTCGATCATCAAGCCCGACGCGACGCGTCGGAACCTGACCGGCGCCATCAATGCCGTCATCGAAAATGCAGGCCTGCGCATCGTCGCCCAGAAGCGCATCGCGATGACGAAGGCGCAGGCGGAGACCTTCTACGCCGTGCACAGCGCGCGCCCCTTCTTCGGCGATCTCGTGTCCTTCATGACCTCGGGGCCGGTGGTGGTCCAGGTGCTGGAAGGCGAGGACGCCGTGGCCAAGTACCGCGAGGTCATGGGCGCCACCAATCCCGCCAATGCGGCGGACGGCACCATCCGCAAGCTGTTCGCCGAATCCATCGAGGCGAACTCCGCGCACGGCTCCGACAGCGTGGAGAATGCGGCGGCGGAAATCGCCCAGTTCTTCTCCGGCAACGAGATCGTCGGCTGAACCCCGGCAGCTCTTGACCCATGCCGCAGCGCGCGATCGATTTGTGCGCTGCGGTGTCCGGTTTTTGTTGTGAGCGGACTTAACGGAAGCTAGCGTAGCGTCAAAATCCAAAATACGGCGCACCAGACGCAGAATACCATAAGGTCCGGGGTAGGAACCATGTCGCTCGATTCACCAGTGCTCTGGCTCGCACTGCTGCAGATCATCTGGATCAACGTCCTCCTCTCGGGGGACAATGCCGTGGTCATCGCCCTCGCCTGCCGTTCCCTGCCGGACAAGGCCCGCCGCATGGGCATCGTCCTCGGCGCGGGGGTCGCGGTGGTGCTGCGCATCCTCTTCACCGGCATCGTGGCGACCCTTCTCGCCCTGCCGTGGCTGAAGCTGGTGGGATCGCTGGCCCTCATGTGGATCGCCGTCGACCTCGCCGCGCCCAACGAGGCCGGCGAGGAGAGCGTCGAGGCCAGCGACAGCCTGTGGAAGGCGGTGGGCACGGTGGCCGTGGCCGACATCGTCATGAGCCTCGACAATGTGGTGGCCGTCGCCGCCATCGCCGATGGCAACTGGTGGCTCCTGGTCTTCGGCCTCGCCATCTCCATCCCGCTAATCGTCGCCGGCTCCTCGCTGGTGATGGCGCTCATCGACCGCTTCCCGCTGCTGGTCTGGGCCGGCGCCGCTTTGCTCGGCTGGGTGGCCGGGGACATGCTGCTCGGCGACGTGGCGGTGATCGAGCGCATCGGCGCCGAGACCACGGAGCACCTGCACCGCATCGTCTCCGCCGTCGGCGCGGTACTGGTGGTGGCCGTGGCCTACGGCCTGAAGCGCTACAAGGCATCGCGCGGCCACGACAACCTCGCCGCCTAGGCGGCACGCCCCCCGGCGGGGGTATCGAAATCGGGGCCGGATGGCCCCTTTTTCTTGGTATGATATTGACGTAGCGTAAGTTTTACGTAGCGTCATCATTCCACGGAAAAGTAATGCGCGCCGAAAATGGCGCACCGCGGCGGTATCCGCAGCTGGGAGCAGACGATGGATTTTACGGCACCAACCTTCTGGGTCTCGCTTCTCCAGATCATCTGGATCGACCTGCTGCTGTCCGGTGACAATGCGGTGGTCATCGCGCTCGCCTGCCGCTCGCTGCCGGTGAAGCAGCGCAAGTGGGGCATCCTGCTCGGCGCCGGCGCGGCGGTGGGGCTGCGCATCCTGTTCGCCCTCGCCGTCACCGTGCTGCTCGGCATCCCGTTCCTGAAGGTAGTGGGCGGCCTGCTGCTGTTCTGGATCGCCATCAAGCTGGTGACCGACCACGAAGGCGAGGCGCACGATGTCGCCGCCTCCGACAGCCTGTGGAAGGCGGTGCGCACCATCGCCATCGCCGACGCGGTGATGAGCCTCGACAACGTGGTGGCCATCGCCGCCGCCGCGCGCGGGCACTGGGAGCTGTTCGTCTTCGGCCTCGTTCTCACCATCCCGCTGATCATCTTCGGCTCGCAGCTGCTGCTCAACCTGCTCACCCGCTTCCCCATCCTCATCTGGGCCGGCGCGGCGCTCTTGGGCTGGATCGCCGGCGAGATGCTGGTGGGCGACGTGATGGCGCTCAGCTACCTGCAGCATTTCGACCCCTCGCTGGTGAAGGTGGACGACCACGGCGTCCATCCGGCCGCCCTGCCCCATTACCTGGCCAGCGTCACCGGCGCGGTCGTCGTGCTGGCCGCGGGCTACCTGCTGCGGGGCCGCTCCCGCGGCGCGGAGGCCGGGCACGGGGCCTGATCGCCGCCCGGGATGCCTTGAAAAGGGGGCGACGGCAGCCGTCGCCCCCTTTATCCTGCCCGCATGAACGTGCATGCCCCGAACACGTCCCCCGCCCCCACCGGCGCCGTGACGACACGCGCCTCCACCTGCCCGCATGACTGCCCCTCCACCTGCGCCCTCGAGGTGGATATCGGCGCGGACGGCCGCATCGGCCGCGTGCGCGGCGCCAAGGCGCAGACCTACACCGCCGGAATCATCTGCGCGAAGGTGGCTCGGTATGCCGAGCGGGCAAACCACCCGGACCGCCTCACCCACCCGCTGCTGCGCACCGGGCCGAAGGGCTCCGGGCAGTTCGCCCGCATTTCCTGGGACGAGGCCCTCGACCGCATCGCCGAGGCGCTGCTGACGGCCGAGCGGGAGCACGGCGCGCAGTCCGTGTGGCCTTATTTCTATGCCGGCACCATGGGCCTGGTGATGCGCGACGGCATCAACCGGCTGACCCATGCCAAGGGCTATTCGCGCTTCTTCGCCACCATCTGCGTCAACCCGGCCTGGAGCGGCTACATGGCCGGCGCCGGCCGCATCTCCGGCGCCGACCCGCGCGAGATGGCGGTCTCCGACCTCGTCACCCTGTGGGGCAACAACGCCGTCTCCACCCAGGTCAACGTCATGACCCACGCGGTGAAGGCGCGGAAGGAGCGCGGGGCGAAGATCGCGGTGGTGGACGTCTATCGCACCCCCACCATGGAGCAGGCGGACATGGCGCTGCTCATCCGCCCGGGCACGGACGGGGCGCTCGCCTGCGCCGTCATGCACGTGCTGTTCCGCGACGGCCATGCCGACCGCGCCTATTTGGAGCGCTATGCCCGCGACGTCGAGGCGCTCGAAGCCCACCTGAAGTCCCGCACCCCGGCCTGGGCCGCCGCCATCTGCGGGCTGGCCACGGAGGAGATCGAGGCCTACGCGCGGCTGGTGGGCACCACGCCCCGCGCCTTCTTCCGCATCGGCTACGGCCTCTCGCGCAGCCGCAACGGGGCGGTGAGCATGCATGCGGTCGCCTCCATCCCGGTGGTGACGGGCGCCTGGCAGCACGAAGGCGGCGGCGCCCTGCACTCCCTGTCGGGTACCTACCGCTGGCGCAAGGGGATGATCGAGGGGCTCGACCGGCTCGATCCGGCCACCCGCCAGCTCGACCAGTCCCGCATCGGGCCCATCCTCATGGGCGAAGAGGATGCACTCGCCGGCGGGCCGCCGGTGAAGGCGCTGTTCATCCAGAACACCAATCCCCTCGCCGTCGCGCCGGAGCAGGAGAAGGTGCGGGCCGGCTTCGCGCGCGAGGACCTGTTCGTCGCCGTGCACGAGCAGTTCATGACCGACACGGCGCAGATGGCCGACATCGTCCTGCCCGCCACCATGTTCACCGAGCATGACGACCTCTACCAGGCGGGCGGGCATCCCCACATCCAGCTCGGGCCGAAGCTGGTGGAGCCGCCGGGCGAATGCCGCTCCAACCACGAGGTCGTCTGCGCGCTGGCGCGGCGCGTGGGGGCGGAGCATCCCGGCTTCGCCATGAGCCCGCGCGAGCTCATCGACTGGACCCTGCGCGAGACCGGGCGCGCGCCGCTGGACGCGCTGGAGACGGCCCGCTTCATCGACGTGGCGCAGAGCTTCGAGGAGGCCCACTTCCTGAACGGCTTCGGCCATCGCGACAAGCGCTTCCACTTCGCGGTGGACTGGGCCAACCTCGGCTTTCCCGCCCCGGCCAAGTTCGGTCCCGTGGCCGACATGCCGGCCCTGCCCGACCACTGGGCGGTGATCGAGGACGCCACCGCCGAGCACCCCTTCCGCTTGGTGACGGCGCCGGCGCGCAACTTCCTCAACTCCTCCTTCACCGAGACGCCCACCTCCGCCGCGCGGGAGGGGCCGCCCTCCTTGCTCATCCACCCGCAGGACGCGGCGGCGCTCGGCGTGGCGGAGGGCGAGCAGGTGGAGGTGAGCAATCCGCGCGGGTGCGTAGTGCTGGCGGTGCGCCTGTTCGACGGGCTGCGGCGGGGCGTGGTGGTGTCGGAGCAGATCCAGCCGGCCCGCGCCCATCACGGCGGGCGCGGCATCAACACCCTCACTGGCGCCGATCCGGTCGCCCCGGTGGGCGGCGCCGCCTTCCACGACAACCGGGTGCGCATCGCGAGGCTCCCGGCCGGCTGATCGCAACGGCGGTGGACGCCGCCATGCCACCTGCACTACAAGGCGGTGTCTTTCCACCACAATCCGGGATGTCCCGCCGCGATGCTCGCCGCCTTTGCCGACCGCGTGGCGCAATGGCCCAACATTGCCATCGTCCTGAGCTTCTCGGGCGTGATGCTGGCTCTGCTCATCCTGTCGCGCCGGCTCGGGCGGCGCTTCCTGCCCCGCACGGGCGAGGATGAGCGCGCCAGCGCGGTGCTCGACACCTTCAAGGTTCTGGGGCCGCTCACCGGCGTGTTCCTGAGCTTCTCCCTGGTGCAGAGCATCGGACAGTTCCGCGCCGTCGACGTGAACGTCGCCCGGGAAGCCACCAACATCTTCCAGCTCGACCGCGCGCTCGCCGGCGCGCCTGCCACCGAGGAGGCGCGATCCGCGCGCCTCGCCCTACGCGACTATGTGCGGTCCGTGGTCAGCGACGAATGGCCCGCGCTCCACGACGGAGAGAGCGAACCCCGCGCCACGGTGCAGGCCCTCAACCAGCTCCACCTCTCGGTGGAGGCTCTGGTCGCCAGACTGCCGACGGACGCGCGCGCCGCCAGCGACGTGGACAAGAATTTCGACGACATGCAGGACGACCGCGCCAACCGGCTCGGCGTAGCCCATGGCGGGCTGCCGGACGTGATCTGGTGGGTGCTGGCCCTGCTCTTCGCCCTGCTCTTCGCTTGCGGCGCCTGCCTGCAGGGCTCGACCGCGCGCCACCCACTGCCGATCGTCTACGTGACGGGGCTGGGGCTGCTGGCGGCCCTGCTCTTCATCTTCGACCGGCCGTTCCAGGGCGACGTCAGCATCGCCCCAGCGCCCATCGTGAAGGTGCTGGGCCAGATGGAGGCGCGGCTGAAGTGAGGCAGGGCCTTAGGACCGATCGACATTCAAATCGACCGGCGCCCTCCCTACACCACCATTGCGGCCGGGCTTGTCCCGGCCATCCCACGCGGTTGGGCCGGGCACATATCCTCGCAGGCCGGCGCCAGCGGTGCGGCGTGGATGCCCGGGACAAGCCCGGGCATGACGGCATCCGAAGAAAAGCGCGGACACTGAATGTCGATCGGTCCTAAGGCCCCTCACACCACCGGCAGCACCAGCGGCGCGAGGCCGCCGCGCGCGCCTTCGATCAGCACCCGCTCCTCGGCCACCGTCAGCCGGCCGGAGGCGAGGAGCTCGAGGCCCTTGGGATAGATGACGTGCTCCTGTGCCAGCACCCGGTCGGCCAGCGCGTCGGGGGTATCGTCGGCCTCGATGGGCACCACCGCCTGGAGGATGATCGGCCCCTCGTCCATCTCGGCGCGCACGAAATGCACGGTGCAGCCGTGCACCCGCACCCCGGCCTCCAGCGCCCGCTCGTGGGTGTGCAGGCCCTTGAAGCTCGGCAGCAGGGAGGGATGCACGTTGATCATCCGGTCGCGCCAGCGCTCCACCAGCCACGGCGTGAGCAGGCGCATGAAGCCGGCGAGGCAGACGATCTCGATGCCCTCGGCCTTCAGGTGCGCATCCAGCGCCGCGTCGAAGGCGACGCGATCCGAATAGTCCTTGTGGCTCAGCACCAAAGTCGGGATGCCGTGTTCCTTGGCGAAGTCGAGCCCGGGGGCATCGGCGCGGTTGGAAAGCACGAGGGCGATCTCGGCCGGAAAGTCCGGCTGCTCGGCCGCGCGCACCAGCGCCGCCATGTTGGAGCCGCGCCCGGAGATGAGGACGGCGGTGCGCTTCGGCTGCGCGCCGTTGGAGCGGCCGGTCATCGCGCGAACCCGAAATCCGTCGCGCCGTCATAGGTCACGTGAGCGCCGCCGGCCCCCGGCTCGATCACGCCGAGGCGGATGACGCTCTCGCCCGCGTCGGCGAAGGCGTCCGCCACCTCCTCCTCCCGCTCCACCGGCACCACCACGGCCATGCCGACGCCGCAGTTGAAGGCGCGCAGCATCTCCTCGGAGGCCACGGCGCCCACGCTGGCGAGCCAGCGGAAGACCGGGGGCACCATGAGGTTGGCAAGATCGATGCGGGCGATGGTGCCCGTGGGCAGCACCCGCGGCAGGTTCTCGGTGATGCCGCCGCCGGTGATGTGCGCCAGCGCCTTCACCGCACCCGTCGTGCGGATCACCGAGAGCACGCTCTTCACATAGAGGCGGGTGGGGGTGAGCAGCGCCGCGCCCAGCGTCTCGCCGGGCTGGAACGGGGCGGGATCGGTCCAGGCGAGGCCCGAGCGCTCGACGATGCGGCGGACCAGGGAATAGCCGTTGGAATGCACCCCGTCCGAGGCGAGGCCGAGGATGACGTCGCCCGCCACCACGTCCTTCCGCGGCAGCAGATCGCCGCGCTCCACCGCGCCGAGGGAGAAGCCGGCGAGGTCGTAATCGCCGTCCCGGTACATGCCGGGCATCTCGGCGGTCTCGCCGCCGATGAGGGCGCAGCCGGCCGCCTTGCAGGCCCGGGCGATGCCGGCGACGATGTGGGCGCCCACTTCCGGCGCGAGCCGGCCGGTGGCGAAATAATCGAGGAACAGCAGGGGCTCGGCGCCCTGCACCACCAGGTCGTTGACGCACATGGCAACGAGGTCGATGCCGATGGTGTCGTGCACGCCGGTGTCGATGGCGATCTTGAGCTTGGTGCCGACGCCGTCGGTGGTGGCGATGAGGAGCGGGTCGGAAAAGCCCGCCGCCTTCAGGTCGAACACCCCGCCAAAGCCGCCGATGTCCGCGTCCGCCCCGGGGCGCGCGGTGGCCTTCACCAGCGGCTTGATGAGATCGACCAGGCGGTTGCCCGCATCGATGTCCACGCCCGCGTCGCGGTAGGAAAGTCCGTCCTGCGCCATAAAGGTCCCCGTCTTTGCGCGGGGCTTAGCTTTGAATGCCGGGCAAAGCAAGGCGGCCAAGCGCAACCCTGCGCCCCTTCCGTCCGCGCGAAGGCGATTGACCCTCACCCGCCGGGGCGGCAGGCCTTGACCATGGCGGCGACCGCGTCCACGTCGTCGCGGAAGGGAAGCGTCCGCCGCCAGACGAGGCCGATGGTGCGGGTCGGCACCGGATCGGGAAACGGCAGCAGCCGCACCCGCGGGATGCGCCCGCCCTCCGAGGACACGAACATCTCCGGCAGCAGCGTCACGCCCTGCCCGTTGGCCACCAGCTGGGCCAGGGTGGAGAGGCTGGAGGCGCCGAAGCGCCTCAGGCGCTTCTCGTCCACCTTGCGGCAGACGTTGAGCGCCTGGTCGCGGAAGCAGTGGCCGTCCTCCAGCAGCAGGAGGTCGTCGGCGAGGATCCGGTCGGCGGAGGCCAGCTCTTCCGGAAAGGCGTCGGACGCCTCCGGGACGGCGAGGAAGAAGGGATCATCGAACAGGGCCAGGGTCTCCAGCGCCGGGTGCTCCACCGGCAGGCTGAGGACGACGAGGTCGAGGTCGCCATGGGCGAGGTCGGCCACCAGCTGGTCGGTCTGGCTCTCCCTGAGCGCGATCTCGACGCCGGGATAGCGGCGCGCCATCTCCGGCAGGAGGCGCGGCAGGAGATAGGGGGCGATGGAGGCGATGACGCCGAGGCGCAGCCGGCCCTCCAGCAGGTGGCCACGATCGCGAATGGTGCGCTCCATGTCGCCCAAGGCGGCGAGCACGCCGCGGGCCCGCGCCGCCGCCTCCTCCCCCACCACGGTGAGGCGGACTCCGCCCTGTCCGCGCTCGACGAGGCGCACCCCCAGCATGTCCTCCATCTCGCGGATCTGCATGGACAAAGCCGGCTGGGTCACGGCGCACTCCTTCGCCGCGCGCCCGAAATGGAGGTGCCGGGACAGGGCTTCGAAATAGCGAAGCTGGCGGGTGGAGAGCATTCGATAAAATTAGCTGATCAAAAATTCAATGCAATCTGATTTGTGCTTATGCCGGCTTCCCCGCATGCTGCGCCGAGATTTGGCCCGGAACCAGACCCGGCGCGGCAGAAGCGGCCGCGCCGCTGCGTTCTCAGGGCAAGATGCGGGCTCGCGCCGGCGGAGGAGCGAGGCGCGCAACCCGGATGGCGGCAGCCCGGATCGCGAATGCGCCGGGCGCCGGGCGGAAGACGCCGGAAGCTCCCATCGCCGCCCCATGGCGGACGGGAAACCGTGCGGGGAAAGCCTGACGGGCGAGCGGTCCGATCGTCAGGCTCGCGGAAAGGGGATGCGCCACGGCGCATCCCCTTTCTTTTGGCGTGCGCCGCTCAGGCGCCGCGCGGGCTTCAGTCTTCCAGCACCTTCAGCTTGAACAGCAGGCCGGCGAGATAGGCGCCCACCAGCGGCACCACGATGAACAGCCACAGCTGGGAGATGGCCTTGCCGCCGGCGAACAGGGCCGGGCCGATGGAGCGGGCCGGGTTCACCGACACGCCGGTCACGGGGATGAAGACGATATGGATCATCACCAGCGACAGGCCGATGGCGAGCCCCGCCGCCTGGGTGATGCCGGCCTTGGAGGTGGAGCCGAGGATGACCACCAGGAACACGAACGTGCCCACCAGCTCCGCCACGATCGCCGCGCCGAGGCCGTAGCCGCCGATATAGCCCTCGCCCCAGCCGTTCTGGCCGAGACCCGCCGTGCCCACGTCAAAGCCGGCCAGCTTACCGGAGGCGATGACGAACAGGATGGCCGCGCCGGCAATGCCGCCCAGCACCTGGGCCAGCCAGTAGAGCGGCACCTCGGACGTGGGCAGCCTTCCGGCCGCCCATACGCCGATGGTGACCGCCGGATTGATATGGCAGCCGGAGACGTGCCCGATGCCGTAGGCCATGGAGGTCACTGCGAGGCCGAAGGCGAACGCGATGGCGAGCATGCCGATCGGGGCGCTTCCATACCCGGTGAGAACCGCCGACCCGCAGCCGAACAGGACCAGCACCGCGGTGCCGATGAATTCCGCCACATATTTGTTCATGCCCACCTCCCAGGTGCGCACCCGTCCGGCCACTGTCACAGCGCCGATGGGAAAGAGCGCACCATCCATCGATTCAAGGACGGATTCACCGAGGAGGCCGACGCGCCGCCCCGGACCCATCCCGCATGCGACGCGAATCCCAGACCCCTTCGGGGGGCGCCGCCGCGCAAGCCAACGCCTCGTCAAGGCCGAGATCAAGATCGCAACCGCGACCGGCGGGGCTTTCCACCGTTCTCTCGCGCCATCCGTCGTGGGGACCGCTCGCGAAAAGATGAACGGTTCCTGAGCGCCCGATCCAGCGCCGGTTCAATTGGAAAGACGTAAGACGTGCCGATCTTCATCCTTCGTTAGGGGGAAGACGGCCGGACCGCACGGCGGTAGCTGCCACGTCCGGCCCACCCGGTTTTTCGCGAGAGTCACATGAAGACGCGGTCCATCATCGTCATGGCGGGAGCAACGCTCCTCGTCGCTAGCGCATTCGGAGGCAACCTGGTGCGTGCCTTCCCGGCGGAGCCGGCACCGGCTCCGGGCGTCGCCCAAATCGCCCAGGCCACCGAGGCGCCTTACCAGTGGCACGGCTATTTCGGGCCCCGGCTCGTGGTGACCGACGCCTATGTGCCCTCCTGCCCGCTGCGCAAGATGTGGGTGGACACCGATTCCGGCCCGCGCCTCAAATGGCGCCGCGCCTGCCCGGACCAGGGCTAGGATCGACCGGCGCACGGTCCGGCCCGCGTCCATCGGGATCGCCAGGCACGGCGAAAACACAAGCAAAATGGCGCCCGGATGCCGGTCTGTCCTCGGCATCCAGCGCCGGGAGTGGGCGCGGCGGCGTGCGCTTGAAGCGCCTGGCGTGCCTGGAGCAGGCGCTCGGCCCCGCTGACGCTCGACACGGAACATGGTAGTCCTGCGCCGCCCCTGAGATCGGGGAGGGAGGGTCTTCATGACGCGACTTTGGAGAGGAGCTCCGGCGGCCGCGCTCGCCGCCGCGCTGCTCTTGAGCACCGGCGGTCACGCGCAGCAGCAGCCGCCCGCCGCTGCCCAGCCCACCACCGGCCAGCAGGCCACCGGCCCGTCCGCGCCGCTGCCCTGGCCCCGCGATTTCGACCTCGGCGACAACCAGCTCCTTCAGCTCTACCAGCCGCAGATCGACAGCTGGAACGGCGACCAGATGGCCGGCCGCGCCGCCGTGGCCATCGGCCCGAAGTCCGGTACCCCCACATACGGCATGGTGCGTTTCTCCACCCGCGTGGCGGTGGACAAGCCGGCCGGCCTCGTCCACCTCGCCACCCTCTCCATCGACGGCGTAGAGGTGCCCACCGAACCGGACAAGGCCGCTCTCATCCGCTCGACGCTCCAGTCCCGCCTGCCGGCGGACGGCATGACCATCCCGCTCGACCAGCTCCAGGCGAGCTACGCGGTGAACCAGGAACTGGCCAAGCTGAAGACCCAGCCGGTGGACAACACCCCGCCGCAGATCGTGTTCACCACCGCCGCCACCATCCTCGTGCCGGTGTCCGGCGCGCCGGCGCTGCGGCCGATCAAGGACGTCACCGGCTTCCAGCGCATCATCAACACGCGCCCGCTGCTGCTGCTCGACGAGGCCGGCACCTATCATCTGGAAGCCGCCGGCCACTGGTATGAATCCACCTCGCTCGGGGGCAGCTGGATCCTCACGCCGCAGGTGTCCGACGCCCTCACCGCCGCCGGCAAGGCGGCGAGCCAGGAGATCCCCGGCGATCCCCTGCTCAACAGCCAGGGCAAGCCCATCAACCCGGCGCCGGCGATCCTGGTGAGCAGCAAGCCCACGGAGCTGATCCAGACCGAGGGCCAGCCGCAGATGCTGCCGGTGGTGGGCACCAACCTGCTCACCATGAACAACGCCGACCACGCCGTGTTCATGGAGACCACCTCCAACACCTATTACGTGCTGATCTCCGGCCGCTGGTTCCGGGCCCCGGACCTGAAGGGCCCGTGGGCCTTCGTGGCCAGCGACGCCCTGCCGAAGGACTTCGCCAAGATCAATCCCAACGATCCCAAGGCCAACGTGCTGGTCTCGGTCGCCGGCACGCCTCAGGCCAAGGAAGCGGCCATCGCCGCCACCATCCCGCAGACCGCCTCGGTCAAGCGGACGCTGGAGCTCAAGGTGGTCTATGACGGCGCGCCGCGGTTCGAGCCCATCGCCGGCACCCCCCTGACCTATGCGGTGAACACCCCCACCCCGGTGATCCGCCTCGACGGCCAGCGCTTCTATGCCGTGAACAACGGCGCCTGGTTCGTCGCCGAGGGTGCGGCCGGCCCGTGGCGGGTCGCCGACGTGGTGCCGGACGTGATCTACACGATCCCGGTCTCCTCGCCGCTCCACTACGTCACCTACGTGCGCATCTACGCCACCACCCCCGACGCGGTGGTGGTGGGCTACACGCCCGGCTACATGGGCGTGGTGGTGGCGCCGGGCGGCACGGTGGTCTACGGCACCGGCTACACCTGCCCCGGCTATGTGGGCACCTACTGGTTCTCCTGCCCGGTCACCTACGGCCTCGGCGCCGGCTTCGCCCTCGGGGTCGACGACGGCTTTGCCTTCGGCTTCGCCACCGGCTGGACCTGGGGCGCGGCGGTGTGGCCCTATTGGGGTCCCTACTGGCATCCGTGGGGTCCCTATGGCCCCTATGGTCCTTACGGCCCGTGGGGTCCGCACGGCTACGGCCCGTGGGGCGGCCACTGGGGCTACACCAACATCAACCAGACCAACCTGTATGGCCGCTGGGGCGGCGCCGCCACGGTGAACCACGCCTGGGGCACCACCTGGAACGGCACCGAGTGGTCCGGCCGCAACTGGCACGGCACCACCGCGGGCGACACCCACTTCACCGGCCGCTCGGCCGCGGCGTTCAATCCCTATTCGGGGAACTACGCCGCCGGCCGCGAGAACGCCCGCGACAACCCGGCCACCGGGGCGCGCGGGGAATCGCGGGCGGGCGTGGCGGGCAACGCCTATACCGGCAATGCCGCGGCGGGCCGCGAGTCCGCCGGCTACAACCCCACCACCGGCACCGGCCACGCCTCGCAGACCGCAGTCACCGACAAGGACGGCAAAGTCAGCGTGGACAGCCGCGGCGTCGCCGGCAACGCCAAGACCGGCAATGCGGTGGCCTGGAACAACGGCCACGTGGCGGTGGACCACGACGGCAACGTCTACCAGCACACCGACTCGGGCTGGAGCAAGAACACCGGCTCCGGCTGGCAGAGCGTGGACCGCAACGCCAACACCAGCACCCTCGACAACGAGGAGCGCGCCCGCGCCACCAGCGAGCAGCGGGTGTCGAGCTATGGCCGCAGCAGCTATGGCGGCGACGGCTTCGGCGGCGATGCCTTCGGCCGGGGTGACACCTTCGGCGGCGGCGACCGTTTCGGCGGGGGCTTCGGCGGCGACGGCTTCGGCGGCGGGGACCGCTTCGGCTCCGGCGGCTTCGACCGCGGCTTCGGCGGCTTCGGCGGCAGTGGCCGAGGCTTCGGGGGCGGCTTCGGCGGAGGGTTCGGCGGCCGCCGCTGACCCCGCCGTCACACGACGAAAGGCCGGGCACCCGCCCGGCCTTTTTATTGCCCGGAAAGCCTCAGGCGGCCTGCCGCAGCCCCGCCTCCGCGCCGGCGAGGATGCGCTGCACCGGCGTCGGCGCGAACTCCTCCGGCACGGCGCAGAGCTTCAGCCGGACCGCCAGCCGCCCCATGCGCGGATCGGCGGTGAGCACGGTGAAGGGGACTGCGAGCACATAACCCGCCAGCACTGGCGCCGCCCACAGCACCAGCACCGGCTGGACGGCGAGGAGCCCCCCCGTCACCGCCAGGCCGAACAGTGTCTGCGGCCAGAAGCAGCGCAGCGCGGTACTCCAGCCTACCCTGTGCCCGTCGCGGGCCTGTGCCCGCCAGCCGGAACGGGCGCGGCCGAGGAGGAGCCGGCCGATCTGCCCCGTCACCGCCAGCGCCGTGATGGCGGAGAGGAGGAAGGAGAACACCAGCTCCACCACGACCGCTATGGCGAACCGGCGCGCCCCGCCATAGCGGGCGACCCCGCCCGACGTCAGCGCCACGTCGGCGACGCCGGCGAGCTTGGGCGTGAGCGCCAGCACCAGCATGCCGCCATAGAGGGCGAGGGCGAGCCCGGCCGGATAATCCGGCGTCGCCAGCGCCTCGGCGGCGGCGAACGGCAGCAGGGCCAGCAGCAGCGGATGCGCCGGCACGGTGACAAACATGAGGACGGCCCAGACCAGCTGGAAGCGGCTCATGGGCAGGAGGCTCGCGGCAAAGCCGGGCCGGGCCAGCAACCGCAGATATTGCAGGTTGCCGAGGCACCAGCGCAGGTCGCGGGTGACGAAGTCGGTGGCGGCGGGCGGATTCTCCTCGTAGCTCTCGCTCTCCACCGGCAGCACCCGCGCCTCGTAGCCGGCACGGCGCATCAGCGCCGCCTCCACCTGGTCGTGGGAGAGGATCGGCCCGCCCAGCGGCGGGATGCCCGGCAGGGCCGGCAGGTGGCAGGCGTCGCGGAACGGGGCGATACGGATCAGGGCATTGTGGCCCCAGAAGGGGCCGCAATCCGCCGTCCACCAGCTGGCGCCGAGCGTGTAGCAGCGCATGCCGTGGCGCATGCCGAACTGGAAGATGCGGGCGAACGCGCTCTGCGCCGGCAGACCCACCACGAGGCTCTGCAGGATGCCCAGCCGCGGGTGGGCGGCCATGAGGCGCACCATGTGCAGGATGGTGCCGGCCCCCATCAGGCTGTCGGCGTCCAGCGGCAGCATGAAGTCGTAGCGCTCGCCGGCGGCAAGGCAGAAGTCGCGGATGTTGCCGGCCTTGAAGTCGGTATTCTGCGCCCGCCGGCGGTAGAAGATGCGCGCCGCGCCCTCCTGTGCCTTCCAGGCGGCCACGGCCTCCTCCTCGGCGGCGGCGATCTCGGGCCGGGAGGTATCGCTGAGGACATGGAAATCGAACGCGCCCCCCTGCCCGCTGGCATCGAGGTCCGCTTTCACGGCCTTGAGACGGGCCAGAGCGCGGACGGGGTCCTCGTTGCGCAGGGTCATGAGAACGGCGGTGCGCTGGGTCACCGGGCCATCCGGCCCCGGCGACGCGAGGAAGGGGGCGGCCGCTTCCAGCCCGCGCCGGCCGCCATGGGCGAGGCGCAGCCCGACGAGCGCGTTCCAGAAGCCGATGGTGTTCCACGGCGTGATGGCGAGGGCGCACAGCGCCAGCGCGCCATCCACCACGGTGAAGCCCCCGGCGACGCCGAGCACCCCCATGCCCGCCAGAAGCAGGGCCAGGGTGACGCCATTGACGGCGAGCATGAACAGCCGCCGCCGGCGCAGCGCGCCCATGGGCTGGAGGAGAGCGGGGGTAAAGGCATCCGCAGGAAGCCGCCGGGGGATTGGACCGGACCGCGAAGACATGCATAGCTCCCTTCGCCGCCCGCAGCGGCATTCCCCGTGGCTATACGAAAGCGCAGGCATGGCAGCCACCGATGCGTCAAAATGCCCCACGACCGCGCGCGCACTCTGGTACGTCGGCCCGGGCAGCTGTGCCCTGCGCACCGCGCCGCTGCCGGACGCCGCCGCCGGCCATGCGCGCATCGAGAGCTTGTGGAGCGGCATCAGCCGCGGCACCGAGCGCCTTGTCTTCCGGGGGCTCGCCGACCCGATCCACCGCGACCGCATGCGCGCGCCCTTGCAGGACGGCGACTTCCCCTTCCCGGTGAAATACGGCTACAGCGCGGTCGGCCGCGTGGAGGAGGGCCCGGCGGAGCTTCAGGGCCGCACGGTGTTCGCCCTTGCCCCGCATCAGGACCGCTTCCGCCTCCCCGCCGACGCGCTGGTGCCGGTGCCCGATGGCGTTCCCGCCCGCCGGGCGACCCTCGCCGCCAACATGGAGACGGCGCTGAACGCGCTCTGGGATGCCGGCGCCGGCCCCGGCGACCGCATCGCGGTGGTGGGAACCGGGCTCGTCGGCCTGCTCGTGGCCTACCTCGCCGCCCGCCTGCCGGGGGCCGAGGTCACCGCCATCGACCCCGACGCCCGCCGCGCCCCGCTCGCCACCGCCTTCGGCGCCGCCTTCGCGCCGGCGGGGCCGAAGGCGCTCGATGCCGACATCGTGTTCCACACCTCCGGCACCGGGGCGGGCCTCGCCACGGCGCTGGGCTGCTGCGGCGAGGAAGGCCGCCTCGTGGAAATGAGCTGGTACGGCGACAGGGCGGTGGAGATCGGGCTCGGCGGCGCCTTCCACCACCGGCGGCTTGCGATCCTCTCCTCGCAGGTGGGGCAGGTGAGCCCCTCCCGCCGACCGCGCTGGAGCCACCGGCGCCGGCTCGCCAAGGCCCTCGACCTCCTCGCCGACCCGCGCCTCGACGCGCTCATCACCGAGGAAGTCGCCTTCGACGATCTGCCACAGGCCCTGCCGCGTATTCTCTGCGACGGGGCGGCAGGCATCGCCACCGTCGTGCGCTACACATAGCGCCGGACCAACGGCAGGGGGGAAGCGCGCATGTACGCGGTGGAAGTGCGGGACCACATCATGATCGCCCACAGCTTCAAGGGCGCCCTGTTCGGCCCCGCCCAGGCCCTGCACGGCGCCACCTTCGTGGTGGACGTGGCCTTCTTCCGCGCGGAGCTGACGGTGGAGGGGGTGGTGGTGGATATCGGCCGCGCCCATGAGGCGCTCAAGGGCGTGCTCGGCCCGCTCAACTACCGCAACCTCGACGACCTGCCCGCCTTCGCCGGCCGCAACACCACCACCGAGGTGCTCTGCCGCCACGTCTTCGACCGGATGGCGGAAGCCGCGCGCGCCGGTACGCTGGGCGCCGGCAGCGATGGCCTCGCCCGCATCCGGGTGACCCTGCACGAATCCCACGTGGCCCGCGCCTGGTACGAGGCGGACCTCGGCGCCGACGCGGCGTCGCTGCAACTGATCTCCTGAGATCGAATGCGAGGCTGAATGCGCGTTGCCTTCGTCCATCCCGGCGACATCGAGACGCCCACCGGCGGCTACGCCTATGACCGCCGGATGATCCGCGAGCTCGGCGCGGCGGGCCTCGACATCGCGCCGCTGCGCCTCGACGGCGCATTTCCCACGCCCTCGGCGGGAGAGATGGAAGCAGCGCTCGCACGGCTCGCCGCCACGCCGCCAGATACGCTGCTGCTCGGCGACGGCCTCGCGCTCTCGGTGCTGCCGGCGGAGCGGCTGAAGCGCCTCGGCCGGCGCACGGTGGCGTTGGTGCACCACCCGCTGGCGCTGGAAACGGGGCTCGACCGGGCGGCGGCGCATGCGCTCCATGCAAGCGAACAGGCGGTGCTCGCCATCGTCGACGCCGTCATCGCCATCAGCCCCGAGACGTGGCGCATGCTGATCGCGCGCTATGGCGTCACCCCGGAGCGCATGACCCTTGCCCTGCCGGGCACCGAGCCGGCGGCGCGGGTGCCGGCGGACGGCGCGCCGCCGCGACTCATTGCGGTGGGATCGCTGACGCCGCGCAAGGGCTACGACGTGCTCCTCGACGCGGTCGAACGGCTGGGCGACCTGGACTTCACCCTGACCATCGTCGGCACGCCGGACCTCGATCCCGGCACCGCCGCGCGCATCGCCGGCCGCGTCGCCGCCATGCCCGGCGGCCGCGTGCGGCTCGCCGGGCAGCTTGATACGGCGCAACTCGATGCCGCCTACGCAGCGGCGAACATCATGGTGCATCCCGCCTTCTACGAGGGCTACGGCATGGTGCTGGCGGAAGCCATGCGGCGCGGCCTGCCGGTGGTCTGCACCACCGGCGGCGCGGCGGGCGAGACGGTGCCGGATGGCGCCGGCCTCAAGGTGCCGCCGGACGACGCCGCCGCGCTGGCCGCCGCATTGCGCCGGCTGATCGGGGACAGGGCGCTGCGCCGCCGGCTCGCCGATGGCGCGTTCACCGCCGGGCAGGCCCTGCCCTCCTGGCAGGATACGGCCCGCATCATCGCCGGCGTCCTCACGAAGGTGGCGACATGAGCCCGCCCGCCGCCACATTCTCCGACGATTGGCTCGCCTTGCGCGAGGCGGCGGACCATGCGGCCCGCAGCGCGGCGCTGGAGGACGAGCTGGCGCGCCGGCTCGCCGGCCTGGAGGTGCAGCGCATCGTCGATCTCGGGGCCGGCACCGGCTCGAACCTGCGCGCCCTCGCCCCGCGCCTCGGGATCCGCCAGCACTGGACGCTGCTCGACCACGATGCAGGGCTGGCACAGGCTGCCCGTGCCCGCCTCGCGGCCTTCGCCGATGCGGCGCGCGAAGAGGAGGACGGGCTCGTCCTGCGCATTGGCCCGCGCGAGATCCGGGTGGATTTCGCCATCGCCGACCTTGCCGCCGATCCCGCCGCGGCGCGCGGCTTCGGGCCGCATCTGGTGACCGCGTCCGCCTTCTTCGACCTCGTGTCGGGGGCGTGGTGCGCCCGCTTCGCCAAGGCCTTCGCGGGGAGCGGCATCCTCCTTCACGCCGCCTTGACCTGCGACGGACGCGACGCCTGGATGCCTCCCCACCCGGCGGACGCGGCCATCGCCGCCGGGTTTCGCGCGCATCAGGGCACGGACAAGGGCTTCGGGCCGGCGGCCGGCGCCGATGCGGCGCGCTGGCTCGGCGCGGCGCTGGCCGAGGCCGGCTATGCGGTGCGGGTCGCCGACAGCCCGTGGCGGCTGGGACCGTCCGAGCGGGCCCTCATCACGGCGCTCGCTGACGGCACGGCGCGGGCCGCCGTGGAAAGCGGCGGGGTGGACGAGGCGACGGCCGGGGACTGGGCGCGCCATGCGGCCGAGGCGGATGCCTGCACCATCGGCCACGTGGACCTCATGGCGACGCCCCGGGGTTAGGACGGCCGGGGCGAGAAGCTCACTCCAGCCCGGCGATGGCGCGGGCGAAGTCGCGGGCGGCGAAGGGCTGGAGGTCGTCCGCCCCCTCGCCCACGCCGATGAGGTGGATGGGCAGGGAATGCTTTGCCGCGATGGCGACGAGGATGCCGCCGCGGGCCGTGCCGTCGAGCTTGGTCATGACCAGCCCGGTCACCCCGGCGATGCGGGTGAAGGCCTCCACCTGGGACAGCGCGTTCTGCCCCACCGTGGCGTCGAGCACGAGCAGCACCGCGTGAGGCGCGCCGGGCTCCAGCTTCCGGATGACGCGCACCACCTTCTCCAGCTCGGCCATGAGCTCGGCACGGTTCTGCAGGCGCCCGGCGGTATCCACCAGGAGGATGTCTGCCCCCTCCTCCCGCGCCTGGGTCACCGCGTCGTGGGCGACGCCCGCCGCGTCCGCCCCCTGCTCGCGGGCGATGACGGTGGCGCCGGTGCGCTGGCCCCACACCTTGAGCTGCTCGATGGCGGCGGCGCGGAAGGTGTCGCCGGCGGCGAGCACCACCTTCTTCCCCTCCCCCACCCATTGGGCGGCGAGCTTGCCGATGGTGGTGGTCTTGCCCGAGCCGTTGACGCCCACCATGAGCACCACGAACGGCTTGTGCGCGGCATCCACCATCAGGGGCCGCGCCACGGGGGCGAGGATCGCCTCCACTTCGGCGGCGATGAGGCCCTTCACCTCCTCGGGCGCGATCATCTTGTCGTGCCGGCCCTTGCCCACCGCCTCGACGATGCGGGCGGCGGTCGCGACGCCGAGGTCGGCGCGGATGAGCACGTCCTCCAGCTCCTCCAGGGTCTCGGCGTCGAGCTTGCGCTTGCTGACGAGGTCGGTGATGCCCTGCCCGAGGCTGGACGCGGTGCGGGCGAGACCGGAAGCAAGGCGGCTCCAGAATCCCCTGGCCGGAGCCGGGGCCGGCGCGGTCGGCTCCGAACCGGAAGGGCGCTCCGGCTCGGGTGCAGGCGCGGGTTCGACCACGGCCTCGGGAACGAACACAGGCTCCGGCGGGACCGGCGCTTCCGGTTCCACCACGGGGATCGCATCCGGCTCCACCGGCATGGGCGCCTCGGCGACTTCCGCCGGCGGGGCAGGCGGCTCCTCGGCCGGGGGCGCGGATGGCGCCGACGTGGCGGGCTCCTCGGCCGCTGGCGCCTTGGCGGGCTCTTCGGCACCACCCTTCAGCCAGCCCCAGAAGCCGCCCTTCTTCCTGCTCGGGTCCTTGGGATCCTCGTGGCTCATGGCTGGCTGCCGCTCCTGGAAAGGGTCATGCCGCGATCAGCCGCACGCCGTCATGTCCGGCGATGCGCAGCTCCGCGAGGCTCCCGCGCTCGGTCGGCCGGGCGAGCCGCACGGGGGTGAAATGCTCGGTGTGGCCGCGCCCTCCGGCCTCCACCAGCACCGTCCGGCGCCGGCCGACCTGCGCTCCCAGGTGCCGCCGCAGCAGGGCGGACGCTGTCTCGCGCAGCCGCAGCGCCCGCTCGACCACCACCGGCGGGGGCAGAAGCGGCATCCGGGCCGCCGGGGTGCCGGGGCGGGCGGAGAAGGGGAAGACGTGCAGGAAGGCGAGGCCCGCTTCCTCCGCGAAGGCGCGGGTGGCGCGCGCCTGCACCTCGGTCTCGGTGGGAAAGCCGGCGATCATATCCGCCCCCAGCACCACGTCCGGACGCGCCCGCCGCAGGGCCGCGACGAAGGCGAGGGCCTCAGCGCGGGTATGACGGCGCTTCATGCGCTTGAGGATCAGGTCGTCGCCCGACTGGAAGGACAGGTGCAGATGCGGCATCAGCCGCTCTTCCTCGGCAAGCGCCCGCATGAGCACGTCGTCGGCCTCCACCGCGTCGATGGAGGACAGGCGCAGGCGCGCCAGCTCCGGCACGCCCTTGAGCACCGCGCGCACCAGCCGGCCGAGGGTGGGGGTGCCCGGCAGGTCGGCGCCATAGGCGGTGAGGTCGACGCCGGTGAGCACGGCCTCGCGGTGGCCGTTTTCCACCAGCCGGCGCACATGCTCCACCACCGCGCCCATGGGCACGCTGCGCGAGGGGCCGCGGCCGAAGGGGATGATGCAGAAGGTGCAGCGGTGGTCGCAGCCGTTCTGCACCTCCACGAAGGCGCGGGTATGCCCGTCGAAGCGGTCGGCAAGGTGGGGCGTCGCGGCGCGCACCGCCGCCATGTCCTGCACCTGCACCTTCTGTTCGTCCGGGATGCCGAAGGCCAGCGCCGCCCGAGCCCCGGCCCAGGTGCCGGGATCGGTCTTGGCCGCATTGCCCAGCACCAGGTCCACTTCGTCCATGCGGGCGAAGGCCTCCGGATCGGTCTGCGCCGCGCAGCCGGTGACGACGATGCGCCGCGCCGGATCCTCCCGCCGCGCCCGCCGGATGGCCTGGCGCGCCTGGCGCACCGCCTCCGCCGTCACCGCGCAGGTGTTGACCACGAGCATGTCGACCACGCGGGCGTCGGCGAGGCCCGCGGCGGCCGCCGCGCGAGCGATGCCGTCGCCTTCCAGGGCATTGAGCCGGCAGCCGAAGCTGACGACGCGCACCGCGTCGCCCGCGTCCTTGCCGCATTCCGCCGCAAGGGGCATCAGGCGACATCCTCGAGCATGGCGGGGGTGAGGGTGCCGGAGAATTCGTGCGCCACCGGCCCGGTCATGAGCACGTGGGAATCGCCCTCGCGCCAGACAATCTCCAGGTCGCCGCCCGGCAGGGTCACCGTGGTGGCGCGGCCGGCGCGGCCGGTGCGCGCGGCGGACACCCCGGCGGCGCAGGCGGCGGTGCCGCAGGCGCGGGTGCGCCCGGCGCCGCGTTCCCACACATGCAGCCGGACGCGATCCGGCGCGGTGAGGCTGGCAAACGAGATGTTGGCCCGCTCGGGAAACAGCGGATGATGCTCCAGCGCAGCGCCGAGGCCCTCCACGTCCACCCTGTCCGCGTCGGGCACGAAGAAGACGGCATGGGGATTGCCCATGCTGACGAGGCTCGCCGGCCCCAGTTGCTCGAAGCCCGGCACAAGCACCGCGGCGGTGTCGCCCACGTCGCGCGAGAGGGGGATTTCGGTCCAGGCGAAGCGCGGCGCACCCATGTCCACCCGCACCTGCCCGTCGGCGCGCACCGCGCAGTCGAGGAGGCCGGCCTCGCTCTCGAACAGCACGTGCGGCGCGCCGGTCGCCTGCGCCTCCAGCGCGGCGATGCAGCGCGTGCCGTTGCCACAGGCCGCGGAATAGGAGCCGTCGGAATTGAGGATGCGCACGAAGGCGGCCGTCCCGGCCCGCCGGGGCGGATAGAGCACCATCGCCTGGTCGAACGGCAGGACCGAGGGACGCGCCAACGCCCGCGCCGCAGCCGGCGGCACATCCACCGGATCGGCGCGCAGGTCCAGCACGAGGATCTCGTTGCCGAGGCCGTTCATCTTCACGAATGGGCGATGGGCGAGCGGGTTCACGGCGCAGGTCTTCGATGAGGCTCGGGTTCGGCAAGGCGCAGGATTGAAGGCCCTATATGGCCCCGATCCGCGGCCGGCGCCACCCCCGGCACGCCGCGCCGCCGCGGGCGCCGCAAAGCCGTCGCAATCAAGCCCGGTTGCAACCGCGGGACCGCCCGCAAAGCGCCGTCTCGTCAGGGCGTTGGATCATGCTAGAAACAGCCATCCCTGCTTCGGCAGTGAGGAGAACGGGACATGCTCGGGTTGCGTTGGGGAAGAACGAAGACCGGACCGGCGGGCACGCGCGCACGCGTCGCGCCTCTTCAGGCCTCTGTTCTGGCGGCGGCGCTGATGGGCGCGGGGCTCCTGGGTGCCGGAACGCTTCCCCTCCGCGCCCAGGGCGCGGCGTCGCCGACAACTCCCGACGCGGCACCGGCACCGTCGGCTCCCGCGCCGGGCGCCTCGCCCATCGATCCGAAACCGGTGGAGACCGTGCCCGTCTCGCCATCCGGCCGATCGCTTGCACCGCAGGAAATCACCCTCTCCCCGGTGCCGGTGCTGACGCTCTCCGGCCACGCGAGTTGGGAGGAGGCCTATGACAGGCTCGTCGCCAGCCTGCAGCAGGCGGACAAGGAGCTGAAGCGCCTGGGCCTGGCGCGGTCCGGCGACGCCTTCGTGGTCTATTCCTCGAGCGACGACCTCGGCTTCGAGTACGAAGTGCAGCTTCCCTTCTCTGGTACCACCACGGAAAAGCCGCAGGGCGGTATGAAGATAGGCGGATCGTTCGCCGGCAAGGTGCTGAAGTTCAGCCACGCCGGCTCATTCGCCGACATGGACAATACCTACGAGCAGATTGCGAACTATCTGGACGAGAAGAACGTTGAGCAGAACGAGCTCTATATCGAGCAGTATCGCTCCGACCTCCTCACCGCCAAGCCGGAAGCGCTGGAGATCGACATCCTGGTTCCGGTTCAATGAAGTCCACAAGAGCGTCCGAGTATCAACGACGTGCGCCGCTACGGCGCTAAAAATGTCTTTGTCTGCAATGCGCTCAGGGGCGTGACGCAGGGGTAGGAGGGCCGAATGGCAGGTTTCACAGTAGCGACATGCGTCAAGGGACGCGCGGGAAACTGGTCCCGCGTGGCCGTGGCGGCCGTGTTCGGATGGTCCACGGCGGTCTATCCGGTGCTGGCGCAGACGCCACCGGCCGATCCGCCGGCCCAGGGAGCCCCTCAGGTCGCGCCCGACCAGCCGCCGCCCCCCGGCGCACAGCCGGCACAGGTCCCGCCCGTTCCGGACGCGGCGCAGGCGACCGGCCCCACCTATTCGCTCAGCGACCTGGAATACATCCTGGGTCCGGTGGCCCTCTATCCCGACCCGCTGCTGGCCATCCTGTTCCCGGCCACGCTGTTCCCCGAGCAGATCGTGGACGCCTATAACTGGATCGAGGCCAATCCGCGCCTGGTTCAGGCGCGGAACTTCGCGCAGGTGGACGCCAGGGACTGGGATTCCTCGGTGAAGGCGCTCGTGCGCTTTCCGGACGTGATCCGCCAGCTCCATGATCACATGGAATGGTCCGAATCCCTCGGCCTCGCCTTCTCCACCCAGCCGCAGGATGTCTCCACCACCATCCAGATGCTGCGCGCCAAGGCGCAGAGCGTCGGCAACCTGAAGTCCACGCCGCAGCAGGTGGTCACCACCCGCGAGGAGGGCGGCCAGCGCACCATCTATATCGCGCCGGCCAACCCCGAGCGGATCTACGTCCCCGTCTACGACAGCTCCTCCGCCTTCACCACCTTCGCCACCGGGGCCCTGCTGTTCGGCACCGCCGTGCTCGTGGGCTCGGCCTGGAACAACAACTGGGGCTGGAACAACCGCGGCTGGAACTCGGTGTGGGTCGTGCCGCCGCGCTGGAACCGGCCGCCCCATTGGGGTCCCGGCTGGGGCGGTCGCCCGCCGGCCTGGGGGCCTGGCCCGTGGCGTCCCGGCCGCCCCGGCGGTCCGGGTGGTCCCGGCGGCCCTGGCGGTCCCGGTGGCATCGGCGGCCCGGGTCGTCCCGGACTTCCCGGCGGTCCCGGTCGCCCCGGTGGTCCCGGCGGCCCCGGATTTCCCGGCGGCCCTGGGGGCATCGGCGGTCCCGGTCGCCCCGGACTTCCCGGCGGTCCCGGCGGTATTGGTGGTCCCGGCCGTCCCGGCGGCCCCGGTGGTCCCGGCCTTCCCGGTCGCCCTGGTGGTCCTGGCGGTCCTGGCGGCCCCGGTGGTCCTGGCGGCCCGGGTCGCCCAGGCGGTCCCGGCGGCCCTGGTTTGCCCGGAGGTCCTGGTGGTCCTGGCAGCGTGCAGCCCGACCGGCCGAATCTGCCCGGCGACCGGCCCGGCGCTGGCAATCGGCCCAACGTGAACCGGCCGAACGTCGACCGCCCGGCGACCGGCAATCGGCCGAATGCCCAGCGTCCCGGCGCCGGGCAGAACCGCCCGAACGTCCAGCGCCCCAGTGGCCAGAACGTGCGCAACCGCGCGCAGCAGGCGCGACCCCAGCAGCGGGCGCGGCCCCACCAGCAGGCCCGGCCGCAGCAGCGAGCCCGGCCCCAGCAGCGGGCGCGGCCGCAGCAGAACGCCCGCCCGCGTGGCGGCGCTCGGGGACGCTGAAACCTGTCGTCCCGCGTCGAGGGTTCGGCGCGGGACGACACCTGATCCGCCCCACGGGGCGGATCAGTCTCAAAGACGGTGCGGGCCTCCCCGTTTCCCTTTCCTTCGGGACGCGAATCTCCTTCACTGAAGCGAGCCGTTCGCGGGGCGAGCCAGCCCCGTCAGGACGGCGCCGCAGCACCGCACTGCGGACCCGAAAGCCGGCCCATCGCGGAGGGACCCATGCCGCGACTCTTCACCGCCATCGAGATCCCCCGCGAGGTGGGCCTCGGGCTGTCGCTGCTGCGCGGCGGCCTGTCTGGGGCACGTTGGATCGACCCGGAGAACTACCACGTCACCCTGCGCTTCGTCGGCGACGTGGACGACGCCACCGGCCGGGACATCATGCTGATGCTCGGGCAGGTGCGGCGCCCGTCCTTCGATCTCACCCTGGATGGACTCGACCAGTTCGGCGGCCACAAGCCGCGCGCCGTTTTCGCCTCGGTGAAGGCCACGTCCGCCCTCATGGAGCTGCAGGCCGAGCAGGAGCGGCTGATGCAGCGCCTCGGCCTCGGCGCGGAAGGGCGCAACTACAAGCCCCACGTCACCCTCGCCAGGCTGCGCGACGCCTCCTCCCGGCAGGTTGCCGACTACCTCGCGACCCGCGGCCCCTATCGCAGCCCGGCGTTCCACGTGCCGCGCTTCGTCCTGTTCTCCTCGCGCGATTCGGTCGGCGGCGGCCCCTATCTGGTGGAAGCGGCCTACCCGCTTTTGTGAAGGGCCGGACATCCGGCCCTTGCGGGGCGGCGCAGCGTTCCCAAATGACGGACATGACCAGCTCTTCCGCCACCAGCGACGCTTTCGGCCCCGGGGACCTTTCGCCTGATGCGGCGGCGCAGGCCGCCCGCGACGAGGAGGCGGTGCGCCGCAATTTCTGGAGCAAGCTCAAGGGCACGGCCTCGCGCATCCCCTTCGCCGAGGATGCGGTGGCGGCCTACTACGCCGCCTTCGATCGTGCCACACCCTTCAAGGTGCGCGCGATGCTGCTGGCGGCGCTGGCCTATTTCATCCTGCCGCTCGACGTGGCGCCGGACCTTTTCCCGCTCATCGGCTTCACCGATGATGCGGCGGTATTGATGGCTGCGCTCAGGCTGCTCTCCGGCCACGTGAAGCCGGAGCATTATGAAGCGGCGCGCAGCGCGCTCGAGGGCATGCGCCCGCGGAAGGCCTGAGGCCTCCACGGGGATGCCGCGCAGCCGGCCGTGCCGGCTCATCCGCCCGTCGTGAGCACCACCTTGCCCCTCACCCGGCGCCCGGCGATCTCGCCGAGGGCGGCGGCGCACTGCTCCAGCGGAAAGGTCTTGTCCACATGGGCAGAGATTCGCCCCGCCTCGGCGTGGCCCATCAGGATCGCCACCATCTCGCGCAGCCATTCGGGACAATCGCGCGCCCGGAAGCCGAAGGCCACGCCGCGCGCATCGCAATTCTTCAGCAGCAGCAGGTTGAGGGGGAGCTTCGGGATCTCGCCGGAGGCGAACCCCACCACCAGATACCGGCCGAGGGAGCCCAGCGCCCTCAGGGCCTGCTCCGCCATCTCGCCGCCCACGGGATCGTAGACCACATCGAGGCCGGCCGGTCCTGCAAACGCCTTGAGGGTGGCCTTGAGGTCACCCTGCGAATAGTCGAACCCCGCGTCGGCGCCATGGGCGAGGGCGAAGGCCACCTTCTCCGGCGAGGAGGCGCAAGCAAGGATGCGGGCGCCGAAGACGCGACCGAGCTCCACCGCGGCGAGCCCAACCCCGCCCGAGGCGCCGAGCACGGCGAGGCTTTCCCCCGCCTTCAGCTCGCCGCGGTCCCGCAGGGCGTAAAGGGCCGTGCCGTAGGTGACGATGAGCCCCGCGGCCTTCACGAGGTCGAGCCCGTCCGGCACCGGCGCGAGGACAGCCGCGGGCACGACCACTTTCTCCCGCGCGGCGCCGTGGGTCATGTAGCCGCAGACCCGCTCGCCGATGGCGAAGCCGGTGACGCCCTCGCCGAGCGCCGCCACGCGGCCGGCGAATTCTGCGCCGGGAGAGAACGGCAGGGCCGGTTTCACCTGGTAGAGGTCGCGGATGATGAGCGTGTCGAAGAAATTGAGGCCGATGGCGGCGACGTCCACCACCACCTCGCCCGGCCCGGCGACGGGATCGGGCAGGTCCCGGATCACCAGGGCATCGGGGAAACCGTGGCGCTCGCACACAACCGCTTTCATGAAGGATGCCCTCGCTGGCGATGAATCCGTATCCCGCGAATTACCAAAATTTAACCCAACGGCGAAGTAAGGTGGGGCAAAACGGAGCTTCCCGTGGCGATCGCGCGGCCCGGACCTTAATGCCGAATTGCGCTGCAACACCGGGGCAAGCGTCGCATGAGCCCGCACCAAACCTAGAAAATCCGGTGATGTTTGTCGCGGCGCATTGAGCCGAACGACGCCTTTGGTTTAGGAAAGCGCAAGAGGTGTCCGCCATTTTTTCGTCTGCCTGCGCCGCTACCCGACGCAAGGGCGACCTCGCCGGACTCCGGTGCGCCCCCGAAGGCCCCAGTGAATAGGACAAGCCATGACGTTTCCTCATGTCCATCCGATGCTCCTGGGCGTGTTTCTCGCCACGGCGGCGGTAGCGCCCGCAGCTGCGCAGGGCCAGCCCCAGTCGAGCGCCGTGGCCCAGTTCGGGGACTGGGCGGTCTATGTCTCCACCGCCAGCCCGAAGATCTGCTACGCCACGTCCCAGCCGAAGAGCCGCGCGCCCGCCAACCTGAAGCGTGACCCCGCCTTCTTCTTCATCTCCACCCGCCCGAGCGAGAAGGTGAAGAACGAGGTGACCGTCACCGTGGGCTTCCCGCTCAAGGACGGCAGCGACGCCACCCTGACGGTCGGCAGCCTGAGCCTGCAGCTCTACACCAAGGACAGCGGCGCCTGGCTGCGCAACGTGGCCGACGAGGTGAAGCTGGTGGATGCCATGCGCAAGGGGAAGGACCTCACCGTCGTCTCCACCTCGCTCAAGGGCAACGCCACCACGGACAAGTACTCGCTCACCGGCCTCGGCCAGGCCCTCGACCGGGTGGCACAGGAATGCAAGTGACGCCCGCAGGCTTGCTCCGGCCGGACTGACGCGCTCCGGCGGCGGCCCCGGAAGCCCGGTCACGCGCCGGGCAGCTGTACCGCTCCGGCATGGCGTGCGCCGCATGGCTTGCGCCCCGCGGCGTGTGCAAGTGGGCGTGGAAAGGCGGGAGCAGACGCATTATGTGTAAAGCCATGATGTCTGAGCCCGAAACCGCCCCCTCGCTCGTTCCCTCGCCGGCGCCGGGCGCCGCTTTGCCTTCCCTCGTCGGCCTCGACCGGGAGAAGCTCGGCGCCGCGCTCGATGCCATCGGCGTGCGCGGATCGGATCGGCGCATGCGGGTGAACCAGCTCTGGCACTGGATCTACCTGCGCGGCGCCACCGACTTCTCCGAGATGACCAACGTCTCCAAGCACCTGCGTGCCCACCTCGCCGAGGCGTATACGCTGGCGCGGCCGGAGATCGTGATGGAGCAGGTCTCGCAGGACGGCACGCGCAAGTGGCTGCTGCGCTTTCCCGCCGACCATCCCGGCGAGCGTCCCCACGACATCGAGACCGTCTACATCCCTGAGAGCGACCGCGGCACCCTGTGCGTCTCCAGCCAGGTGGGCTGCACCCTCAACTGCTCCTTCTGCCACACTGGCACCCAGCGCCTGGTGCGCAACCTCACCGCCGCCGAGATCGTGGCGCAGGTGATGGTGGCCCGCGACCGGCTGGGCGACTATCCCGGCCGCGACCGCGCCGTAGGGCCGGGCCTGCCCACCGAGGGCGACCGGCTCGTCACCAACATCGTGTTCATGGGCATGGGCGAGCCGCTCTATGCCTATGACAGCGTCAAGGAAGCCATCGAGACCCTCTCGGACGGCGACGGCCTCGGCCTCGGCCGGCGGCGCATCACCGTTTCCACCTCCGGCGTGGTGCCGGAGATCGAGCGGCTGGGATCCGAGGTGGGCCCCATGCTCGCCATCTCGCTCCACGCCGTGCGCGACGATTTGCGCGACGTGCTGGTGCCCATCAACAAGAAGTATCCCATCAAGGAGCTGATGGAGGCCTGCCGCACCTATCCCGCCGCGTCCAACGCCAAGCGCATCACCTTCGAATATGTGATGCTGAAGGGCGTGAATGACAGCCCGGCCGACGCCAGGGCGCTGGTGAAGCTGCTGGAGGGGGTTCCGGCCAAGATCAACCTCATCCCCTTCAATCCCTGGCCCGGCACGCAATACGAGTGCTCCGACTGGGAGACCATCGAGCGCTTCTCGGACATCGTCTTCCGCGCCGGCTATGCGAGCCCGGTGCGCACCCCGCGCGGGCGCGACATCCTCGCCGCCTGCGGCCAGCTCAAGAGCGAGAGCGAGAAGCTCTCCGCCCGCGAACGCCTCGCTTTGCGCGCCATGATGGCACAGGCGGAGTAGCGCCCGCTTCCGGAGACGCCCCTATGCTGGACCATGTCGGGATTTCGGTACGCGACGTGGCGCGTTCGCGCGCCTTCTACCTCGCCGCGCTCGCACCGCTCGGCTACGGCATCGCCATGGAAGTGGGGGAAGACGGCAAGGGCGGCCATTCCAACGTGGGCTTCGGCGACGGCAAGCCGGTGTTCTGGATCGGCATCGGCCAGACGGCCACCGGCCACATGCACATCGCCTTCACCGCGAAGGACCGCGCCAGCGTGGACGCCTTCTACCGCGCCGCCCTGGCGGCCGGCGGGCACGACAACGGCCCGCCGGGCCTGCGCCCCCACTACCACCCCGATTATTATGGGGCCTTCGTGTTCGATCCCGACGGGCACAACGTCGAGGCCGTCTGCCACCTTCCGGAATGACGTCCCACCCATGGACAATCTCGCCCGCCTGCTCCTGCGGTTCGTCCTGGTGCCGCTCGGGTATGTGTGCGGCGGTGCCGCCGGGCTGCTCGCCCTCGCCTTTGTGAGCCACGCCCGCTCCCCCGACATCCCGGCCCTGCCGGTGGTCTTCTTTGTTTCGGTCATGAGCCTCGTCGTCGCGGTGCAGCTTAGCGCGGTGGGGCTGGTCGCGTTCGTTGGAATTCTCTACGCAGAGCGCTTCGCCATCCGCGGCTGGCAATTCCACATGGGCAATGGCTTCGTCTCGGCCTGGCTGACGGCCGCGGGCCTTCACGTGGCCGGCTGGTTTGCCATTTCCGCCCAAAGCCTGCTGCCGGTCTCGGTCGCAGGCTTGGCGGCAGGGCTGATCTATTGGCGGATCGCCGGATCGACGGCCGGCTATTTCCGGCCCATGTCCCGGTCGGCGGCCCGTCGTGCGGCCGCGGTCACGCCGGTCAGCCCCCCGGTCCCGTGACCGAGCGATCCGTCGCCGCTCTGACCTCCACCCTGTCCCGGTCAAGATGCTGCAATCTTCCTGTTCCGGGACGGCGTGGTAACCTTCGGGCGGCAGGCCCCTGCCAAGCCAAGGAAACTGAATGGACAACCTCGCCCGCCTGCTGCTGCGCTTCCTCCTGGTGCCGCTCGGATATCTCGCTGCGGTGATCGCGGGGGCCGGGGTGATCCTGTTCGGCGAATGGCGCATCGGCACCCTGTTCGAGCCTCCGCCCGGGTCCGAGACGGCGGGGCTGGGCGCCTTGGTCGCCATCGTGGTGGCGGCCGCCGTTCTGGTGCTGCTGGTCCTGCTCATGTGGCTGGTGGCGGCCATCGGCATCCTGTTCTCGGAAGCCTTCGCCGTGCGCTCCTGGATGTTCCATGCGGCGAACGGGGTCGTCTCGGCCCTCATCGGCGCGCAGCTGTTCGCCGGCGGGCCGGATGCGGCGCCGGTGACGGACGATCCGTTCTACGTCGTGGCGGCGGGCCTTGCGGCCGGCCTCGCCTACTGGCTGGTGGCGGGCTCCACCGCCGGCTTCTTCAAGCCCATATTGCGGTCGCCGGCGGAGCGTGCCGGACAGTTGCCGCCCCCGTCGCGCGGGGATGGCGACAGGCCGGCGGCTCCGCTGCCGCCGCCCCGATGACGTCCCCCGAGAACGAGACCGCGCGGCCACGGCTCGTCCGGCGCCGCCTGGGCCTGCTCGCCCTCGCCTACGTGGCCGGGACCTTCGTCACGGTAAGCATCCTGCCGCTCGTCGGCGGGGCAACGGACCTTCTTGCGCCACGGTTCGGATTTTCCGGCGACATGGCCCTGCTCTATTTCATCGGCATCGCGTCCGGCGGCCTCGCCTATCTCTTCGCGCTGCTGTTCGGGTTCCTTCCGGCGCTGTTCTGGATGGCGGCGTCGGAACGCCACGGCGTGCGCCACGCGCTGGCCCACGTCATCGCCGGTGGAGCCGGAGCGGTGGCGGGGTGGGTTCTCCTGTCCTTCGTCGCCGAGATGCTCGGCGACCGGCTGTTGTGGCGGGTGGCGGGCGACCTTTTCATTGCCGGATGCGCCGGCGGCCTCGCCTACTGGGCCATCGCCGGGCGCCGCGCCGGCACTCCGGGCGCTGCCGAGATCCCGCCGCGCCAACAATCCTTTGATTCTCCGCCCGGTTCCCGGTAAGCCTCCCCACCCAGCCGCGCGCGAATGCCATGACACAGAACGACGCTCCCCTCTCCCTCGCCGACCTGCGTGCCGAGATCGACCGCATCGACGAAGCGATGCACCGGCTCCTGATGGAGCGCAGTGAGATCATCGACCGCCTCGTCCAGGTGAAGCGCAACGCGGGCGCGGAAGTGGGCTCGGCCTTCCGCCCCGCCCGCGAGGCCGACATGATGCGCCGGCTGGTGGAGCGCCATCACGGGCTCCTCCCGCTCGACACGGTGGAGAGCATCTGGCGCGTCATCATCGCCACCTTCACGTTTGTGCAGGCGCCCTACGCCGTGCATGCCGACCTCTCGGTGGGCGAGCCGGCCATGCGCGACAGTGCCCGCTTCCACTTCGGCTTCACCGTGCCGTTCGTTCCGCACATGGGCGCGCGCGGCGTGATCGAGGCCGTGGCCGGCTCGAAGGGCGACCTCGGCCTGCTCGCCGCCGCCCCCTCCCCCAGCGCCGGCGATCCATGGTGGACGGCGCTGGAGGGCAAGGGCGCGCCGAAGATCATCGCCCGCCTGCCCTTCGTGGAGCGCGCGGACCATCCGGCGGGCCTGCCCGTCTTCGTCGTCTCCCATCCCATCGACGACGCGGCGGTGCGCGAGGTGCGCGTCTATTCGCTGCGCGTGACAGGATGGAGCGCCGCGGCAGGCCGTGCCATACCCGCCTTCGCCGAGGTGGTGGTGGCGCCGGACGAGGCCCTCGACGGCGCCGCTCTTCTTGTCTGCCTGCCCCCCGGGCACGCGGTGGAGGAGGTGACGGCCGCCCTCGTGGAAGCCGGCGCCGGCATCCGCGCGGCGGCCGAAGTGGGCAGCCACGCTGCCATTCACAAGGTGGGGGAAGACGGGGCCGCGGGCCGGCCCTGAGCTTTTACGATTCCGGAGTACCTGACATGTCCGCCGTGCTGAAAGACCCCGTTCCCGCTCCCGGCCGGCCCGAGCCGCGCCCGGGCGTGCTCGCCATCGAGGCCTATGTGCCCGGCAAGAGCCACGCCCCGGGAGTGGAAAAGGTCTTCAAGCTGTCCTCCAACGAGACGCCCCTCGGCCCGAGCGAGAAGGCGGTCGCCGCCTTCACCGAGGCGGGGCGCAAGCTGGAGGAATATCCGGACGGCGCCGCCACCGTGCTGCGCGAGGCCATCGCCAAGGCCTATGGTCTCGACCCCGCGCGCATCATCTGCGGCGCCGGCTCCGACGAGATCCTCAATCTGGCGGCCCATACCTATGTGGGGCCCGGCGACGAGGTGCTGTTCAGCGAGCACGGCTTCCTCGTCTACAAGATCGCGACGCTCGCCGCCGGCGGCACCCCGGTGGTGGCGAAGGAACGGGACCTGACCGCCGACGTGGATGCCATGCTGGCGCTGGTGACCCCGCGCACGCGCCTTGTCTTCCTCGCCAATCCGAACAACCCCACCGGCACCTACCTGCCCTTCGACGAGGTGCGGCGCCTGCACGCCGGCCTGCCCGCCACTGTGCTGCTGGTGCTGGACGCGGCCTATTCGGAATATGTGCGCCGCAACGACTACGAGACCGGCCTCGAGCTGGCGCTCACCGCCGAGAACGTGCTGATGACGCGCACCTTCTCCAAGATCCACGGCCTCGCCGCGCTGCGCATCGGCTGGGCGGTGGGACCGGCCCACGTCATCGACGCCATGAACCGGGTGCGCGGCCCGTTCAACATGAACACCCCGGCGCTGCTTGCCGGCGCCGCCGCCATCGCCGATAGCGCCCACGTGGACAAGTCGGTGGCGCACAACGACCAATGGCTGCCCTGGCTCACCGGACAGATCGAGGCGCTGGGGCTGAAGGTGACGCCGTCCGTCGCCAACTTCGTGCTCATCCATTTCCCCGACACGCCCGGCCGCACGGCGAAGGACGCCGACGCCTTCCTCACCCGCCGCGGCCTCGTGCTGCGCCAGGTGGCGTCCTACGGCCTGCCGGGCGCCCTGCGCATGACCGTGGGCACGGAAGAGGCCAATCGCCTGGTGGTCGCCGCCCTCGCCGACTTCATGGCGGGCGACAAGGCGCAGCCCAAGTGATCCGTCCGCTGGTGCCCCGCCTCGCCATCATCGGGGCGGGGCTCATCGGCTCGTCCCTGGCGCGGGCGGCACGGGAGAAGCATCTCGCCGGCACCATCGTGGTGGCCGACGCCGACCCCGGCGTGTGCGAGCGGGTGCGCGCGCTGGGCTTCGCCGACGCGGTGACCCAAAGCGCGGCCGAGGCGGCGCAGGATGCGGACATCGTCATCGCCTGCGTGCCCGTGGGCGCCTCCGGCGCGGTGGCGGCGGAGGTGGGGCCGGTGTTGAAGCCGGGCGCCATCCTCTCCGACGTGGGCTCGGTGAAGGCCTCGGTGGTGGACGCCATGGCGCCCTTCGTGCCCGCCCACGCCCATCTGGTGCCGGCCCATCCGGTGGCGGGAACGGAATTTTCCGGCCCCGATGCGGGCTTCGCCGCCCTGTTCGAGAACCGCTGGTGCATCGTCACCCCGCCCGAGGGGGCCGATCCCGCCGCGGTGGCGCGCATCGTCGCGCTGTGGCGCGCGGCCGGGGCGAACGTGGAGACCATGAGCGCCCAGCACCACGATCTGGTGCTCGCCATCACCAGCCATGTGCCGCACCTCATCGCCTACAACATCGTCGGCACGGCGGCGCAGCTGGAGGAGACTCTCGCCTCCGAGGTGATCAAGTTCTCCGCCGGCGGCTTCCGCGACTTCACCCGCATCGCCTCGTCCGACCCCACCATGTGGCGCGACGTGTTCCTCACCAACCGCGAGGCGGTACTGGAGATGCTGGGGCGCTTCACCGAGGATCTGACCGCCCTCCAGCGCGCCATCCGCTATGGCGACGGCGATGCGCTGTTCGACCACTTCACCCGTACGCGGGCCATCCGCCGCTCCATCATCGAGCAGGGCCAGGAAACCGCCGCCCCCGACTTCGGCCGCCGCGCCGCGGAGAAGCCGAAGCACGAGGAGAGCTGAGGGGAGCACCCCGGCTCATCGCGCGCCGCTCCACCCCTTCGCAATCGTCATCCCCCGGCTCGTCCGGGGGATCCACGGTGCCGCCGGGCCGGCGTTTGGGCGCCGCTCACCGCAGCTTCGGAGGAATGGATGCCCCGGATGAGCCGGGGCATGGCACCGGTGTGGCTCAAGGTAGCGGACACAGCAGGCGCCGGCTCCCTTCTCCCCCGGCGAGAGAGGGAGGGATGAGGAGATGACCCCCTCGCAACGGGCAAGGGAGGATGCCCCTACTCCGCCGCCACCGCAGGCGCCTCCGGCGGTGCGCGCAAGCGCGCGAGGAGCGCCGCCTCCTCCGCCTTCGCCGCCTGAAGGTGCCGCGCCTTCACGTGTCCGAAGCCGCGGATCTTCTCCGGGATCGAGGCGATGGCCACCGCCAGCGCATGGTTCGAGCCGTCGAGGCGCGCGACCAGTTCCTCCACCGTGCGCTCGTATTGGCCGATCAGCGCCCGCTCGGTCTTGCGTTCCGCCGTGTAGCCGAACACATCGAACGGGGTGCCGCGCAGGCCCTTCAGCTTCGCCAGCAGGCCGAAGCCGCGCATCATCCACGGCCCAAGCGTCATCTTCTTCGGCTCGCCGGTGATGGGGTCCTTGCGCGCCAGCAGCGGCGGGGCGAGGTGGAACTCGAACGTCAGGTCGCCGTCGAAGGCGGCCCGGGCCTGGGCGACGAAAGCGCCATCGGCGTAGAGCCGCGCCACCTCGTATTCGTCCTTGGTGGCCATCAGCTTGAACAGGTTCTTCGCCACAGCCTCGGCCAGTCCGCCACGGCCGGGCGCCTTCGCCCCTTCTGCGGCGCGCACCTTGTCCACCAGCGCCTTGTAGCGGGCGGCATAGGCCGCGTTCTGGTAGAGGGTCAGCTCCTTCACTCGCCGGGCGATGACCTCGTCCAGGGTCTCGGACAGGCGGCGGGCGTCGCTCTGCGCCTCGCCCTGCGGCGCGGCCATCTTCGCCACCGCCGCCGGGTCATGGGCGGCGCGGCGGCCCCACAGGAAGGCGGCCTTGTTCATGGCGACCGCCTCGCCGTTGAGCTCGATGGCCTTCTCGATGGCCTCGGCGGACAGGGGCAGGGCGCCGAACTGGTAGGCGTAGCCCACCATGAAGATATTCTGCGCCAGCGCATTGCCGAACAGCGCCAAAGCGAGGCGGCTCGCCTCGATGAAGTGAGTCATCTCGCCGCCGGCGAGATCGCGGATGGTGCGCTTGATGCGCTCGGTGGGCAGCGAATAGTCGGCGTTGCGGGTGAAGTCGCCGGGCAGCACCTCGTGGGTGTTCACCACCACGATGGTCTTCCCCGGCTTCACCGCCGCCAGCACCTTCTTGGTGCCGGCCACCACCAGGTCGCCGCCCAGCACCACGTCGGCGCCGCGCGCCGGCACGCGGATGGCGGTGATGTCGGCCGGGTCATGGGCGAGGCGGATGTGGCTGTAGACGGCGCCGCCCTTCTGGGCGAGGCCGGCCATGTCGATCATGCCGCAGGCCTTGCCTTCCAGGTGCGCCGCCATGCCGAGGATGGCGCCGATGGTGACCACTCCGGTGCCGCCGACGCCCGTGGCGATGATGCCGTAGGTGCCGTCGATCTCTGGGTGCGCCGGCTCGGGCAGCTCCGGCCAGTCCTGCGCGCCGGATGCAGCGCCCGCGCTCTTCTTCGGCTTGGCGCCCTTCACGGTGACGAAGGACGGGCAGAAGCCATTCACGCAGGAGAAGTCCTTGTTGCAGGACGACTGGTCAATCTCCCGCTTGCGGCCCCACTCGGTCTCCAGCGGCTGCACGGAGACGCAGTTGGACTTCACCCCGCAGTCGCCGCAGCCTTCGCAGACCCGCTCGTTGATGAGCACCCGCTTGTCCGGATCCGGGAACTGGCCGCGCTTCCTGCGCCGCCTCTTTTCGGAGGCGCAGGTCTGGTCGTAGATGAGCACTGTGACGCCGGGGATCGCCGCCAGCTCCCGCTGCACGGCTTCCAGCTCGTCGCGGTGGTGGATGGTGAGGCCCGCCGGCCAGTGCGTGTTCGGCGCATACTTGTCGGGCTCGTCGGTGACCACCACCACCCGCTCGACGCCCTCCGCCGCCACCTGCCGGGCGATGACCGGCACGGTGAGGTCGCCGTCGTGCTTCTGGCCGCCGGTCATGGCCACCGCGTCGTTGAACAGGATCTTGTAGGTGACGTTCACCTTGGCCGCGCAGGACGCGCGCAGGGCGAGATAGCCCGAGTGGTTGTAGGTGCCGTCGCCCAGATTCTGGAACACGTGGGGGCGCTTGGAGAAGGAGGATTCCCCGATCCAGTTGGCGCCCTCGCCACCCATCTGGGTGAAGCCGGTGGTCTCCCGGTCCATCCACTGCACCATGTAGTGGCAGCCGATGCCGGCATAGGCACGCATGCCCTCGGGCACCTTGGTGGAGGAATTGTGCGGGCAACCGGAGCAGAAATAGGGGATGCGCGTCGCCACGTCCGAGGTGGCGGCGAGCACCCGCTGCGCCTCCTCCAGCTCGGCGACGCGGGCGGCGATGTCCGGGATGTGGCCGTAGGCGAGCAGGCGCTTGCCGAGCTGGATGGCGATGTCGTTGGGGTCGAGCGCCCCCTTCACCGGGAACAGCCAGCGGCCCTCTTCGTCCTTCTTGCCGATGCAGACCGGCTGGTTGGCGGTGCCGTACAGCTCCTCGCGCACCTGCACCTCGATGAGGGAGCGCTTCTCCTCCACCACCATGATCAGGTCGAGGCCGCGGGCGAACTCCATGAGGCCCTGCGTCTCCAGCGGCCACGGGCAGGCCACCTTCCAGATGCGCAGGCCAAGATCATTGGCCCGCACCTCGTCGATGCCCAGCTCGTCCAGCGCCAGGCGCACGTCGAGATAGGACTTGCCCACGGTGGCGATGCCGATGCGCGGGCGCGCGCCGCCGGAGGTGATGAACCGATTAAGCCGATTGGCGCGCAGGAAGTGGAGCACCGCGTCGCGCTTGAACTCCTGCAGCCGCTCCTCCTGCGCCAGCGGCGTGTCGCCGAGGCGGATGTTGAGGCCGCCCGGCGGCATCTGGAAGCCCAGCGCCGGCTCGATGCGCACCCGGTCGAGGCGGCCGTCGACGATGCCGGTCGACTCGATGGTGTCCTTCACCGCCTTGAGGCCGACCCATGCGCCGGAGAAGCGCGACAGGGCCCAGCCGTAGAGCCCGTAGTCGATGATCTCCTGCGCCCCCGCGGGGTTCAGCACGGGGATCATCACGTCGACGAAATGAAACTCGCTCTGGTGGGCGGTGGTGGAGCTTTCGCAGGTGTGGTCGTCGCCCATCAGGGCCAGCACGCCGCCGTGCTTGGAGGTGCCGGCATTGTTGGCGTGGCGGAACACGTCACCGGAACGGTCCACGCCCGGCCCCTTGCCGTACCAGAGGCCGAACACGCCGTCGAACTTGCCTTCGCCCCTGAGTTCCGCCTGCTGCGAGCCCCAGAGCGCGGTGGCGGCGAGATCCTCGTTCAGGCCGGACATGAACTTGATGTCGTTGGCCTTGAGCAGTTTCTCGGCGCGCAGGAACTGCTGGTCGAGCCCGCCCAGCGGCGAGCCGCGATAGCCGGTCACATAGCCTGCGGTATTGAGGCCGGCGCGGTGGTCGCGCTCCTTCTGCATCAAGGCGAGGCGCACAAGGGCCTGCGTGCCGGAGACGAAGACGCGCTCCTGGGACAGGTCGTATTTGTCGTCGAGCGAAACCGGCTTAAGGGCCATGGACGCCTCCAGGGCAGGCGAGGCTTAGGCGCGGCGCAGCGGGTCAAACTCACCGCAGCCGTTCAACCCTAGGCTGGCACGGAGTGTCGCACCCCGCAATTTCGTTGTTTCAATTCCAGGCGCAACGAAATTGCTCAAAAGCTGGGCGTGACGTATTTTGGTGCAACGCGAAAGGTGCCGGACGGCGCCGCAGCATGGACCCGAGGCTCCCGGCTCATCCCGCCGTCAGCCGCTCGCTCTCGATATATCCGGTGAGCAGGGCGAAGCCGAACAGCATCACCAGCATCGCGGCCGTGAGCTCGAGGCCCGACAAAAGCACTTCCGCCCGCTGGGTGCGCGCACCCGCCAGCCGCACGGCAAGGCGTTTGCCGTAGACCGCGATCGCCGCGATCAGGGTCACCGTCAGCGCCGTCCCCAGGCCCATGGCGAAGACCGCGCCGACGCCGCTGGCGAACACGCCCTGCGCCAGGGCGAAGGAGAGCACGATGATGGCGCCGGAGCACGGCCGCGCCCCCGCCGACAGCACCGCCACCGCCGCCCGGCGCAGGTCGCCGCCGGTGGCCAGCAGCGCCGGGTCCGGCGCATGGGCGTCGCCGCAGCCGCAATCGGCATCGTGGGCGTGGGCATCGCCCCGCAGCGCGGCAACGAGGCGGCGGCCCTTCACGAATGCGAGATAGAGGCCGAACAGGCCGATGCCCCCATAGGCGCCGATCTCCACCATGTTCACCACCCGGTCCATGGTGCCGGAGGTGGCGTTGAGCGCGAGAAAGACGATGGAGACGAGCAGGATGGCGCTCATCGCCTGGACCACGCCCGCCGCGAGCGAGAGCGCGGCGCCCCGGCGGAGCGTGCCGCCGTCTGCAAGGATGTAGGAGGAGATCACCGCCTTGCCGTGGCCGGGCCCGGCGGCATGGAACACGCCGTAGGCGAAGGACAGCCCGGCGAGCAGGAAGAAGGCGTGGCCGCCCGCCTTGGCGGCACGCACGGCGCTCTTCAGCGCGAGATAGAATTCCGCCTGCTTCGCCAGCAGGAAGCCGGTCACGCCCGAGGGCGCAGCCGCGCCGGGCGGACCGCCGAGGCCGAACGGGGTCGGCGGCTTGCCCCCGCCGCCGAGACCCTGGGCAAAGGCGAACTCGGGATACAGCAGCAGGGCGGCGAGCAGCGCGAGGGCAAGGAGCGCCCCGAGCGCGAGGAGAACACCCGTTGCCCGGCGCAGGGGCGCGGCGACCCCGGTCACGTTGCTCACGGGCATTGCACCGTGATCTTGTCGGCAAACTGGGCGCCATAGGCGCTGGCGGAGGTCAGGCTGTTGAAAAAGGCCTCGCTGAGCTGCGCGCTTTGCGGCGGCTCGGGCGAGATCACCTGCTGGGTGCAGCCGGCCGGGGCATCGACCAGCCGCACCGGTTCCTTTTCCACGAAGGAGAAGGAGACGAACACGGTCGGATCATAGATTTCGAGCGAGATCGCCCCCTTCGCCGGCACCGGCTTGGCCAGCGGCAGGGTGAAGTGCAGCGTCAGCATCTCGTCCGCATAGGTGAGGAAATAGTCCACCGGGTCCTTGAACGCGATCTTGGCCGTCGCCGTCTTGCCGGTGACGAAATAATCGTACTCCTTCAGCGAGGTGACGTTGACCTCGGCGAGCGGCTTCAGCACGTCGTCGGCATAGGTGCCATCCTTCCGCTTCTCCATGCCCTGCAGGGCATAGGCGGAGAATGCGTCGTCGAAGGTCCAGCTCTGCTTCACCGCGGTGAGCCGGCCGTCCGGCGCGTAGACGAGCTCGCTCTTCATCGTCACCCACACATGGGGATGGGCTTGCGCCGGACGCGGCGCGGTGAGGAGGGCGGCGGCACAGGCCAGTGCGACCGAAGCGAAGCGCGGTGTCATCTTGCGGCATCCTGTTTGCGCATGACCATGCCTGTGACTTCGGCGGAACGGTGGCGCAATCCGGCCTTCCGCAGCAGGAGGCAGGCCGGAGGACGCTTGAATCGCTCCATACGCGGGCATGATGACATATCGGTGATGACGCCCGCCTGCGTCACGCAGGCGGGCGGATGCCGGCGCGCGATCAGTTGCCGCCGAGCATGGCCTTCAGTTCACCGCGAAATTCGTCGGCGATGTCCGGACGCGAGAGGGCATAGGCCACATTGGCCATGAGGAAGCCGATCTTGGAGCCGCAATCGTATACCGAGCCGTCGAACCGCACGGCGAAGAACGGCTCGCTCTCCTTCAGCTTCAGCATGGAATCGGTGAGCTGGATCTCGCCACCGGCGCCCCGCTCCTGATTCGCCAAAAGGTCGAAGATGGCCGGCTGCAGGATGTAGCGGCCGGAAATGGCGAGGTTGCTCGGCGCGTCGCCGGCCTTGGGCTTCTCGACCATCTGCGCAATGGCGTGGGCGCCCTTCGCCACGGCGTCGCCGGTGCCGACGATGCCGTACTGGTGCGTCTGGTCGTCCGGAACCTCGTAGACGGAGAGCATGTTGCCGCCGGTCTCGGCATAGGCTTCCACCATGGAGCCGAGGCAGCCCTTGCCGTTGCCCGCCCCGTTCTTGGGCATGTGGAGCATGTCCGGCAGCAGCAGGGCGAAGGGCTCGTCGCCGATGATGTCGCGCGCGCACCACACCGCATGGCCGAGGCCGAGGGGAAGCTGCTGGCGGGTAAAGGAGGTGGTGCCGGCCTTGGGCGTGTCGCGGTCGAGCTGCTCCAGCTCCTTGATCTTGCCGCGCTCCTGCAGGGTGCGCTCCAGCTCGAACTGGCGGTCGAAATGGTCCTCGATCACCGCCTTGTTGCGGCCGGTGACGAATACGATGTGCTCGATGCCGGCGGCCCGCGCCTCGTCCACCACGTGCTGGACCACCGGCCGGTCCACCACCGTGAGCATTTCCTTGGGGACCGCCTTGGTGGCGGGCAGGAAGCGCGTGCCGAGACCGGCAACCGGAAGAATGGCCTTACGAATGGGTTTACGCATCAAGATCCGCCCCTTTGCGAGCCACGTCTCGCGTGCTCTATCACACCTGTCGCGCAGGCGTCCGCGCCCCTGCGAAAGGATTTCCGCCATGGTGGCGTCACGGCAACGGTCGAGCCCGCGATCGGGTTCCGCAAGGAACAATCTGCTACCGCCACCGGTTGCGGGCGTCGTTTCCGGCAAAGCCGCGCGCACAAGATGACGCGGATGGTAAAAAATCTCCGGCACGCCGAAACGGCGCATGGATCAACCTTCCCACGGCCTTGCTTTGCTCTGCCGGCGGCATTCATCGGATCCGGCCGTGGAATCTTGCCTTCCGTTAACCCGCGCGCAACCATATTGCCGCCCAGTAGATGCCTCAGACGGTCAGCAGACGGCCGCCGGAACAGGCGTGCCGCGGAGAAGGTTTCACGATGGCTTCAAGGACCTTGAGGAGTGGTGTTCGCGCCGCGCTCGCGCTGGCTGCGGCGGTGCTCGTCACGCCGGCGGCGGCACAGGCCCAGACCACCGGCTCCATCTTTCCCTTCCTTCAGCCCCCGGCACAGCAGCCGGCGGCCGCCGGCGGCGGCCATCCGCTGATGCAGCCGGAAGCGCTGGCCCAGGCCCAGGCCAACTTCCCGAACTGCATCGCCGCCCTGTGGCCGCTGGCCCAGTCCAAGGGCGTCTCGCGGCGCACGTTCGAGCGCTACACGGCCCGGCTCGAGCCGCAGATGAAGATCATGGACTTCATGGACAGCCAGCCGGAGTTCTCCAAGCCCATCGGGGCCTATGTGAACATGCTGGTGACCGACTGGCGCATCAAGAAGGGCCGCGAGATCCTCGAGCGCTACAAGCCCATCTTCGAGAAGGTGGAAAAGGCCTACGGCGTCGACCGCTACGCGGTGGCGGCCATCTGGGGCATCGAATCCACCTATGGCGATCCGGACGGCATCGGCCGGCGCAACGTGCTGGAATCCGTCGCCACGCTGGCCTGCATCGGCCGGCGGCAGGAGTATTTCCGCGACGAGTTCATCGCCACCCTCCAGATCCTGGAGAAGGACGACGTCCCCTACGACCACATGAAGGGCTCGTGGGCCGGCGCGTTCGGGCCCACCCAGTTCATGCCCACCTCGTTCCAGCGCTTCGCCGTCGATTTCGACGGCGACGGCAAGCGCAACGTGGTGGATTCCATCCCCGACATCATCGCCTCCACCGCCAACAACCTGAAGCTCGACGGCTGGGAGTTCGGCAAGGCCTGGGGCTACGAGGTGGTGCTGCCGCAGGGCTTCGACTACCGTTCAGCCAACCGCACCATCAAGAAGTCGCTGGCCGAATGGAACGCCATGGGCGTGCGTCGCACGGGCGGCATCGCCTATCCGCGCCCCGGCGAGAGCGCCTACCTGCTGCTGCCCGCCGGCTCCGGCGGCCCAGCCTTCCTGATGATGAAGAATTTCGACGCCATCCTGAGGTACAACCCGGCCGACGCCTACGCCCTCGCCATCGGCCATCTCGCCGACCGGCTGCGCGGCGGCGGCGCCTTCGCCCAGTCGTGGCCGAAGGAGGAGCGCGGGCTCAGCAAGGCGGAGCGCCTGGAAATCCAGGGCCGCCTCGCCCAGATGGGCTACGACATCGGCAATGTGGACGGCATCCTCGGCCAGAAGACCCGCGTCGCCATCCAGGACTTCCAGGCCCGCTCCGGCATGGTGCCGGACGGCTATCCGGACCTGCAGGTGCTGGCGCAGATGCGGCGCTGAGGGGCGGCGGGCGGACGCCCGCGCCCAACGCTTCACTCCCGACACCGTCAGCCATGGCCGGGCATGAGGCGGTGCGGGAAAGTCGCCGCAGGAGCCGGCCGACCTCATTTCTTGAAGTAGTTCTTCACCATGTGCTTCGCGACGAAGGCGTCTATCGCGTTGTAGACGGCGTCCCAACGGTCGGCGAAACGCGCCCGAACCAACGCACCAGCGGACCAGGCACTGTTCTGGAAATTCATGCTGGCAGGCCGGTCGGCCCATTCCGTTGAGTTGGAGAACTGGACCAGGACGGTACAGTCCTCGGAAAGTCGGATCAGGAACTGGTACGGCCCGGAGGAGAAGTTCTCGAGCCCGTAGAGCATGCCGCGCGGCGTGCCATTGCGCCGCATATGCCCAATGGTAGTGGACGTGTTCAGCCAGTTCGCATGGGCGCCGTAGTAGAGGCGCGTCACTGTCACGAGGAAATCGCCCGCCGGACGGCCAGACCCCACGGGCGGCGTATCGAAGAAACTGACCGGGCGGAGCATGTCCGCATCCGGCGGAGCCATGTCGGACGCCCAGAAGGTGAAGGACAACTCGCGGGTGTCCAGTACGCAACCGATACGGGCCGGCACGGGCACGACCGGCGCATAGGCGACGGGGAAAGACACCAGATCGTCACCGACCCGGAAGAAGAGCATTTGGTCCAGCTGGGCGCGGGTCGCGGCGCCCCGCTCTCCCACGCGGGCGGGAACCGCCATCTTGAAATCGGCCGTTTCGCAGATGGCGGCCGGCACATCCATCATCGCATCCCCACAGTCTACCCACCCAAGCGCCCCGCCCCTCAGTCCAGCCCGATCCGGTAGCTCTGCGGGAAGGGCGTGCCGCCCATGTCCACCGGCGCCAGCGGCCGGGAGGCGGGGCGGCGCAGGACGCGCTTGACGATCTCCGGAATCATGGTGCCGCCCACGTAGCGGCCGAGGCACTCGTGATGCCCGTAGCCGAAATGCAGGTAGGTGTGGAACGGCCGGTCCGGCTTAAACGCCTCCGGCTCCGGCACGAAGTCCGCGTCGAACATGGCCGAGAGGCTGAGCGGCAGCACCACCGTGCCCTTGCCGATCACCTTCTCCCGGTCGGTCCCCTGGGCGATGGCGATGGTGGAGGCCGCCTCGCGGAACATGAAGGCGACGATGGGCGAGAAGCGCAGCGCCTCCCACACATAGCCCTCGAAGGCGGGATCGTCCGCCACCGCCGCCGCCCGCGCCCCGGCCAGCGCCTCGGGCCGCGCGAACAGCTCGGCGAGGGCGTTGATGACCGCTTCCGCCGTGGTCTCGATGGCGCCGATGAGCAGCCCGCCGATATTGATCACCACCCGGTCCATGCCGAAATGGGCGGCGGCCGGCAGGTTGAGGCTGAGAATGCGGGTGAAGCTGTCGTCGGGAGCCGTGCCGGCCTTGATTTCGGCGATGCGCGCCGGGATGAGCTGCGCGAACAAGGCCCGCAGCTTCACCCGCGCCTCCTCCGCCGCCTGATGGACGGCCTCGGCGTCGGGACGCCCGTCGTAGGGCAGGTTGTTGAACTGGTCCAGCTGGTTGGCATAGGACCAGTCGAGCAGATCCTGGTCCGGGCCGGCAATGCCGAATATGCGCTGCACGATGCGCATGGGGACGAAACGGGCGAGCTGCTGCACCGCCTCGATCTCGCAACCGGCCTTGTCCAGCGCCTCGTCGGCCACCTCCGCCACCGTTGAGCGGACCTTCGGCAGATCCTCCCAGGCGAGGATGGCGCGCATGACGGACTTGTCACGGTAGTTTACCACCGTCTCGTCCATGGCCAGCATGAAGTCGCCCATCTTGGGCTTGTAGAGGTCCACGGTGAACACCTTGGGGATCGACAGCACCTCGATCACGTCGGCGCGCCGCGCGATGAGTGTCACATCGCTGGTCTCGTAGATCGGCGCATGGGCGCGCAGCTCGGCGAAGAAGGCCCGCGGCTCGCTGGAGATCCAGCTGCGCGCCAGCGGCCAGCGCTCGGCCGGACGCAAGCTTGCGAGGCGGTCGAGGTAGGGCGTGGGCGAAACGCGGGTCGCGGCGTCAGTGGCGGCGGACATCCGGCCCCTCCAGGATCTTCAGGTATTCCACGATGGCGAAACGGTCGTCGGGCGAGAGCTTCGTCACGGCGGGGTCGGGAAAGGCGTGGCCGCGATTGGAATTGCCCGGCAGGCTGGTGTCGAACAGGAACAGGCCGGCGCGCGCCTTCTCGGGGAATGCATCCGGCGACGAGACGAAGCCCAGCTTTTCGGCATCGAGGCGCTTCGAGCCCACATAGAACCGGGCGGGCCGCTCCTCCTCGGGCGAAAGCAGGTCATAGACGGTGGGCACCGAACCGTTGTGCAGGAAGGGGCCGGTGGCCCACACGCCGGCCAGTGGTCCCGCCTTGTAGCTTGGCGGCTGAAGCCAGCCCTGCTGCGGCGCGTTGCTCCCCGGCGCGAAGCGCCAGCCGTACCACTGCTTGCGCGCGTCGCCGGTGATGCCGCGGGCCCGCAGGTCGTTCTCGGTGATGGCACTCACCGCCGCCAGCAGCACGGCGCCCGCCGGCACCTGGCCGTCGGACAAATGCGGTGCGTTGGCGAGCAGCGGGGCGAGCACGCCCGGCTTGGCGAAGCGGCCGGTGAAATTCGTGAGCATCTTGGGGTCGGTCTTCACCTTGCCGATGTCGACCATGGTCACCGCCAGCCACTGCCGCCCGCCCTCGGTGTCGGCGGCGGGGGTCAGACGGTATTCCGGCCCGCCGTGGCAGCCGGTGCAATGGGCCTTGAACAGCTCCGCGCCGCGCCGCGCCTTGGCGGCGTCCACCTTCCCGAGTTCCGCCTCGGGCCACGGCGGCGGCTTCAAGTCGGCGACCCAGGCCTCCAGAGCCACCAAATTGTCGGCGAGCGCCGCGGAGGAGAAGGCGGCCGGGTTGCCGTTGGCGAAGCTGGTGTGCCCGAACACCCCCATCACCTCGCCGAGATTGCGCCCCAGCGGGTTGCCTGCCACCCCGTTCCACTGAGCGTAGCGCTGCGCCGCGGTCGTCCACAGGAAGGGATAGCTCACCGGCGCGTCGGGAATGCGGAAATTGGCGGGCTCCGCCAGCGCCTCGGCGGCCACCGCGTTGAGGATATGGCCGAACGCATCGAGCCGGCCGCGCCCGTAGGGCACCGGAGTCCAGGAGGCGGCCTCCAGGCGGCGGATCTCGGCGGCGGTAGCTTCGAGCCCCGGTCGCACCATTTTGGGGTCCACGGCGACGAGGCGCGCGGCGAAGCGCTGGAACTTGGCGGGATCGGCGAGCGTCACGTCGAGCGCGCGGCTCAGCTGCTTCATGAACTGCTGGTAGTCACCGAGCGAGGCTCCGCCATCGATGCGGATGCGCACGCCCTTCGCCTCGATGTCGGCGGTGTGGCAGGCGGCGCAGGTCAGCCCCACCATGGGACCGTAGGCGCCGCCCGCCCGCGGGTCCTTCACGAAGCCGATGGGCAAGGCATCCGGGTTGAGGGACGACGGCTTGTCCGCCGGGAGGAAGCCCGTTTGCGCGATATAATCGGCATCGAGGAACAGCGCTTCGGAGAACGGCTGCTCCAGCGCCCGCAGGAAGGCGTAGGGCAGAAGCTGCGACCCCTGGGATGTGTAGTAGAACTGCTCGCGCCGCGCGTCGGTCCAGCCCTGGTCCAGCAGCTTCGGCGCTTGTGTCGTCGTCCCGGCATCGCGCCGCGACAGGATGGCGTCGGTCGCGGCCGCCAGCGCGAGAAAGCCCGCGAGCCCCGCCAGCACGATAATACCCTTCCGCCCCAGCATTCTCTCCCCCAGATCCATGCGGCGGGGACGCGGCCCCGCGTGACGAAGACGCCGGCCGCCGGCCGGCGCAATCCATTCCTGCCTTCGCGCCGCCGCCAGCGCCCTCGCGCCGGCGAGCTTTGCGCCGCTGCGTGTCAGGCGAGCGACAAATCGAGGCTCTCCCGCAGGCGGGCGACGAGCTCGCCCTGCCGGTTCGTGTCGGTCTTCTCGTAGAGCGCCTTCAGCTGGCTGCGGGCGGTGGAGACCGCCACGTTGCGCTGCTGGGCGAAATCGGCGATCGAGGCGCCCACCGCCAGCGCCGCCGCCAGCGCCGCCTCCGACGGGGTCAGGCGGAACGTGGTCTGCAGCCGCCGGGCCACGTCGGCGCGGCTCCGGCCGGGCGCGCGCACCACCACGGCGATCTGCGCGCGGCTGGCGAGGCGGGTGCTCCCCTCCGCTGCCGGCAGGGGGTGGAGCGACACGCGGTAAGGCCCGCCTTCTGCGGTGTGACGCGGCACTTCCAGGTGATCGGCATGGGCGAGGTGCGTCTCTCCGCGCGCGGCGGCGAGGGCGACGGCGACGGCGCCCGCCACCTGGCGCGAGGCGCGGTCGTCGCGGAAAGCAAGCTTGCCGCTGCGCAGAGCAATGTCGCCCTCCTTCACCATGGCCTCGCCGGTGCGGTTCACGTGCCCGACGCGCATCTCGCCGTCCACCAGGAAGATGCCCGCGTCCACGATGTCGAGGGCGGCGGCGATGTCGCCGACCTTGGCCTTCGCCTCGTCGAGCAGCGCGTAATATTCAAAGGCGCGGCGCAGATGCGGCACCACGAGGCCGAGCTTCTGCTTTTCCGGCGCGCCGAACGGTCCCTGCGCCCGCCCGCGCATGGCGCAGACGGTGGCCATCACGTCCGCTTCCTGGGCGAAGTAGGAGACGAGGGAATGCTCCAGGTCCATGGGCTCCACCACCTCGCGGAACATGGCGGAGGCGCGGAACTGGTCGGGGTCCACCCCGTCCTCGCCGCAGATGACGCGGCCGGGGTTGGACAGGATGTAGGACAGGCGCGGATCCTCGGTCGCGTGGCGATAGAGGAAGGTCTTGTAGGCGTTGTGGTCATGACCCCACACGCGCCAGGTGGGCTTGCGCTGCTGCTTCAGGCTGAACACCGCAAGCTGGCCGACGCGGCCGTCGATGAACCGCGTGACCCCTTCGAGCAGGATGCCCCACTGCTGGGGATCGCCGCTGAGCTCGTACACGTCGCCGATGAGGCGGGAATATTGATCGAGATCGCCCATGTCCGTCCCATTTCCGCGCGGCGCCGCGTCCGGACGGGCCGGCACGTCGCAACGCTCTGATCCGATGGACCGCCGTGGCTCATCCCCGCGAGAGCCGAACGGCGCGCCGGCAACGCCCGTCCCCGCCTTCAAGGCGGCGACCGCCGGAGCGGTCCGTGACCTTGGGCGCAGCATTGCACAACCGCCCCAAGCTGCAAGACGCAGAAGGGCGCGGTCATCCCCCATTCGCAGGATGCTTCCCCATGCGGAGCCATGCTGACCTATCGGGCAAGGGGCAGGCGTGGGCGAACAGACAGAAGAAGAGTGAAGCACCGGTATGCGTGTGGAAAGGCCTATGGACATGTGTGCGGGGGGAGACGAGCCGCGCCCGATGCTACGCGAGGCGATCGGCGAGCGCGTGCGCGCGCTGGCGCTGGAAGCCGGCGCTCGCCCCAGCGATCAGGGATTTTGCCGCATGTTTCCGGCGCTTGCCGGCGAAGCGCATCTTCTGCCATCGGGGCCGCGCACGCTGCGGGACCTGTCCCTCCTCGCCGCCACCATGGTGGAGCCGGAGGCGCCTCCGCCGCGTCCACGCGTCAAGTCGCCGGGCGATAGCGACCTTCCGGCCGCCTACACCTACCTGGTGGAATTCGTGCGCAACGACCTGGTCTGGGAACGCCGCTCCCAGGACGAGGCCGCGCTCGGCCCGGCGGCCTATGGCCCCCTCGGCTCCCTCTCGGGCCTGCTCAACCGCCGATCCGGCGGCCTCGACCTCGACAGCGTCTACGATGCCCCCCGCGACCCGGCGGCTGTGCGCCGCATGCTGCTTGGACCGACCTCGCCACGATCGGGAGCCTCCGCGTCCGCCGACGCGCGCGCGGAGGGCCGCAACGGTGCGCGCAACGAGGATGCGCGCACCGACCTGCCGCGCCACCCCCGCAGCCGCGATCCCGCACGGGACCGCACCCCGCGCATGAGCGATACGCGCAACGACGCGAACCTCATCCTCAGCCAGCTCCATGTGGCCTTTCTCAAGGCCCACAATGCCCTGATCGCCGCGGGCCTCTCGTTCGAGGCGGCCCGGCGCGCCCTGCGCCGCCGCTACCAGTGGATGGTGTTGGAAGACCTCCTGCCGAAGATCTGCGACCCGCAGGTGGTGGACGAGGTGCTCGCGACGGGGCCGCGCCTGTGGCGGGCCCAGAAGCCGGGCGAGATCTCCATGCCGGTGGAGTTCTTCGCGGCGGCCTTCGTGCTGGCGCCCTCCATGACGCGGCCGAGCTATGACTACAACGCCCGCTTCCGCGCCGTCGAACACGCGGCGCTGGCCACGCGCGCGGTGCTCGGCGCGGGCGGGCGCGGCCCGGACACCCTGCCCGGGGAGCATGTGATCGCGTGGGACGCCTTCCTGCCGCTCAGGGCGGAGGCGCCGCAGCGGGCACGCCTGCTCGACACCCAGATTGCCGGGGCGCCGGAGAGCGCCGCGGCGCTGGCCACGCGGCACCTCACTCGCGGCTTCCGCCTCGGCCTGCCCTCCGGCCAGGCGGTGGCGCGGCATCTGGGGCTGCGGCCGCTGCGCGACGACACCCTGCTCGCCACCCTGCCGGACCACCAGCGCGTGGCCGCCCTGCCCTTCTGCGAGGCGACGCCGCTGTGGTTCTATATCCTCGCCGAGGCGGGCGACCCGAACGGACCCGCCGGCCGGCACCTGGGGCCGGTCGGCAGCCGTATCGTCGCCGAGAGCCTGTGGAACCTCGTCCGCCATTCGGATGCGTCCATTCTCGCACCGCGGGAGATGGCGGACTTCGAGCGATTCTCCCTGGCGGACCTCGTCCTCCTCGCGGGCGAAGAAGACGCCACCTGAGCGCACCCACACTTCGACCGAAGTCTCTACCGGACCACCATGCTGCGCCACACCCTAAAGCGGGGTGTGGCGCAGCACGCGGCAGCCCTCACCCCTCCCGCCTCAGAACCCAGGAGCATCTCGAAGGTAAATGCCAAACAAAATATAGGTATTATGATGCCTCAGCATGCCTATTTTACCGGCATTTACTTCTTTTCTTCGTGATCTCGCTGCAAAGGAGATGACAACGTCCACTGCGTACGCATAGTTTTGCGCTGCGGCATTCTTGGTGGAAGGGGGCGCTTCCCGTGGATAGCTTGGATCTTCTCGACGGTGATTCACGCACGCTCGCCACCGGGCATCCGGTGGATCCTGAAGCCGTAGCGGTCATCGGCATCGGCTGCCGCTTCCCGGGCGGCGTGGCCAGCGCAGCTGGATACTGGTCCTTCCTGATCGGCAAGAGATGCGGTATCCGTGAGATTCCAGCGGACCGCTGGAATCTCAAGAACTACTACGATTCCGACCCCGAAAGCGCGGGCAAGTCTTACTCAAAGTGGGGCGGCTTCCTCACCGACGACGTCTTCCACTTCGACCCTTCCTTCTTCGACATGGCCCCGCGCGAGGTCATGCTGATGGATCCGCAGCAACGCCTGCTGCTGCAGGTGGCCTATGAGGCCATCGAGGATTCCGGCACCGCGCTGCGCATCCTGCAGAAGCAGCGCACCGGTGTGTTCGTCGGCATCTCCACCTCCGACTTCAGCTACAGCCAGCGCTACCGGCGCGTCGCCACCGACATCTTTGCCGGCACCGGATCGGCCTATTCCATCGCCGCGAACCGCATTTCCCACCGCCTCGACCTGAAGGGGCCGAGCATCGCCCTCGACACCGCCTGCTCCTCGGCGCTGGTGGCGGTGGACCAGGCGGTACGCCACCTCTCCATGGGCACATGCGACGTGGCGCTCGCCGGCGGCGTCAACATGATGCTCGATCCCGGCCCGTTCATCGCCTTCTCCAGCGCCAACATGCTCTCGGCCACCGGCGCCATCTACACCTTCGACGCCCGCGCCGACGGCTTCGTGCGCGGCGAGGGCTGTGGCCTGGTGGTACTCAAGCCGCTGGCCCGCGCCATGGCCGACGGCGACCGTATCTACGCCGTCATCCGCGGCACCGCCGTGAACCAGGACGGGCGCACGCCGACCCTCACCGCCCCCTGCGACGCCGCGCAGACCGCCATGCTGGAGAGCCTCGTTGCGCGCTCCGGCATCGATCCGGAAGACGTGGGCTACGTGGAGGCGCACGGCACCGGCACGCCGGTGGGCGACCCCATCGAGGCGAGCGCCATCGGCCGCGTGTTCGGCACGCCGCGGGTCGACCGCCCGGTGCTGGTGGGCTCGTTCAAGCCCAATCTCGGCCATCTGGAATCCGCCTCCGGCATCGCCGGGCTGATCAAGATCGTGCTCTCCACCCACCACGGCATGGTGCCGCCCAACCTCAATTTTGACCAGCCGAACCCGAACATCCCGTTCGATGCGCTCGGCCTCAGCGTTCCGGTGGAGCCCACCCCCTACGACACCGAGGACGGCGTGCGCCTCGCGGTGGTCAATTCCTTCGGCTTCGGCGGCACCAACGCCTCCGTGGCGGTGGAGAGCTGGCGCGGCGGCAAGAGCTTCCGCCCGGAGCCGCGGCCCGGCTCGGAGACCCGCGCCCGAGCGGTCCCGGCGGACGGCCCGGTGCTGATTCCGCTGTCGGCCAACAGCAAGGGCTCCCTTGCTCTGTGGGCGGAGGAGCTCGCCGACGCGGTGGACGAGGGCGGCCCCTTGTCCTCAGTCCCCTACGCGGCGCTCGCCGAGGCGCTGAAGGCGCGGCGCGACCATCTTTCCGAGCGCGCCGCCCTCCTCGCCGACCCGCAGGCGCACGATCTGCCCCTCAAGCTGCGCACCCTGGCGCTGGGCGCCGACGCCCCCGTGGACGAGGCCCTCGCGCCTTACATCGTCACCGGCCGGGCGAAGCCCCGGCGGCTCGCCTTCACCTTCTCCGGCCAGGGCGGCCAGTGGTGGGCCATGGGCCGCAAGCTGCTCACCGAGGACAAGACCTACCGCGGCTTCGCCGAGACCTTCGACGAGGTGCTGAAGCCCTATACCGGCTGGTCGGTCATCGAGGAGGTCACGCGGGATGAGGCCACGACCCGCATCAACGATGCGGACGTGACCCAGGCCGCCATCTTCACCTGCCAGGTCGGCCTCTACCGCATGTGGCGCGAGCGCGGGCTCACGCCGGAGCTGCTGGTCGGCCACAGCTTCGGCGAGGTGGCGGCAACCCACATCGCTGGCTGCATCGACCTGGATACCTGCGCCAAGATCATCTACCACCGCGGCCTCATCCCGCTGCAGAGCAAGCGGCGTGGCGCCATGGCGACGCTCGGCGTCACCTACGAGCAGCTCGCGCCGCTCCTGCCCGACGACGGCAGCGTGGTGGTGGGCGCCTATAACGGCCCCACCGCGCAGACGATCACCGGCATGGAAGCTCCCGTGGACGCGGTGCTCGCCGAGGTGAAGCGCCTCTATCCGGACGTCACCGCGCGCCGCCTCACCATGGATTTCGGCTGGCACTCGCCCCACCTCGACGATTGCGAGGCCTATTTCCGCGCCGGGCTCGGCGAGATCTCCTGGAAGCCGCCGTCCGTCCCCATCGTCTCCACCGTCACCGGCATGCTGGAGACGTGCTTCGATTCCGAATACTGGTGGCAGAACCTGCGTCAGCCGGTGAGCTACAAGAAGGCCATCGACTTCTGCCTGGACCTCGGCATCGACGCCTTCCTGGAACTGGGTCCACACCGCACCGTCACCCCCCTTGTCCACGGCATCGCGCAGGAGCGCAGCGCGGCGGTGGTGGCGGTGTCCTCGCTGGAGCGGCAAGGCGACGACCGGCTGGTGATGGCCCGCTCCATGGCCGGCCTCTACGTGAACGGTGTCGCCTTCGACTGGACGGAAGGCGGGGCGAGCCGCGAGGAGCACCTGCCTTTCCCCCGCCGCCCCTGGGCCAACGAGCGCCTGGTGCAGCTGCCGCTGGAGGCACGGAACTTCCTGTTCGACGCCGACCGCCATCCCCTGCTGGGCTGGCGCGAGACCGGTCCCGACCCGACCTGGACCAACGAGATCACCCTCAAGAGCCTGAAGTTCCTCGCCGATCACCGGCCGGGGGGAGACTGCCTGTTCCCCACCGTCGGCTATGTGGAGATGATGGCCGGCGCCCTGCGCGAGCTGTTCGGCGACGCGCCGGTGGAACTGCGCGACTTCCGCATCCACGATGCCTTGTCCATCGGCTCCGACGACGTGGTGCTGCTGCGCACCACCTACGATCCCATTACCAGCCGCCTGCGCATTTCCTCGATGAAGCGCGACACGGAGGAGGACTGGCGCCTTCGGGTGGAAGCCTATGGCTGGCAGCACGCCTTCAGCCTGCCGCCGGCGCGCTTCGACCCCGCCATCCTCGCCACCGAACCGGCCATCGCCCGGGAGGACTTCTATCGCCTCACCGCGCGCCACGGTCTCGACTACGGCCCGAGCTTCCAGGCGGTGGAGGCGCTGTGGCTCGCCGGGCCGCGCCATGCGGTGGCGCGGCTTTCGAGCGCCGAGGCCGCCCGGCGGGACGGCTTCATCGCCTTCCCCGGCCTGTTCGACAGCGTGCTCCAGTCCGGCCTCATCGTGGAAGATGCCGAAACCGGCCTGTGGATCCCCGGCGAGCCACTGCCGGAGGAGGAATCCGTCGCGGGCAAGTACAAGCTCATGCTGCCGGTCGGCATCCGCAAGGTGATGGTGGCCGGCCCCCTGCCGCCGGAAGTGATCTGCGAGTTCTTCACCGATCCCGCCGACGACACCGGCATCTACCGGGTCTATGCGCCGGACGGCACGCCGCTTCTGGCGGTCGAGAACCTGAAGGTGAAGACTCTCGGCGCGCTCAAGGCGAGCGCCGGGGACGGCGCGGCGGTGGTGATCGAAGAGACGTTCGAGACCGTGGCGCCAAAGGCGGACACCCCGCTGCGCCTTGGCCGCTGGCTCCTCGTCTCCGGCGACCCGGCGACGACGGCCCCCCTCGCCACGGCGCTCGCCGCCTCGGGTGCGAGCGTCGAGACCCTCGCGCCGGACCTCTTCACCGCCATGCGGACGGATGAGGCGGTGGCCCTGGTCGAGACACGGCTCGCGGCGACCGAGGGCCTCGCGGGCATCGCCTATGCGGCAACGGCAGGCATCAAGATCGGCCCGGAGGAGCAGCTTTCCACCGACCGCCTCGTCGCTGCCGTGGAAACGGCAACCTGCGGCCTCGTCACGGTGGGCCAGGTGATGGATCGCCTGCGTACCGCGCCGGCACGCCCGGCTCTCGTCGTCCTTGCCCGCGCCAGCCGCCGGGTGCCGGGCGACGGCGCCATGGCGACCGAGGGCCTTGCGGATTCCGCGCTGCTCGGCGTGTCACGCACCCTCGCCAACGAGTGCCAGGAATTTTCCGTCCGCCACGTGGACGCCGATGCCGCCGCCTTCGCCGAGGGCACCGCCCTCGCCGGCGCCGTGCTGGAGGACAGCGACGAGGCCGAGATCGTCCTGCGCGGCGCGGCCCGCGTGGTGCCGCGCCTCCGGCAAGGGCCTCTTTCGGGCCTCGCGCCGCGCCGGCGGACCATCGCCAAGGCCACGGACGGGACGAACTTCACCGTCACCATGACTAACCCCGGCGTCATCGACAACGTGGTGCTGCGCGAATGCGCCATGCCGCGGCCGAAGGTCGGCGAGGTGATGGTGGAAGTCGCGGCCGTGGGCCTCAACTTCCGCGACATCATGGCGGCCACCGGCATCCTGCCCGACGAGGCGGAGGGCGAGGGCGCGTGGTGGCGCAATCTCGGCCTCGAATTCGCCGGCACGGTGCTCCAGGTGGGCGAGGGCATCTCCGGCTTCAAGGCCGGCGACCGCGTCATGGGCATGGGCAAGGGCTTCCTACGCCGCTTCGCCGCCGCCGATGCGCGCTTCCTCATGCACGTGCCGGATCAGGTCACGCTGGAAGACGCCGCCACGCTGCCGGCCGCCTTCATGACCGCCCATTATTCGCTGGTGGACGTGGGCCGCCTTGCCGACGACGAGACGGTTCTGGTGCATCTGGCCACCGGCGGCGTGGGCCTTGCCGCCATCCAGGTGGCGCGGGACATCGGCTCGGAGATCCTCGCCTCCGCCGGTTCCGACGCCAAGCGCGCCTTCCTGCGCGAATTGGGCATCACCCATGTGATGAACTCGCGCAGCCTCGAATTCGCCGAGGGCGTGCGGACCGCCACCGGCGGGCGGGGCGTGGACGTGGTGCTGAACGCGCTCTCGGGGGCCGGCATCGACAAGGGGCTCGAATGCCTCGCGCCCTTCGGCCGCTTCGTCGAGATCGGCAAGCGCGACCTCGCCCAGGACAAGCCCATCGGGTTGAAGTCGCTCTACTATAACAACAGCTATGCGGTCATCGACCTGTCCACCATCGCCGACGAGCGGCCCGCCAAGCTCTCCGCCCTGCTGCGCGCGGTGGAGGCGAAGGTGGGCGAAGGCCGCTACCGGCCCATCGTCGCCTCGCGCTTCCCGGTGTCGCAGGCGGCGGAGGCCATGCGCATCTTTTCCAAGGCGCAGCACATCGGCAAGGTGGTGCTCACCTTCGACGAGCCCGCCGTCGAGGTGGACATCGACCTCTCCCAGCCCATGCGTTTCGCGGCCGATGCGAGCTACCTCGTCACCGGCGGCCTGCGTGGCTTCGGCGTGGCGGTGGCGGACTTCCTGAGCCGCCAGGGCGCCGGTCGCCTGCTGCTCGCCGGGCGCAACGGCACGCCGGACGAGGCCTCGGCGCCCCTCATCGCCGCCATCGCGGAGCGGGGCACGCAGATCGTGCCCGTCGCCCTCGACGTCAGCGATACGAATGCGGTGGACGCGCTGATCGCCGCTCATGCCCATTCCGACAAGCCGCTCAAGGGCATCGTGCACGGGGCGGCGGTGATCGAGGATGGTTTCGTCAGCCAGCTCGACGCCGCCCAGATCGCCCGCGTCGTCCGCCCCAAGGCGGGCGGGGCCTGGAACCTCCATCGCGCGGTCACCGCGCACGGGGCGGAGCTGGACTTCTTCGTCAGCTTCTCCTCCCTCGCCCAGGTCATCGGCAGCCCCGGGCAGGCCAACTACACGGCAGCCAATTCGGTGCTAAACGCCATGGGCTCCTATCGCAAGGGCCGGGGCCTCGCCGGCTCCGCGGCGGCGTGGGGCTCCATCGCCGGCTCGGGCTTCGTGTCCCGCTCGGAGGCGCTCGGCAACTATCTCGAGAGTATCGGCATGAAGCCGCTGCCGGACACGGAAGCCGCCGCCTCCCTCGGCACCCTGCTGCGGGCCGAGGAGGAGAACCTCGGCTTTGCCCGCGCCGACTGGGCGGCCATCGCCCGTGCGCTGGCGCAAACGGCGGGCACCGCGCGCGTCAAGCCGCTGCTGGCCCAGCGCTCGGGCGGCCGCTCGCGCATCCAGGCCGAGCTCATCGCCGCCCCGCGCGAGGCGTGGGACGGCATGCTCGCCGACCTCATCCGCGCCGAAGTGGCGAAGGTGCTGAAGGTCTCGGCCTCCGATATCCCGGCCGACCGGCGCCTGTCCGAGCTCGGCCTGGATTCCCTCTCCTCGTTCGAGCTGAAGAACCGCATCGAAGCGCATGTGGACGTGAACATCCCGGTGGCGAAGTTCCTTCAGACGCCCACCATTACCGGCCTGTCCGGCGTAGTGGCGGCCACCTTCGAGACCGCGCAGAAGGCCCGCGCCGCGAGCGCGGCGGCCGCTGCCGCCGGCGGCTCGGGGGACGGCGGCACGACCGCGGCCGCGTTCCGTCCGCTGCCGCGGCAGGAGGCGCTCCTCGCCCTCGACAGCCGGCCCATGACCTCCCCCATCGCCCGCACGGCGCTGGAGGTCGCGGCATCGCGCACCTGCGATCCCGGGCTCGATTTCGAAACCCTGGCCCGCGCCCTGGCCGCCCTCGCCCAGGCGGAGGACGCGCTGCGCCTCGCCGCCGTGGCGGACGGCACCATCGTCGTCGGCGAAGCCCCCGACCTCGAATGGATCGCCGATGCGGCGGCCCTCGCCCCGGTCACCCGGCCGGGACCCCTCTGGCGCTTCGGCGTGACCCGCGGCGCGGACGATGTGCTCACCTTGCATGTGCGGGCGCACCGGGCCGCGGCGGACGCCCTCTCGCCGTACCTTGCCCTCGCCCGCCTCGTGGCCGCCGCGCCGAAGGCGCCGGAGCCCGGAACCCCGTTCGCCGCATTCGCGGCTGCGGAGCGGCCGGCGGACGGCACGCCCGCCCAGTACGCGCACATGGCCTTCTGGAAGGAAGTGCTCCGCAACCCGCCCCGCGCCATTCCCGCGCCCGGCCGCACCCTGGCCCAGGCCCCCGCGGGCTTCGGCCTCAATCGCGGCCCGGTGGGCCGGCTCAGCGCCGCCATCTCCGTGCCCGGCTTCAGCGGGCTCGCCGCGCCGGAGCAGGAAGCGATGTTGCTGGCCGCGCTGGCGCGGGCGCTCGCCACCGTGGCCGGCACCAACCGGCTGGTGGTTGAATGCCACGATCCCGCGCGGCGCGACGGGCCTGCGGACCTTCTTGGTCCCGTCTGCGCCTCGGTGCCGCTGGTGGTGGACCGGCTCGACACGCCGGCCGAGCGGCTGGTGCGGCGCGTGCGCCAACGCCTGGCCATGGCACGGGCGCATCGCGCCCTCGATACCGCCGCCATCGAGACGCTGCTCGCGCAGCGCCTCAACGGGGCCGGAGCGGCGCTGCGGCAGGTCGGCTTCGCCTTCCTCGACGCCGACGCGCCCGCACGCCTCGCCGCCCTCGGCATCGATGATCCGCTGGATGTCCTGTCCGATCCCTTCAACGAGATCCGGCTGGATGCGGCAGTGGAGGCAGAAGGTGTCCGGGTGCGGCTCCGCCTCGACACCGCGACGGCCTCCGAAGCGAGTGGCCGGGCCCTGCTCGACGCCCTCACCGAGGCGCTCGCCCAGCTTTCGGGACTCCCGGTCGAGCTGAAGACGCCCGTCTGGCGTGCTCCGGCGACCACGGCACGGATGCCGCGCGCCGCCGCCGCGCCGGAGCGGCCGGCCGTGGCTGCACAGACCAATGGCGAACGGGAGGTCCCCGTCGCCCTGAAGCAGGACCTGCTGCTGCGGGCCTTGCTGAAGCCCGAGACCAACCACGCGTTCCGCGTGCACTGGACCATCGGTCGCGCCTTCCGCATCTCGCCGCGCATCGACCTCGACCGGCTGCGCCGCGCCCTGTGTCTGGTGGAAGAGCGGCAGGAAGCCCTGCGGACACGCTTCGTCGCCACCGACGACGGCCGGCCCCGTGCCCTCATCGTCCCGCCGGGTGCCCCGCCCCTCGTGGTGGAGGACATGCCCGGCGCCGACATGGCCGAGGTGGAGGCGCGTGTCGCCGCCTTGCTCGACTGCGAGCTCGATCCCTTCACCAGCCGGCCCTATCGCATCACCGTTCTGCGCGGGGCCGCGGAAGGCGACGTGGTGGTGGCGCACGGGCATCACACCGTCTTCGACGGCTGGTCGCTGGGCGTATTCGTGGAGGAGCTGTTCCAGGCCTTCCTCGGCATTCCCCTGCCACCGCCGGAGATGGGGGTCGAGGAGTATGTGCGCGACTTCGATCGCGCGCTGGACCCCGCCTTCATGGCCGAGCGCGACGCCTACCTCGCCGCCCTTTATGGAGACAATCCACCGCCCCTGCCCGACTTTGGCCGGCGGGCGAAGGGGCTCGCCACCAATATCGACCTGACCCAGGCCGCACCGGCGGGCGAGATGTTCGCCTTCCTGACCACCGACGGCCAACAGCGGGTGCAGGCCCGCGCCCGCGCCGCCGGCGTCACCGAGACCGCCCTGCTCGCCGCCGCCTTCAGCCAGACCCTCGCCACCCGAGGCAAGGTGGATGACGTGATGGTGTGCATGCCCGTCGCCATGCGGACCGACCGCCGCCTGACCAGCTTCGTGAGCTGGCTTGCCGGGCTGACCCTGCTGCGCGCGCCGGTGCGGGGGACGCCGGGCCTCGACGCCCTCGCCGTCGAGCTCACCAACCAGCTCCACCGCTCCATGCCATACGTGCCGCTGGGCTACGCCTGCGAGGAGCGGCCGGCGCATGACGCGGTTCGGGCGGCCGGCTCCTATCTCTCGCTCTACAATACCGGCATGCACACGCCGGACCGCTTCGCCCGCGGCGCCACCACCTCCGCCCTCCAGCGTCAGGGCAAGGCCGAGGAGCTGGACCTCGGCATCATCAAGGTCGCGCCCCTGTCGGCGGGGTTGTCGCGCTACGCCATGTACGAGGTCGACCTGCGCTCCTTCCAGGGCGCGAACGGCCTCGCCTACCGCATGTGCTTCGACCTCACCGCCCTGACGCCGGCGGAGGGCCGCGGCTTCCTCGTTGAGGTGGTCGAGCGCCTGGGGGCGGGCGGCGACGGCTGCGAACCCATCGTCGACGTCGCCGAGGAGCGAAACGCGTGACCTGCTGTCCCGGCACCAATCCCTCGGCGGGACCGCCGCGATGAAGCCGCAGCCCCCGCCGCTGGCCGCCACCGACCATTCCGCCGGCTGGCGCCGCCTCGCCTTCGCCCTGCTCCTCGCGGCGCTGGCGGGAGGCGCCATCGGCTACTGGTACGTGGTGCCGGTCAAGGTCCCCTGGCAGCAGGTGCAGCCCCGCCTCATGAGCCTGGAGATCAACGGCCCCGGCCTGCTCGACGCCATCAACCGCGTGGTGGTGACCAGCCGCATCCAGGGTTTCCTGAAGTCCATCGAGGCCGACCGGAACGACGTGGTGAAGCGTGGCCAGGTGCTGGCACTGCTCGAATCCGTCGATCTCCTGAACCAGCTCGCCGCCGCCCAGGCCGAGGCCACCGCCGCCGCCCGCGGCATCAGCGAGGCGGAGAGCGAGCGAGCCCGCGCCAAGGCCGGCTACGACCGGGCGAAGATCGAGTTCGAGCGGCGCTCCAGCCTCGCCCGCAGCAACGTCATTTCTCCCGCCGAGCTCACCACGGCGGAATCGAACTACCTGCAGGCCGAGGCCGACATGGCGCGGGCCGATGCCGGCATCGAGCGGGCCAAGGCGCAGCTGCTGTCGAAGCAAGCCAACGTGAAGGTGCTGGAGGCCAAGCTCGCGGAAGCGACCATCGTCTCCCCCCTCGATGGCGTGGTCATCTCCCGCGAGCGCAATCCCGGCGACCTGCTGCTGCCCGGCGCCAACCTGATGCAGGTGGTGGAACTCTCCACCATCATCATCTCCGCCCGCTTCGACGAATCCGCCCGTTCCACCGTCAAGCCGGGACAGCCGGCGCGCATCCGCTTCGCCGCCGACCCCAACCGCGTCTGGACGGGGAAGGTGCTGCGCCTGTCGCGGCAGGTGGACCAGGAGACGCGGGAGTTCACCGCCGACATCACCCTCGACGCGTTGCCCGAGAGCTGGGCCATGGGCCAGCGGGCCAACGTGGCGGTGGAGGCGCAGTCGCCGGCCCTCACCATCGGCGTGCCCGAGACCTTCGTCACCCGCCGCGACGGGCGGCCCGGCGTGTGGCTGGCACGAAACGGACGGGCGACCTGGGTGCCGGTGACGCTCGGCTATGTGAGCGGAACGAATATCGAGGTGACGCGCGGCCTCAAGGCGGGGGACGCGGTGCTGTCACCCGCCGGGCGCTATCCTTTCGAACCGGTGCAGCTCGGCGCCCAGTTGCCCTAACTAGGTGCCTTAACCAGGTGCCTCAGGTGGCCGCTCCGACTGGCAGGGGACGCGGACAAGCAGGACGCACACATAGGGGACGGAGGCGCGGGGCATGAACATCGCCCTCAAGGACATGCGGTTCTCGGCCCTGCGCTTCGCCCTGACGGCGGTAGGCATCGGCCTGCTGCTGGGCGCCACCATGGGGATGATCGGGCTCTATCGCGGCATCGTCCACGAGGCGCTGCTGATCATCAACGACATCGGCGCCGACCTGTGGGTGGTGGAAGGCGGGCGCTCGGGCCCGTTCGCCGAAACCTCCGCCGTGCCGGCGAGCCTCGACCGCCGAGTGGAGGGCGTGCCCGGGGTGTCGGCGACCCGGCGCTTCATCCAGTACAACCAGCAATACCAGATCAACGGCAAGAGCGTGCGGCTCGCCGTCACCGGCATCGACTATCCCAAGGACACGGGCAGCTGGATCCCGCTCATCGACGGGCGGCTGTTCCGCTCCACCCGGTACGAGGCCATTGCCGACGCCTCCACCGGCCTGCTGGTGGGCGACGTGATCCGCCTCGGCCATGATGACTATACGGTGGTCGGTGTCACCCGCGGACAGGTGGACATGGGCGGCGACGGCATGTTCTTCGTCACCATCCCCGACGCCCAGGCCATCAACCGGGTGCTGCCCTCCGAGGCGATCCTGCTCAACCGCATCGCCAAGGGCCGCTCGCGCATGGGCCTCGGCGACGGCGGCGCGCTCGCGGCGGTGATGGTGGAGCTGAAGCCCAATGCCGACCCGCGGGTGGTGAAGAACCACATTAAGGCCTGGGGCGACGTGGAGGTGCTGACGCAGGACGAGGAGCGCGCCATGCTGCTCGACGGGCGGCTGTGGCGGCTGCGGGTGCAGATCCTCGCCTTCACCGCCATGACATTGCTGGTGGCGGGCTCGATCATCGCGCTGACCATCTACATGCTGACGCTGGAGAAGATCCACCAGATCGCGCTCCTGAAGCTCATCGGCGCGCGCGACCGGGTGATCATCGGCCTCATCGTGCAGCAGGCCCTGTGGATCGGGGCGCTTGGCTTCTCGGTGGCGCTCGCCATCTCCTTCACCCTCTATCCCAACTTCCCGCGCACGGTGCTGCTGCTGCCGGAGGATCTGGCGGGCATCGGGCTTGCCCTGCTCGCCATCAGCCTCGGCGCGAGCTGGTTCGCCATCCGGCGGGCGATGAAGGTGCGCGCGCAGGAGGTGCTGGCGTGACGGCCCCCTTCTGGACCAAGGACGTGGTGATGGAGGTGCGCGGGGCGGGCAAGGCCTACCTCTCCGCCGGGAGCACCGTGAACGCGCTCGCCGACATGACCCTGGCGCTCCGGGCGGGCGAGCTCACCGGCATCGTCGGGCCGTCCGGCTCGGGCAAGACCACCTTTCTGATGATCGCCGGCCTGCTGGAGCCGCCCTCCACCGGCGCGGTTCTCTTCCGCGGCCAGCCCATCGCCGATGCGAGGACGCGCCTCAACAGCCTGCGCGACTTCCGCCGCACCCATGTGGGCTTCATCTTCCAGAAGGCGAACCTCATCCCCTTCCTCACCGCCGTCGAGAACGTGCAGATCGCCCTGGAGATCAACGACGTGCGGCCGAAGGCGGCACGGGCCAAGGCGCGCGACCTCCTCGCCCGCTTCGGGCTGGAGCAGCGGGAGAACAACTATCCCACCCAGCTGTCGGGCGGCGAGCAGCAGCGTGTCTCCATCGCCCGGGCGCTGGCCAACGATCCGGTTCTGCTGCTCGCCGATGAGCCCACGGCGGCGCTGGACGGCGCGCGCGGGCGGCAGGTGATGCAGGAATTCCGCAAGCTCGCCGACGAGCGGCAGGTGGCGGTGTGCGTGGTGACCCATGACCCGCGCTGGTCGGACATCTTCGACCGCATCGTAGAGATGAGCGACGGCCGCATGACCACGGTGCGCCCCGGCGGCGCCCCCACCGCGCCGGTGGAGCTGTAGGGCACAGGTGTTCACGCCGGCGCGAACTCCCGCACCGCCGCCCATACGGAGGGCAGCGCGGGCTCTCGCCTCGACATGAACGCGCTGAAGCGACCGGCGGGCATCGAGATGTGACGCGCCCCGAGGGCGCGCCGGCGATGCCCGGGCCCCTTCCGGGACGGTGCCGGCGGACGTCAGCGCCAGCCGAGGGCCGGGGCGACGTGCTTCAGGATGGCCTCGATGACATGCGCGTTGTAGTCGACGCCAAGCTGGTTGGGCACGGTCAGCAGCAAGGTGTCGGCCTCGGCGATGGCCTCGTCCTCCGCCAGTTGCCGGACGAGGACATCCGGCTCGGCGGCGTAGCTGCGGCCGAAGATCGCCCGGGTCTTCTCGTCGATGAAGCCGATCGTGTCCTCTTCCGCGTTGCCGCCGCCGAAATAGGCCCGGTCGCGGTCGTCCACCAGCGCGAAGATGGAGCGACTGACGGAAACCCGCGGCGTGCGGGCGTGGCCGGCGGCCTGCCACGCTTCGCGAAAGGCCCGGATCTGCGCCGCCTGCTGAACGTGGAACGGCTGGCCGTTCTCGTCGTCCTTGAGGGTGGAGCTCTGCAGGTTCATCCCGAGCTGCGCCGCCCAGACGGCGGTGGCGTTCGAGCTGGCCCCCCACCAGAGCCGCTCGCGCAGGCCCTGCGCATGCGGCTCGAGCCGCAGCAGGCCGGGCGGGTTGGGGAACATGGGCCGCGGGTTGGGCTGCGCGAAGCCTTCGCCGCGCAGCACGTCGAGCAGCACTTCGGCATGCCGGCGGGCCATGTCGGCGCTGGTCTGCCCCTCGGCCGGGGCGTAGCCGAAATGGCGCCACCCGTCGATCACCTGCTCGGGTGATCCGCGGCTGATGCCGAGCTGCAGGCGCCCGCCGGCGATGAGGTCGGCGGCGCCCGCGTCCTCGGCCATGTAGAGCGGGTTCTCGTACCGCATGTCGATGACCGCTGTGCCGATCTCGATGCGGCTGGTCTTCGCCCCCACCGCCGCCAGCAGCGGGAACGGCGAGGCGAGCTGCCGGGCGAAGTGGTGCACGCGGAAATACGCCCCGTCCGCGCCCAGCTCTTCCGCCGCGACAGCGAGGTCGATGGATTGCAGGAGCGCGTCGGCGGCGGAGCGCGTCTGGGAGTGGGGCGAGGGCGTCCAGTGCCCGAAGGAGAGGAATCCGATCTTCTTCACGATGATCCAGCGCAATGGTGAGGTCGGCGCAAGTTACGACGCCACGGCCGCGAACGCACCTGCCGACCGTCCCTTATCCCGACATCGTGCGCAGGCCTGCCATGCCTGGATGGGCACCGTGGCGACCGCCCTTGAGCCCGCCGGTCGGCGTCACCCGTTGCTGCGCGCGCCCCGCAGCGTGGGCAGGCCGATGCCGGCGGCGTCGAAGCCGCCATCCACCGCCAGTTCCTGTCCGGTGATGTAGCTGGCGCGGTCACTGCACAGGAAGAACACCGCTTCCGCCAGCTCATGCTCCAGCCCGTACCGGTTGAGCGGGATGGAATCGTGGTAGTCGGCACGGATGGCAGGGGAATGCACCGCCTTGGCCATGGCGGTGTCCACGGGACCTGGGGCCACGGCATTGACGCGGATGCCGAGGCCGGCAAGCTCCACCGCCAGCTGCTTCGTCAGATGGGCGAGCCCGGACTTGCTGGTGCCGTAGGCGGCACGCAGCGTCGAGGCCCTGAGCCCCGAGATGGACGTGATGTTGACCACGGCGCCCCCGCCCTGGTCGCGCAGCAGCGGCGCGGCGGCCTTGGTGCAGAGGAACGGGCCGGTGAGGTTCACCTCGAGCACGCGGCTCCATTCCGCGTCGCTGGTCTCCAGCAGCGGCTTGAACACCGCGACGCCGGCATTGTTGACCAGGGCGTCGAGCCGCCCGAACCGCGCCACGAGGGTCGCGAACGCCGCGGCCACCGCCTTCGCGTCGGAGACGTCGCAGGTCATGGCCAGGGTGCGCTCGGCGTCGCCCAGGCTCGCGACGGCGGCTTCCAGCAGCGCGCCTTCGATATCCAGCAGCGCCACCCGCCAGCCTTCGGCGAGGAACTTCTGCGCCACGGCGAGCCCGATGCCGCGCGCGGCACCGGTGACGAGGACGACTTTCTGATCAGGAGAGGACATGGGCGCTTCTGGGTTCGCGAATTTCACCCCTCATATCCCGGTGTCGGGGAAAACGGAATGCCGAGGGGAGGCCCGCGCCCGCCCCCATGCCCAAGCGCCAAGGTGGGGCGGCGGAAGGCGCCTCCCCGCGCCGCCTTTCGCTTGACGGCGTTGCGCGGCTTCTATTAACTATCAAGTTAATAAAGGTGCGGATACCGCACCGGAAGCTCCAGGGAGGAGCGCCATGGCGCACGCCAAGCGACGCCGGTCGATCGGGGGCTTCCTTCAGAAGGCCTGGGTCCGTCCGGCCCTTTTGATGATTGTCCTCGTGATCCTGTGGGACCTCGCCATCAAGGTCTTCCAGATTCCCGCCTACCAGGTGCCCTCGCCGATCGACGTGGCGGTGACGCTCTACAAGGAGTGGCCGCTCCTGCTCCGGGAGGCGGTGCCCACCACCACCGCGACCCTCGCCGGCTTCCTGCTCTCGGCCGCCTTCGGCATCCCCGTCGCCATGCTGATCGCCTCTTCCAAGACGGTGGAAAGCTACGTCTATCCGCTGCTGGTCTTCTCCCAGTCCATCCCGAAGGTGGCGATCGCGCCGCTGTTCGTGGTGTGGTTCGGCTTCGGCATCTTTCCGAAGGTGATCGCCGCCTTCCTCCTCGGCTTCTTCCCGGTGGTGGTCTCGGCGGTGCAGGGCTTCAAGTCTGTGGACCCGGACCTCATGGACCTCGCACGGTCCATGGAGGCGAAGAAGTTCCAGACCTTCCGCATGGTGTCGCTGCCCTTCGCCACGCCGGCCATCTTCGCCGGGCTGAAGGTGTCGGTGACGCTCGCGGTAGTGGGCGCCGTGGTGGGCGAGTTCGTCGGCTCCAACTCGGGCATCGGCTTCCTGCTGCAGCGGTCCATCGGCAATTTCGAGCTGCCCATGATGTTCGCCGCGCTGGTGGTGCTGGCCCTCATCGGCATGATCCTGTTCTGGCTCGTCGACGTGGTCGAGCGCTTCGCGATCCCCTGGCATGCCAGCCAGCGGCACGATTTCGTCGTGGCGACGTGAGAAGGAGCAGCGACATGGCCCGCCCGCATCTGCGCCTCGCCAGCGAGGCTCCCGTGCTCCGCAGCGCACGCCCCATCATCGAGATGAAGGGGGTGTCCAAGACCTACCGTACCCGCGACGGGGACGTGCCCTCCCTGAAGCCCATCGACTTCACCATCACGGAAGGCGAGTTCCTGGTGATCGTCGGTCCCTCCGGCTGCGGCAAGTCCACCCTGCTGAAGATGGTGGCCGGGCTGCTGCCGCCCTCCACCGGCGAGATCCGGGTGGAGGGGCGCACCATCGTCAAGCCCCATTCTGACGTGGGCGTGGTGTTCCAGCAGCCGCTGCTCCTGCCCTGGCGTAGCGTGCTGGCCAACGTGATGATGCCAGTGGAGGTGAAGGGCCTCGACAAGGCGCATTTCGGCAAGCGCGCCCTCGACCTGCTGGACATGGCGGGCCTTGCCGACTTCGCCCACAAATATCCCTGGCAGCTGTCCGGCGGCATGCAGCAGCGCGCCTCCATCTGCCGGGCGCTGGTGCACGATCCCAAGATCGTGCTCATGGACGAGCCGTTCGGCGCCCTCGACGCCATGACCCGCGAGAAGATGAACGTGGAGCTCCAGCGCATCCAGCGCGCGACGGGCAAGACCGTGCTGTTCATCACCCATTCCATTCCCGAGGCGGTTTTCCTTGCCGACCGGGTGCTGGTGATGAGCGAACGGCCGGGCACCATCGCCGGCGTCTACGAGGTGGACCTCGACCACCCGCGCACGCTGGACGTGATGGCGGACCCGCGCTTCGTCGCGCTCACCCAGAAGATCCGCCAGCACTTCTACGCCCACGGCGGCATCGACTGATGACGGGCCCCCGCCGCGCAGTGCGCGCCCCCGCAACCTCCGGGGGGCGCGCGACCGGGCAGGAGGCCCGATGATGTCGTCGCCCAACTACATGATCGCCCGCCTGGAGGAGATCCCGGCCGTCGCCTGCCCCTGCGGCTTCGCGCGGCGCGCCTTCGGCACCTCCGACAATGCCCTCGCCACCGTGCACCTCACCGACATCACGGAGGATGCGCGGGTGCACTACCACAAGGCGATGACCGAGATTTACGTGATCCTCGATGGCGAGGGCGAGATGGAGCTCGACGGCGAACGCATCCCGGTCGCGCCCCTGACCTCCATCTTCATCAAGCCGGGATGCCGCCACCGCGCCATCGGGCGCATGCGCATCCTGAACATCCCGATCCCCGCCTTCGATCCTCACGACGAATGGTTCGACTGATGCCCGCGCTCCAGCTTCCCACCGCCTCCGGCCGTCTCGAAACCTACCGTCCGGGCGCGGCTTCCCCCTTCCCCCGCACGCAGGCCGGGCCGTTCAACCGCATCGCGTTCGGCGCGGCCCATGTGGTGGCCGACCCGCTGCGCGCCGAGAACCCGTGGATCGACACCGCGGTGGACTGGGACCGCACCATCGCCTTCCGCGAGCATCTGTGGGACCTCGGCCTCTCGGTCGCCGAGGCCATGGACACCGCCCAGCGCGGCATGGGCCTCGACTGGCCGACCTCGCTGGAGCTGATCCGCCGCTCGGTGGTGGCGGCGAAGGCGCGGGGCGCCGGCGTCTATTCCGGCGCCGGCACCGACCAGCTCGCCGCGGAGGCCGCGCGCAGCCTCGACGACGTGATCCGCGCCTATGAGGAGCAGGTGGAGGCGGTGGAGGCGGTCGGCGGCCGCATCATCCTCATGGCCTCGCGGGCGCTGGCCCGGATGGCGCGCGGACCGGAGGACTACGGCCGGGTCTACGACCGCATCCTGCGCCAGGTGAGGGAGCCGGTGATCATCCATTGGCTCGGCGACATGTTCGACCCGGCGCTCGCCGGCTATTGGGGCACGCGCGACCTTGACGCAGCGCTGGCGACGGCCCTCGACGTCATCAATCGCAACGCCGCACGGGTGGACGGCGTGAAAGTCTCCCTACTCGACAAGGATTTCGAGATTGCCATGCGCCGCCGCCTGGCGCCCGGCGTGCGCATGTATACGGGTGACGACTTCAACTATGCGGAGTTGATCGCCGGCGACGCCCAGGGCTATTCCCATGCGCTGCTCGGCATCTTCGATGCCATCGCGCCGGCGGCTTCCGCCGCCCTCACGGCGCTGGCGGCGGGCGAGGACGACACGTTCCACCGCATCCTCGCGCCGACCGTGCCCTTGTCGCGTCACATCTTCCAGGCGCCCACCCGCTTCTACAAGACCGGCATCGTCTTCATGGCCTATCTCAACGGCCACCAGGACCATTTCACCATGGTCGGCGGACAGGAGAGCGCGCGCTCGACCCTGCATCTGGCCGAACTGTTCCGGCTGGCCGACAAGGCCGGCCTTTTGGCCGATCCGGACCTCGCCACCGCCCGGGCGCGTCCGGTGTTCGCCGCGCACGGCATCGCCGCATGAGACGGCCCCGCCTCTCCCGCCGACAGAGAGAGGGCCGGCTTGCCTATTTCTCCACGAACGCCTTCTCGATGACGTAGTGCCCCGGCTCGGACATGCTGCCTTCGGTGAAGCCGCGTGCATCCAGCGCGGTGCGGATGTCCGCGATCATGGCCGGGCTGCCGCACAGCATCACCCGGTCATGGGCCGTCTCCAGCGGCGGCAGGCCGATGTCGGCGAACAGCTTTCCGGTTTCGATGAGATCGGTGACGCGGCCGGTGTGGCGGAAGGGCTCGCGGGTCACGGTCGGATAGTAGATCAGCCCGTCGCGCACCGCCGCGCCGAGGAACTCGTCCTGCGGCAGCTCGCGTGTGATGAGGGTCTCGTAGGCGAGTTCCGCCACCCGGCGGCAGCCGTGCACCAGCACCACCTTCTCGAACCGCTCATAGGTGTCGGGATCGCGGATGATGCTCATGAACGGCGCCAGCCCCGTCCCCGTGCCGAGCAGATAGAGATGGCGGCCGGGCCGGAGGTTGTCGTGGATCAGCGTGCCGGTGGGCTTGCGCCCGACAAGGATCCTGTCGCCCACCTTCAGATGCTGGAGCCGCGAGGTGAGCGGGCCGTCCGGGACCTTGATGGAGAAGAATTCCAGCCCCTCGTCATAGTTCGGGCTGACCATGGAATAGGCGCGCAGCAGCGGGCGGCCGTCCACCTCCAGCCCGATCATTGTGAACTGGCCGTTGATGAACCTGAGACTCTGGCTGCGGGTGGTCCGGAAGCTGAACAGCGTGTCGGTCCAGTGGTGGACACAGAGGACTTCTTCACGGTCGAAATTGCTCATGGGGCGTTCCGGTGCTTTGGGTCGATACCACGCACGGGCGCACCGCGGCGCGGCCGGAGATTTGACGGGTGGACGGCCTCCACATTATAACTAACTAGTGAGTTAAACAAGCGGCGATGCCGCGCCTCCCCGGCGAAGGGGCGTGCGGCCCGGGCATATGGCCCGACGAATGGGAGGAACGAGCGATGGCTGTTCGCGTGGTGAGCGCCGAGGACGCGGCGCGGCTGGTCAAGTCCGGCGACACCCTCCTCATCGGCGGCTCGGGCGGCGGCCATGCGGTGCCGGACACGCTCATCGCCGCCGTCGCGGAGCGCTTCCTGAAGGAGGGCGCGCCGCGCGACATCACCACCGTCCATCCGGTGGGCCTCGGCGACCGCAAGAGCCGGGGCGTCGGCCACCTCGCCCATGACGGCCTCCTGAAGCGGGTGGTGTGCGGCACGCTGGTGGATTCCCCGCCGGTGGAGAAGATGGCGCTGGAGAACCGCATCGAGGCCTACACCCTGCCCCAGGGCGCGCTCTCCCAGCTTACCCGCGAGATGGCCTCCGGCCGCCCCGGCCTCGTCACCCATGTGGGCCTCAACACCTTCGTGGACCCGCGCCTCGGCGGCGGGCGCCAGAGCGCGCGGGCCACCGAGGACCTGGTGGAGGTGGTGGAGCTCGCCGGCCGCGAATGGCTCTTCTACAAGCCGTTCGTGCCGGACGTCGCGTTCCTGCGCGGCACGACCGCCGACGAGGACGGCAACGTGACCATGGAGCAGGAGGCCATCTTCGGCGAGATGATATCCATGGCCCAGGCGACGCGCCGGGCCGGCGGCATCGTCATCGTGCAGGTGAAGCGCCTGGCTCGGCGCGGCACGCTCAACCCCAAGCAGGTGAAGATCCCCGGCATCCTGGTGGACCTCGTGGTGGTGGACCCCGCCCAGACCCAGACCTACGCCTCCGACTACAACCCGGCCTATGCGGGCGAGCTGAAGATTCCGCTCTCCGCCATCGCCCCCCTGCCCTTCGACCCGCGCAAGGTGATCGCGCGGCGGGCAGCGCTGGAGCTCTATGCAGGGGCGGTGTGCAACCTGGGCTCGGGGATCTCCACCGGCATCGCCACGGTGGCGGCGGAAGAGGGCTGCCTCGACGCCATCACCCTCACCAACGAGCAAGGCCTCATCGGCGGCGCGCCGGCCTCGGGCAACGAGGTGGGCGCGAGCCGCAACTACCACGCCATGATCGACCAGCCCTACCAGTTCGACTTCTACGACGGCGGCGGGCTGGACGTGGCCTTCCTCTCCTTCGCCGAGGTGAACGCGGAGGGCAGCGTCAACGTCTCGCGCTTCTCCGACCGCATCATCGGCCCCGGCGGCTTCATCAACATCTCCCAGAACGCCAAGACGGTGGTGTTCTCGGGCACCTTCACCTCGGGCGGCCTCGACATGGCGTGGCCGGACGGGCGCACCGTGATCAGCCGTGAAGGCAGGGACAGGAAGTTCGTTTCCGCCCTTCAGCAGCTCACCTATAGCGGGCTCTACGCGCAGAAGGTGGGGCAGGAGGCGCTCTACGTCACCGAGCGCGCCGTCTTCCGCCGCAACGCGACGGGACGGCTGGAGCTGATCGAGATCGCGCCCGGCATCGACCTCGAACGCGACGTTCTGGGGCAGATGGCGTTTACACCCGACATCGCGGCGGACCTGAAGCTGATGGACGCCGCCCTGTTCCGGCCCGGCCCGATCGGGCTTGAACGGCGGCTGCATCTGTCGCAACGTCCCGAACGTATCGCTTGGCCCCGACTCAGCGCCTGAACGCTTGGGGCGGGGCGCCGTCCGGAAAGTTGATGACCGTGCCCTCCGCCAGTTCCACCAAGGGGTCCCGCACGAAGCCCCGCGCCACCCCGGCGAAGGAGGTGGCGACGCGGGATGCCGACAAGACCCGGCTCAAGATCCTCGAAGCGGCGGAGGTGGAGTTCGCCCGCAAGGGCCTCGCCGGGGCGCGCGTGGATCTGGTGGCCGAGGAGGCGGGCGCCAACAAGCGGATGATCTATTACTATTTCGGCAGCAAAGAGGACCTCTACGTGGCGGTCCTCGAACGCGCCTATACGGACATGCGCGTGGCCGAGGCCCGGCTGGATCTCGAATCGCTGCCACCGGTGGAGGCCATCACCCGGCTCGTCGAGTTCAAGTTCGACTATCCGGCAACACACCCCCATATCATCACGCTGCTCAACGGCGAGAACATGCTGGGCGGCGAATACCTGCGCCGCTCGACGCGGCTCAGGGAGATGCAGATCTCGCTCATCGAGCGCCTGAAGACCCTTCTCGCCCGTGGCGAGAAAGAAGGCACGGTGCGTCCGGGCATCGATCCCATGCACCTCTACATGACCATTTCCGCGGTGAGCTATTTCTACTTCTCCAACAATCCGACCTTCTCCACCGCCTTCGGCCGGGACCTGTCCACACCCGAGGAACGCGCGGTGCGGCGCCGGCATGTGGTGGACGTGGTGACCCACTACATCAAGGCATCCTGACCGCCCTGTCCCCGGCGGGCGGCCTCGTTTCCGCTCCGCCCGCTTCGGCAGACGCCACGCGCACGTCGCCAGGGCCGGAGTTGTCGCTTCCATCGCATCGTCGACGCGGCCCCGGCGCATTGACAGCATTCTCGACGTGACTTAACTAACTAGTTACATCACGGTTGGGACGACGCTGCCGAGGAGCCGCCGATGAAGTATGGGGATTTCCCTAAGGTCACCTCGTTTGGCGGCGTCGCCGGCTTCCGCGCCCATCTCGCCGAGCTTGGCATCGACATGCCCTGCGACGACATCGTCGCCGGCGGCGTGGAATCCCCCCTCGCCGCGCCGCTGGTGGTGGACGGGATGACCATCGGTAACCGCTTTGCCATCCATCCCATGGAGGGATGGGACGGCACCCGCGACGGTGCTCCGACGGAGAACACCAAAAGGCGCTGGCAGCGCTTCGGGCTCAGCGGCGCCAAGCTCATCTATGGCGGCGAGGCGGTGGCGGTGCGCCATGACGGCCGAGCCAATCCGCTCCAGCTGGTGATGAGCGAGGCGACGCAGGCCGCCATCGCCGACCTGCGCGAGACCGTCGTTTCCGCCCACCGGCAGGCGGCCGGCACCGACGACGGGCTGGTCATCGGCCTGCAGCTCACCCATTCGGGACGCTTCTGCAAGCCCAACGATAACCGCCGCTTCGAACCGCGCATCCTCTACCGCCACCCGGTGCTCGATCGGAAGTTCGGCACCGCCGACCAGCCGGTCCTGTCCGACGACGACATCTGGCGGCTCATCGACGACTATGTGGTGGCAGCGAAGCGGGCGCAGGCCTGCGGCTACGACTTCGTCGACCTGAAGCATTGCCATGGCTATCTCGGCCATGAATTCCTCTCCGCCAAGACCCGGCCGGGCCCGTTCGGCGGCTCGCTGGAGAACCGCACCCGCTTCCTGCGCGAGCTCGTGTCCGGCATCCGCGCCGCCTGCCCCGGCCTCAAGCTGGCCACGCGCATCAGCGCCATCGACATGATCGCCTTCCGGCCGGATCCGGCCCGCTCGCTTCCCGGCGCGCTCGGCCCCGGCGTACCCGACGACGACGCCGGCGCACGGCCCTACATCTACGGCTTCGGAACCAAGGCCGACGACCCCACCGCCTACGACCTGTCGGAGACCTTCGCGCTCTTCGAGATCCTGCGCGACCTCGGCATCCGCCTCGTCAACGTCACCCTCGGCAGCCCCTATTACAACCCGCATCTCACCCGCCCCGCGAGCTACCCGCCGTCCGACGGCTACCACCCGCCGGAGGATCCTCTGCTGGGCGTGATGCGGCACCTGGCGGTGGTGCGGGATCTCAAGCAGAGGTTCCCGGACTTCGCCCTGCTCGGCTCCGGCTACACCTACCTGCAGGAATTCCTGCCCCACGTGGCGCAGGCGGTGGTGCGGCTGGGCTGGACGGACCTCGTCGGCCTCGGGCGGATGGTGCTGTCCTATCCCGAACTGCCGCTGGACATGCTGTCCGGCCGGGGGATGCAGAAAAAGAAGATCTGCCGCACCTTCTCCGACTGCACCACCGCGCCGCGCAACGGCATCGTCTCGGGCTGCTATCCGCTCGATGCCGCCTACAAGCAGTCCGACGCGTTCAAGCAGCTCGCCGTGGTCAAGAAGGCGGCCAAGACCGCCTGATCATCCGCCTGATCCGAACCTAAGGGAAAGCGCATGACGGAGGTCTCGCCGGGCAGCGCCGTGGCGTTCCTCGGCACCGGCATCATGGGCGGCCACATGGCCCGCCGCCTCGCTGAGGCGGGCTTTGCCGTCCGCGCCTGGAACCGCAGCCCGGCCAAGGCCGAGCCGCTGGCGCAGCACGGCGCGACCCTGGCCGGGACGGCTGAGGACGCGCTGCGTGGCGCGCGGGTGGCGGTGGTGATGCTGTCCACCGGCGCCGTGGTGGAGGAGGTGCTGTTCTCCGGCCCGTCCCCCGCCGTGGCTGTGCTGGCGCCGGGCGCGACGCTGGTGGTGATGAGCTCCATCCCGGTCGAGGCCTGCCGCGCCCAGGCGGAGATCTGCGCCCATCACGCCATCGCCTATGTGGACGCCCCGGTGTCCGGCGGCGAGGTCGGCGCGCGGGACGGCACGCTCGCCATCATGGCCGGCGGCGATGCGACGGCGGTGGCGGACCTCGCTCCCGTGTTCGCGGCGCTGGGCCGGTCCACCCGCATCGGCCCCGTCGGCACGGGGCAGCTCGCCAAGCTCGCCAACCAGATCATCGTCGGCGCGGCCATGGTCGGCGTGGCGGAGGCGTTCGCCTTCGCCGCCCGGGGCGGCGCCGACCTGTCCTGCCTGCGCACCGCGCTGATGGGCGGCTTCGGCGAATCCCGGGTGCTGAACCTGCACGGCGCCCGCATGGCCACGCGTGACTTCGTGCCCGGCTCACCGGCCCAATACCAGCTCAAGGACCTGCGGACAGCGCAGGCCCTGGCGCAGGAGCTCGGCCTCTCCCTCACGCTGCTCGACACCATGGCGGCCATCTTCACCGACATGATGGCGCACGGCGGCACCGACCGCGACGTCTCCGCCGTGTTCGAGGAAATCGAGCGGCGTTCCGCCCGCTGACAGGAGGCCCGCATGGCCGACGATATGGACGGCGCGATCCGCATCGAGCGCGAGGGCCATGTGGCCCGCATCGTGATCGACCGGCCGCGCAAGCATAACGCCATCACCCCCGCCATGGCCCGCAGCCTCGGGGAGGCCTGCGCCGCCCTCGACGCCGATGCCGCCATCCGGGTGGCGGTCATCACCGGCGGCGGAGCGCGCGCCTTCTCGGCCGGTTCCGACATGAACGCCCTGGGCGAGATCACCGATCTGTGGGCCTTCCGCAGCCGGGTGGAATATGCCGCGGTGGTGCGCGACATGCGCAAGCCGGTCATCGCCGCGTTGCGCGGCTGGGTGCTGGGCGGGGGGCTGGAGATCGCGCTCGGTGCCGATATCCGCATCGCCGGAGCGAGTGCGCGGCTCGGCGCGCCGGAGGTCACGCGCGGCTGGGTCGGCGGCGGCGGGGCCTCGCAGATGCTGCCGCGCCTCGTGGGCTATGGGCAGGCCATGCGCCTGCTGCTTTCCGGCGACACCATCGCGGCCGGACAGGCGCTCAGCATCGGCCTCGTGGAGGACGTCGTGGCGGACGAGGCCCTCGACGCCCACGTGGCGGCGCTGGCGCAGCGCATCGCCGCCTTCAGCCCGGTGGCGACGCAGGCGGTGAAGGCGGCCACGCGCGCCGCCCTCTCCATGCCGCTCGAAGCCGGCATCCGCCACGAAAACGAGCTGCACGTCCTGTGCATGTCCGATCGCGGGCGCCACGAGGGCATCGCCGCTTTCGTCGAGAAGCGGCCGGCCACGTTCGGGGAGTGAAGATCAGCCGATCGCCACCGCGATGGTGCCGAGCGGGCCGAAATCCGCCTGCGCGAGGCCGGGACGCGTGAGGCGCAACGGCATGGTGGCGGTTCCGGTGGTGATCATCTGGCCGGCGCGCAAGGAACCCGCCAAAGGCTGGGCGTTGGCCAGCGCCTGCACCGCCTTCAGCGGATCGCCGAGGATGCGCCTGCCCGAGCCTTCCTCCACCACCGCGCCGTCGAGGCGCAGCACCACCGGGCCGGCCCGGTCGAGCCCGCGCCAGTCGCGGATCGGCACGCCATGCACGAAAGCCCCGTTGCCCATGCTGTCGGCGAGACGCAGCGGCCCCGGCGCGCCTGCTGGAACCCGCCCGTCGGCGATCTCGAAGGCTGCCACCACCGCGTCCACCGCCTGCGCCACGGCGTCGAGATCGTAGGGCGCGGAACGCGGTGGCAGATCGCGGCCGAGCACGAAGGCGAACTCGCATTCCAGCATGGGCGTGAGAAAGCCCGACAAAGGGAGCGTCGCCGGCGAGGCATGGACCGCCGCGGCGAGGAGGGGGCCAGCCACCGGACGGTCGCCACCGTAGGCGCCCTGATCCTCGCGCTTCAGCGCTGTGACCTTCCAGCCGCGCACCGGCCCGCCGGACAGGCGGATGATCTCGGCCTGCACGGCATAGGCCGCGTCCGGATCTTCGGGCAGCGCGTATGCCGGCGCGTCCCAGTCGGCGAACGCGTGGGCGGCGGCCCGTGCCGCCGACAGGCGCGCGGCCAGCGACGCCGTGGCGGCGGGCGTCATCGCTCGGCCGGCGCCGGATTGAACGCCTCCCGCTTGCCTGCCGCGCCGTTCCAGCTGTCCGCATCCTCCGGGGCCGGCAAGCGCCGGGTCAGGTTGGGCCAGACGGCGGAATAGGCGCGGTTGTGCTCCAGCCACTGGGCATGGCCATCCTCGCCTTCCGCGTGAATGGCATCGGCCGGGCATTCCGGCTCGCACACGCCGCAGTCGATGCATTCATCCGGATTGATGACCAGCATGTTTTCCCCCTCGTAGAAGCAGTCGACGGGGCAGACCTCCACACAGTCCGTATATTTGCAGCGAATGCAGTTCTCGGTGACCACATAGGCCATGGGCCTCCTCCTTTCCGCCGCTCGGCGCGCGCATTCGGGCCTCAGGCGGCGGCCGCGGGGCGGGCGAGGCCGAAATAGGCCATCATCAGGTCGCGCTGTCCGTCCAGCATGTGCCGGCCCTGGTGGATCGGGCAGCCGCGCGCTGAAGCCGCGTGGAGCAGCGCCGTGGTTTCGGGCTTCATCAGCACCTCGGCCACGAGGGTCGGCGGCTCCACCAGGTCCACGTCGAAGGAAAAGCCGTCCCCGGGCTCGAGGCCGAGGGGCGTGGCGTTCACCGCCATGTGGTGGTCGCGCGGATCACGGGTGCCGAGCGCCAGCTCGATGCGGGGATAGGCGGTCTCCACCGCAGCCAGCAGCGCCTCCGCACGCGCACGGGTGCGGTTGTGGATGGTGAGGCGGGCGATGCCGGCGCCGGCGAGGGCGAACGCCAGCGCGCGCGCCGCGCCTCCCGCTCCGGCGATATAGACGCTGCGGCCTGCCGCACCATGGCCGGCTTGCGCCAGCCCGGCGACGAAGCCGTGGCCGTCCAGCATGGTTCCCGTGAACGAGCCGTCCGGCTCGCGCCGCACCGTGTTGACGGCCCCGACGAGTGCCCCGTCGCCCTCCAGCCGGTCCACCAGCCCCGCCACCCGCTCCTTGTGGGGCGCGGTGACAATGAAGCCGTCCAGGTTGGCCATGGCCTTCAGGCCGGCAAATCCCGCCTCCAGCGCCTCGGGGCGGATGTGGATGGGCACGCAGACGGCACCGATGGAATGCTCGGCAAAATAGGCGTTGAAGACCGCCGGCGTGCGCACGTGATGGATCGGATCACCGATGATGGCAAAGAGGCGGGCATGACCGGCGACCATGACGTTCCCTTACTTAACTATCTAGTTAGATATTACGAAGCGCATCATCGGCCTGTCAATGCGCCCGCGCCACGCCGCTCGCCGCCATGCCCGTCGAAAGAGCATGGCGGCGCGGCGTGAATGCGTCCTACTTCGGCAGGAAATCGTTGGTGTAGAACTTGTCTACCTGGGCGGGATCGACCTCCACGCCACTGTACTTGGACAGGATGTCCAGCGTGCCGGAGACGTCCTTCGGGTCGGTCCAGAGCGCCGGCTTGTTCTGCGTCAGCGCGGTGTGCAGCAGAGGGACGGTCACCGTCCAGCTCGCGAGCAGCGTCTCGCGCTTGCCGGCCTTGGGGTTCACCTTCAGCATGGCGTCCACGGCCGCCTCAGGGTTCTGCTTTGCCTCCTCGACCGACTTCTGCGCCGCGCGCAGGAACCGTTTCACCAGGTCCGGGTTGCTGGCCAGGAGGTCGGGCCGGGTGATGAAGGCGCCGTTGACGGTGTTCACGCCGAAGTCGGCGAACAGCATGGCATGGACCGGCTTGCCGGTGGCCTCCTCAATGAGCGGCTTCTGGTCGTTCACGTTGCCGAGCAGGAAGTCGGCCTGGCCGGAGATCACCGCGTTGCGCTTGGTGGCGGCGTCGCCGGAGATTACCTTCACCTGCTTCTCGTCGATGCCATTCACCTTCAGCAGCGCCGGCCAGAGCTGCGAGAAGCTGTCGCCCGGAGTGGACACCACGGTCTTGCCGATCACGTCCTTGGGGGTGCGGATGTTCTTGTCGGCGAAGCCCTCGGCCGCCATGGGGCTCTTCTGGAGCATGACTCCCACCGCCTTGATGGGCGCGCCCTTCACCGCCGCCTTCACCATGGTGCCGAAGTCGGCGTAGCCGAAGGTGGCGGAGCCGGCCGCCGTGGCTTGCACCGTGACGCCGGAGCCCCGGCCTTCCTGGATTTCCAGGTCGATGCCCTCCTTGGCAAAATGACCCTTGTCGATGCCCAGGTAGAAGGGCGCGTGCTCACCGTAATTGTACCAGTTGAGCAGCAGGATCACCTTGTCCGCCGCCGACGCCACGCCGGCGGTCGCGACGAGCGCTGCCGCGGCGCAGAGCCATGCGCCCACTCTTGCTTTGAGCCTCATGTCTTCCTCCCGTTTGACCCCAGCGCGCCTTTTGCGCGTCTTGTACCGTCCTGGTGCGATCGCGGTTGGCGCCGCGCTTCATCGCCTGAGACCGGGCCTGCGCCCCATGCCGCCGCCCCATCGGAGAAGGGACTGGCGCAGATCAGGATCAGGAGAACCAGCCTCTCATTTATCTAACCATATAGTTATTTCGGCCGACAGCCATGTCAAATCGCAGACTCCGGCGGACCGCCCGCGCCGCGCCGAGACGCAATGCCGCCGCCACCTCGCGCCCCCGCCTCCGGCCCGCCCTTCCCCGGGGCCGCCACATGGCCTATTGGCGCGCCTAGAGCTTCCAAAGAGATCGCGCACGCATGATTCGTCTCGACAACATCGGCAAGCAGAACGGCAAACAGATCGTCTTCATCGAGGCCTCCGCGGCCCTGCTGAAGGGCGAGAAAGTGGGTCTCGTCGGTCCCAATGGCGCGGGCAAGACGACGCTGTTCCGCATGATGACCGGGCAGGAGCCGCCGGACGAGGGGCAAGTCTCCGTCGATCGCGGCATCACCATCGGCTATTTCAGCCAGGACGTGGGCGAGATGAGCGGCCGCAGCGCGCTGGCCGAAGTGATGGACGGCGCCGGCCCGGTGAGCGTCGTCGCCGCCGAGCTGAAAGAGCTGGAAACCGCCCTCGGCGACCCGGACCGCGCCGACGAGATGGATGAACTCGTCGAGCGTTACGGCGAGGTGCAGGCCCGCTTCGAGGAACTGGGCGGCTATGCGCTGGAGGGCCGGGCGGCGGAGGTGCTGGCGGGCCTCGGCTTCAGCCAGGAGATGATGGACGGCGACGTGGGCAAGCTCTCGGGCGGCTGGAAGATGCGCGTGGCGCTGGCCCGCATCCTCCTCATGCGCCCGGATGCGATGCTGCTGGACGAGCCGTCGAACCATCTGGACATCGAGAGCCTCATCTGGCTGGAGGCCTTCCTGAAGGGCTACGACGGCGCGCTGATGATGACCTCGCACGACCGCGCCTTCATGAACCGCATCGTCACCAAGATCGTGGAGATCGACGCCGGCGCGCTCACCACCTATTCGGGCGACTATGACTTCTACGCCCAGCAGCGGGCGCTGAACGAGAAGCAGCAGCAGGCCCAGTTCGAGCGCCAGCAGGCCATGCTGGCCAAGGAAATCCAGTTCATCGAGCGCTTCAAGGCCCGCGCCTCCCATGCCGCGCAGGTGCAGAGCCGGGTGAAGAAACTGGAGAAGATCGACCGGGTGGAGCCGCCCCGGCGCCGCGAGAGCGTCTCGTTCGAATTCCAGCCGGCGCCGCGCTCCGGCGAGGACGTGGCGAGCCTGAAGAACGTGCACAAGAGCTATGGCAGCCGCACCATCTATGAAGGGCTCGACTTCCACGTCCGCCGCCGGGACCGCTGGTGCGTGATGGGCGTCAACGGCGCCGGAAAGTCCACCCTGTTGAAGCTGGTGGCAGGCACCACGCAGCCGGACGCGGGAAGCGTCGCGGTGGGCGGCAGCGTGAAGATGGGCTACTTCGCCCAGCACGCCATGGACCTGCTCGAGGGCGAGCGCACCGTGTTCGAGACCCTGGAGGATGCCTTCCCGCAGGCCGGCCAGGGCTCGCTGCGATCGCTGGCTGGTTGCTTCGGCTTTTCCGGCGACGACGCGGAAAAGAGGTGCCGCGTGCTGTCCGGCGGCGAGAAGGCGCGCCTGGTGATGGCGAAGATGCTCTACGATCCGCCGAACTTCCTGGTGCTGGACGAGCCGACCAACCATCTCGACATGGCGACCAAGGAGATGCTCATCGCATCACTGGCCGAATACGAGGGGACGATGCTGTTCGTCTCGCATGACCGGCACTTTCTCGCAGCCCTCTCCAACCGAGTGCTGGAACTGACGCCCGACGGCATCCACCAGTATCCCGGCGGCTACACGGAGTATGTCGCACGCACCGGGCAGGAAGCGCCGGGCCTCAGGAGCTGAGCCGGAGACGTCGAGCAAGAGCGGGGGCCGCCGGGAGCGTGCCGCCACGGACGCGCTCCCGACTGCGCGCCGAAGATCCCAGCAAAATGCTGGCCAGTCCCTTATAAAATAACGTTTTTCCCACCTCGGGCAGCGCCCGCGCGGCGGCAGTTGTCCGAGTTTTCCACAGCCCCGCCGGCCTCAGCCTTTTCGCAACGCGGGTATTGACAGGTCGAGTCTCGTCCCCCTATAAGCCGCCACACCGAAGCGACGCCGCCCCACGGCGAGATGTCGTTTCTCCAAAGCTCCGCCACAACGAATGGTCAGAAAAGACCGGCAGTTGCCGAGCAGCGAGCTTTGCGCGAAGCCCAAAGGGTGTAAGCCTTGCGGGTGAGCGGCCAAAGTCTTCGCCTGGCTCGCCAGGTGACGACTTGAAATTTGAGGCGAAAGCCTCATCTATACTGCTTAGGCGTACACGGAGCCGTCCGGCTCCTGCTGTTTGACAAGTTGAAAGAAGAAAGAGAAACGTGGACGGCGGAGTCCTTGCGGGCTGGATTTTGATCGCGAGATTGGAATTCAGCTGAGTAAGACTTGGCGGTCATACGGAACTCCGGAC